>Ga0123357_10009413_pt1 | contig 12337 bp, 9 predicted proteins | sample TergutEmb28metaG_FD_89873 | JGI IMG/M metagenome (GOLD analysis project Ga0123357, IMG submission 89873) | Embiratermes neotenicus P4 segment gut microbial communities from Petit-Saut dam, French Guiana - Emb289 P4 | ecosystem: Host-associated > Arthropoda: Insects > Digestive system > Gut ... | reverse complement strand
CGCATCCTACTCTGGGATCAGAATTTTTAACAACCTACCACAAAGTATTACAAACCTTAGGAATGAAAAGCCACAGTTTAAAGTAGCCCTAAAAATTTTGTATATGCACACTCCTTTTACTCTGTGGATGAATTTTTTGCATGCACAGATAATATGTATTACTGACTTATATGACTGTGTAAATTCTTACACTGATGATTTTATATGTCTTGCATGCTTTTGTTTGTTTTTGACATGTTCCTCATCCTATTATCTGGTGACAGCCTCAGGGATCTGTGGAATGTATGTATGTATGTATGATTCTTTCCCTCCTTCCATCACTCTTTTGGCTGATCCATTCATTACATCCACTTTAACTCTTGTAGTCAAACTGAATTTGTTCTTTTCTAACATCTCACATATACCTTTCTCCTCTTCTTTCTTTTCCACCATGAATTCAATTAGCTTGACTCTCTTTTATTCCATTTTTGGCCCTGGGTGCAGTTCTGCTGCTCCAGGTATCAGTATAACTGCAATTGTAAGTCCGAAAAACCATGTGTGTGTACTTCCTACTATATTTATATCTGAAGTGTCACCAACAACTTGCAGTGTCTTTTACCAAAGAGGCCAACACTATGTCTACTGCCATTTTGCACTGCTTCCTACATATCTGCTCTCAACCACGTCTGAACTGCTGCTGAGATCATGACTTGATTCCATGCACATGCTTCCCAATCCGTTGTGTGTCGACCATATGTAGTGGAAGTGTCTGTAAATAAACTATAAATAAATAAAATAAAGCAATTGGCTTTAGGTGAATATATTCTGGTATTATAATGAGTGTTCTTAAGTTAAAAGTTATTGCTTGTATATTTGTGATAATTAAATAGGATTGCAGTTGGAACCTGCAAGAAACCATTGTTTATTTATCTAGTGACATTAAAGACAATATATTCGAACCCTGAGGAGATGGACTTTAATGCACATTGTATCTCATGACAACTTGAGTTTACCTTGCTTAGCATAGTCATTTAAATAGGTAGCAAGTGGACACACAGAGACCAATATACGGCATGCTAGGTCATTCGCCTTTATATTTTAGTGACCAGCATATGGTCACTTAGAGGATTTCTTACCCCGATTTGCACCCAGTCTCTTCATTGTGAAGTAGCAGGTGCAGATGGAAAGTGTAGTGGAAATCTTGAGAAATGGTAAAAATGACCAAAATATATTCCTTGTACCCAACATTTTTATTACAGTAAACTTTCAGAAATTGTACATGTAAATTTGATGACCAGTAACCAAGAAGCACAACATGTCTCTCAGGTTGGCGAATTACCCATAATTTATCTCCCAAAACACAGGAGCCCCAATGTGCACACACGTATAACTTCACAGAGGGTGAATTGAAGAAATCAATGGAGCATAGCTCAACATGAGAGTATGAACACTATTACTAGACAAATTTGTTTATACAGAGATGGAAGACAACAAAGTGCTGGGATAAGAGTAACTGTTTTCCATACTGTGATCTCTAATTAAAAGTTCTAACAAAAAAATTTCTCTATATTACTGACTCAGGTGGTTTTTTTTAGGTTCATAGCTTTGTGCTTTTATGCTTTTGTAATTGTTATATTTCTTGACAACCACAGAATTTTATATATATATTTAGATAACCTAATAAGCTGTTTGCCGGTCTGCGTGGTCGAGTGGTCTAAGGCGTAGGTCTACAGCCGCTCGCCTTTTGAGATTGTGGGTTCGAATCCCACTGCGGGCATGGATGGCTGTCTGTTATGAGTGTTGTGTGTTGTCAGGTAGAGGTCTCTGAGACATGCTGATCAGGCATCCAGAGGAGTCCTACCAATTGTAGTGCATTGTTGTGTGTGATCTAGAAACCTCAAGAATGAGGAAGCCATGGCCCGCATAGGGCCACAGAGCCACAGGAGAGAGAGAGAGGGGGGGGGGAAGTGGGGGGGCTGTTTGAAGTAAATGTTAATATTTCTGTGAAAGATTTGAAAATTACCTGTAAAGGGACCGAAACTTATTGCCAAATTTATATGATTATAGCTTTTATAAGTTCAACATAGTAAAACAAATTTTGTGAAATGAATGTTTTGTTGTTTTGATACCATGCACAGTGGGATGCATCTCATTAAATGAGAAATAATGCTCATTCCTATTTTGGTGAGATATTTGCTATGCTAATTTTGTGGAAAATAATGTATAAGATACATACTGCATTTCAATAAGTGTCGTAAGTGTTGATTTTGCATATTATGTGTAATGTTGATATATTATTTTCTGTTATGACATAAGTGGCATAATTTCACTTGTAACATGATGAAATTTTGAACACATAAGCAGTTGTACCTAATGGAATTGATGTTGACAGTATTATGAACACCTGAATTCGCAGAAAATGATATGACACAGAGTATTCCAGTTTACTGATAGTTTAGCCAGATTCAAAATGCCGCTGCCTTGTGCGGTATATTTTGATCATGTTAGTTCTTCCTGAAAATTATTTACTCAGATACTCAGACAGAAGTCACATTCACTGCTGACATTTGCTAAAGCTACGTAGCTTTGAGCTTGCTGACAGATGAACAGCCTGTACCCATAACAATTGTTCTTGATTAAATCATTTGACATTGCTCTGTGTGTTTGAATCTTAAACTCTGGTGCAGAGCCACTTTGCTCTGAAGTATCTAATATGAACATTTTTTGTAATGTGTATCCCATATGGAATTCTGATGGAAGGGTGATGCATCAGTGAAACAGCAGAGGCTTAGCACTGCAGTCAGTTTGCTGTGCCTACTGTCAGTCTGAATCTCTGCAGTGAAAGTTGGTGTGAGTGGTGTCACCCCAGTCAGAACCCTCACATGTTCACACATTGGGACTGCAACATAGGAGTGTCTTGGAACTGCAGTATTGGAATTAAATTTAAAACTTGTTGGACACATTTTATTTCAATTCAATTATTTAAAACTTAAAATTTTGGCAGGTGTGTACTATAAAGACTGTAATGTGGTATTGGGACATTCCACTGCCATATTTGGTTATTTTAATGTGGTATTGGAAGATTCCACTACTGTATTTGGTTGCCTTACCCATCAATGCATATTTTACTTGAATGATGAGGTAATGGAAGAAGTATGGTTGGAACTGGTTTCTTCCAGTGTAGTTTTACAAGATACACCCTTTTCTTTGTGCTCATTTTCAAGAAATTGTGTTGGTATTGTTTTTGTTTTGTAAACAATTTTTAGTTGCCTTCAGTGTGATCTTCTTAATGTGTGAAAATACTTTTAATGTTTAATTAAGTTGGCTAAATATTTTACTCAATAATAGGGTTTTACAACATGTTTCGTGGAGTTTTTATTTCATTATGTATCCATTGTTTTTCAGGTTAATTGGACCTTAATTGTAACATTATTATTTTCCACACAAGGAACAACACTGATCTGAGTACATCCTCATTAATTAGTTAAAGTTACTGGCATGTAAAATGAAACAAATCAAGATTTAGAAAATACCCAGATCAACATGGACACATTACACAGCATATTTGTTTCAAACATCAATATATAGTAAATAAATTATTGTATATTATCAAGTAGTGGTGCATTTTACATTTATTTTAAAATGAGCCAAGTTGACAGCAGTAATAATGAAAATGATAGTAAAACTGATAAATCTGCATCAGTCCTGGAAATGGACCATAAGTGTAATAGTAAAGTGGGCATAGATTTAATTGAGACCATTCTTGGGGAAATGAAAAGTGAGTTTAATCGAGAAGTGCACACTACTGACACCTCAAAAAATGATCAACACAAAGGTAACCATGCAAGCACAGAATTGACTAATGATAAATCCTTGACAGTAAAAAATGAGAGTGAAGAATGTGGGACTGGTGAACAGAGTCAGACTGAAATTACATTGGACAGTCATAACCAAAACAGTGATGTTGCATCTGCTACTGTTGGTAACATGAAGGAAAAGGAGAGTGAAGTAGCAAATAGTGCAGAGGTCCCAAGTGAATCTTCTAAGAGTGATGGTTTATCAGGTGGTGCAGACGATGACGATGATGATGGTGATGATGCTAAACCTCGAATTGTAATTACCTTGAAGACAGGAGAGGATTCCAATGATTGGACCAAGAAGACAAGAGCTAAAAGCACACAGGACAGTGAGTCAAATAGTGAAGATGTCTGGACTTCAGCCAATCAAGAATTGGGAGGTGAAGCAGGTGGTGATGCATGTGCCACATCTGCATCTGGTCTGGTATCAGGGAAGCGTTCATTACGAAGCCAGGCAGCAGCAGCTGCTAAGGCTAGTAATGAAGAACCTGCAGGTGTGAAGCGTTCAGCCCGACGACGTTCAAAAGACTCACCACGCGAGTCTGTATTACAAAGTGCTATTGCCCGTAAGGAGAAGTCATTTAGTAACTTGGGCCAAGGTGAAGATAAACTTAGTGTCGCACGGAATCTGAAGGTGTTAGCACATCGTTCACCTCGTCTTAGTCCCATTGAGAGGAACCAGGCTGCAGGAACAACAAGAACCTCCAAGTCTCCTGCCAGAGCTCAACTCCCTCCTAAGTCCCCAAGACTGAATCAGCAGAGTTCACATAATGATCAAAATTCTGCAAAGTCTTTGAAGTCTGAAGATGGTGCAGGTACAGCTGCAGAAACAATTACCAAATCATCTTCAGCAGGAAATAAATCAGCGCATTCTACAACAACTAAGGCTCTGCCTGCTGTGAGAACAGCTGTGAAAGCACAGAGTCATGTTCACAGCACTAATGCTCCAACATATACGAAAACTGGAAAACGACGCTACCGTCCATACAAAGGCCTCAGGTACTCATTTACAGGGAATAATATCAGGAGAGCAAAGCCACCTCGTCGACAGGTTAAAGAATTGGGTAACACCGGTAATGTGGATGCCACAGAAAATAAATCTTCAGAACCTGAAAAACAAATCGATGTTGTAGTATTGCCTGAGGAGCAGGCTGCCATAATAGTTCCAGCTCAGCAAGAGCAGCTGGAATGTGCTGACCCCATTGCTAAGAGCCATGCTGCTGAGTTTCCAAGTGTGGATCTTGGTGGTGAGTTGTTTTCTGTAGTATAAATGTAGCAGTTGGTGTTATTTGAAAATTTTTGTGGTTATCCCTCCCTTCATGGATTTAGAGGACAGGGTTACCTGACATGCCGTTATGTTTTGACATGTTTACTGTGTTCATATTCTTCAGAAAAATGAACTGAAGCAAAGAACCATTTAGTCATTGGATACTTCAGGTACTTTCCATATTTCCGTGTTAGTGTTGACACTCTGCAGTAGGTACAAACCCCCTATGCTGATATGTCCCTTGGAATAGTGTCCTTTGAAAATGCAGTAAAATTCTGATTATCCAGCACTTTGTTTAGTGGGAAGTTTAATGGCATATTTTTCCATAGAGTGCACTGTGATGTGTATCTGTGTCTGTTGTACAGGTAACTTCAGTATTCTGAAGTACAGTTAACACATTTCTTTCATTTTATTTTTACCATGCTTTGTTATATTTTTAGACACCATGATTCAAAGGTGCACAGACCATGAATAGATAAAAAACAGGTGAAGTGCAAGTGTAGCACCACCTTTTGAAGACTGTGGAACATTCTGGATTGTCCTGGAGTCTGTCACTGGTGGTGCTGTGTTCACAGATTAGCTTAGCTGATTGGCCACATTTACTTTTTAGTTACAGCTTTTCTGTTGAGTTTGTTCACCAGTCTTACTTGTTCTACTACTCTTACAGCCTGTTGTTCATCATTGCCTGTGGGAAATTGCTTTTGTCACCATACTATCTAGTGGCAAAATCAATATCCTGGCCCACTCTCTTCCCCAATCTTGCGGATAAATGGACTTTTACTGAATCTGTCAAGTACACTCATATGTAATATTTAATTTTTAAAACATGTGGTTGTATTACTAATCACAGAGAATTTGTCTTAAAGTTTCCTGAATTTTGGTGATGGTGTTAAAATCATATGTTTTAATTTTGCTATCTTTATCCACACAGGCAGTCGTAGTGGCAGCCCTGTAATAGCTGAAGCATGCCAGACTACTTCACAGAAGAGGAAATTGCAACCAGACGATGAAGATGATGAAGTGAAAGGTCAGTGATATGAATTGGCTCATGCTCTAAATCCAAGGACTCTCCAACTCATTTGGTTAATAGCAGCTGTGGCAAGGATTGTATGTTGTTGTTGTTGTTGTTGGTGCTGCTGCCGCCGCTGCCACCGTCACCGTCGTTGGTGTTGTTGCCATTGTTGTTGTTGTTGGGGCTGCTGCTGTTGTTGCCATTGTCTTTGTTTTTGTTGTTGTTATTGCTGCTGCTGCTGTTGCTGCTGCCGCCACCACCTCGCCCATACCTGTGAAGGCTTCTGTGGAAAAGTTACGTTACTGATTGATGTGATTTGCTACAGGCTCTGTGACCAGCATCTTAATTTCTGTCAGGGATACTGGAAATGTTTTTTACTTGTCACCATGTAGAGAGTAGTGTGAGGACTATCTGGCCTGCCACCCAGGTGAGTTTAGGTACCTTTTCTGATTGAACTGGGGAGTCAGAATGTAAAGCTGATACATCCATCTGGTGCTGAGTCAAACATCATGCTTGCTCATATATGAACCATTTGGCACCTGTCAGGTGTATACATCTATGCAGTGTGATGTTTAAAACACCAGAAGTGAGGTGTAGGTGAGGTGATAGCCATTTAATGGCCTCACTATGCCACCCTTATTGAAATTCCAGTTTCCTGGACATCACACTGGACGTTTAGTGCTGGTGCCAAAGGGTTAATAAGCTGGCTTTATGTTTCTAATGATATACAGTTACTGTGTTCTGAGAGGGTTATGTGAAGAAGCACTAAATAAAATAGAGTAATGCCTCAGTGTGCAAGCCAATTTGTGGCTATGTATGTTTCTTCCTCTCGCAAACTGATCATTGTTACTGGTGCCTCTTCTCAACTGTCATCTATTTTCAAATGTGCAGCATCATACTGTGTCTTTTTTCTCATGTCTTTGTTGTGAATTTTTCCCTCCACGATGTAAATTAGTTTGCCACAGTTTTTGTGTTTTATAATCGAGGAGCTAAATGACTTGTACTCCTCACCCAATATTGTGCGGGTGATAAAATCTAGAAGAATGAGATGCATGCGGCATGTATGGGTGAGGAGAGGGGAGTGTATAGGGTCTTGGTGGGGAAACCAGAGGGAAGGAGACCACTGGGGAGACCTAGGCGTAGATGGGTGGATAATATTAGAACGGATCTCCAGGAGGTGGGATGTGGGTATATGGACTGGATTGGGCTGGCCCAGGATAGAGACAAGTGGCGGACGCTTGTGAGTGCGGTAATAAATCTTCGGGTTCCGTGAAATGCAGGGAATTTCTTGATTAGCTGCAAACCAGTTAGCTTCTCAAGAAGGACTCTGCACCATGGATTAAGTATATTTATTAATAGGGATGACAACCATTTTCATGCACTTCCCATACAGCTTTTGTGACATGACTGTTGTTTGTACATAGATTAATGACTCAGAATGTATTTAGTATAGCATCTTGCTATTAGTGCTATAATTTTATACTGAGGTTCTGTTGGGTGTTGTATTAGGACAAACTGCATATGTCTGAAGAGAAATATTTGACCTTTGGAAACATTTAAAATTTATAATGTAGGAAGTAATGGGAAATTCATTTTTATTTTGTGAGCATTTTTAGAGGAATGAATTAATCTTTTAAATGAAGGGGTTACTTTGTCTTAAATCCCAAGTACAATGTGTAGTGCTTCAGAAGTTGTGATGGAAATGTGAGTGGGGAAATACTAATACAGAAGTGGGTTTAAAAGAATGTGGCAGACATAGTCAGTCCCTCAAACAAATATAGAAAATAAATTGTAAATTGCAAGGTTCTGATACCCATTAATTCAGGCTGATGCAGTACTGTCTGTTTACACAGGGACAGCAGTTAATTTGTTAATATTTCAGGCAGTATATTCTTTACATGCCTTTTCTCATAAGCAGCAGGTATAGTATCTTTTATTTTCAGAAAATGGGACTGCTTTGAGAAGAGGTCACAAACATCATCCATGGACGGTTTTGGTTTTTTGGGCTGCCTTGTTCAGGGCTCCAGAAATGTGTTCTCCCACTTGCTGTGGGCAGAGATCCGGGATAGCTCAGTCCGTATAGTGACTAAGCTATGGTCTGGACAATTTTGAGTTTGATTCCCAAGAGAGGCAAGAGATGTTTGACTTCTCTAGTAAGCCCAGACCAGCTCTGGGGTCCACCCAGCCACCAATTCAATTGGTACTGAGGTTCTTCCCTGGGGTAAAACAGTCTGAATGAGTAGCTGGCCACTTATCTACCTCAATCTAGTCCCACCGTTAAGAATTGGAGCTTTGCCTGTACTGCTCCTGATATGCCTTGATGGTATGATTTTGTGTTTTAACTTGCCATGGGTGAGGTAATAAGGACTAGATTTAAGTAGTATGTTTTTAGCTTTAGTCATGATACTGTAACAGCTGCATTCTGATTTGGTATGTCTTTGAATGTAGTGGTACTTGCAGAGGATGGCACCAAGCGTCATTGTCTCAGCAGTGTTCCTTCTCCAAGCCGAGCAGACAGCATTCAGGGTCCTGCAAAACCTGAATCTACTGCCATTTCGAGTGGGGTGAGTTATATCTGGTTGTTATGAGAATTGAGGTGTGTGGGACAGATTTAAATGTAGTGTAAGGAGTAGTGAGTTTAACACAGTGACAAATTTTAGTGACAAAGGTTTAAGGCATGTTTTCTGTATTTGGATTAATGTTTTTCCTGGCAGCTGGTGGGGTCTCCAGTGGCCGGATTTGGCGGTTTAGTGGTTCTTTGTTTCTCACCAGGCACACATTGTATTTCAATGCTTTTATGTGGTGTATCTTGTTTACTTTACTCCTGAATCATGGTTTCCAAACACACTTCAGTTTTGTTTTGCTCCGTGTTGCAATTTTAGGGTACAAGGACTCTTTTTAAATAAATAATGCATATAAGTCACGATGCAGAACGGTTAATGATATCAGAGAAGGGGTGTTGGGCTGAAGACAAGATTTTAATTGGGAATATGGAAGCCAGTAAAAAAAAGGTTAATACTGTAGTAAAGAGTCATTATTTTATGTGACAGCAATGGGTTATGACTTGTTGTTGGCCTGTTTACCGTATTAACATAGCCCACTCTGTTGATCACCCATACCCATGGTATAGTGCTGCAGGAGGTGATAAATGATAGTTATCAGATTAAGGTCCATTTTCATTATGCATGGGGAGTATGTGGTTGAATGGGGATGTTGACTTTTGTTGTGTGTACTTTGATGACTGCCACATCTGGCTGATGCACTAAGGTAATGCATACCATATCTTCATACTCTACAGATTTTATAGTGCTTTCATACAAAAATATGAAAAAGCTTTTTTCAAATTGTAAAAGTTAGTGGTCATTGAGATTGCCTTCATCGTCAAATAAATTGGTTTAAGGTGCATACTGTCTTGTAGGTTTCAAGACTACAGATATACTCTTTATATTCTCTGTATTTATGTTGTAGTTGTGTGGCATTATGCCCGACATGTTTCAAACCATTTGGCTTATCTTCATTGGCTCTCTCAGGTTTCTGTTTTAGTTTTTCTTTTTCATTACAGATTTTTGATGGTATGTAATAATTTATTCTTATATTATACTACTTTTGCAGTATGTTAGTTCAATCTATGGTATGTCTTAGTATACATCTTCGTCTGCAGTGGTTAACCCTGCTGTTATGAATTATAGATATTGTGCTGTATAGAAAATGACCCTGGTATGAGGCACCTTCATGCACTAATTATAACCAGTTTGCACCAAATAAGGGTTTATCATTGTAGACCAAGAAATACATGCAGGGAAGCCCAAGTTCACTAAGGGCTGTGGTACTGCTGCTGCTGCTGCTGCTGCTGCTGTTGTTGTTGTTGATGATGATGATGATGATGATGATGATGATACATACTTGACTCCCATGAAAGTACTTCAAAAACAATATAAAGTAGGAGTCACTTATCTTGTGCCATCTGTAAAGCTGTAAAAGTCTCAACCGCAGTTGAAACCTGAGGATATCCATGATGAGTTTGAAGCATTTTGGGTTTAGTGTAATAAAACCACTACAAAAATATATTAGTTATATTAGACAGTGAACAGTATGTTTATTAATGATGCAGTTATATTTGTGTTTGCTACAGATGATGTTTGAGATAGCATTCATGTAATGGTAAATAGTTTATCATGTAAAGTGTTGGTTGTAAATAGCTGTATATCACATCCAGAAACTTGCCCTCATTTCGTGGAAGAGTCAGTTTATATATTTGTATACATCTGCTTCTCAGTTACAATCCTGGAACTCCTGTAACATGGTTTGTTTGCTGCTTGCAGGCTGGTACTGCAGCACTGTGTTGCTGTCAAACAAAGTCACAGCTCTTTGTATCTACTCGTGGTCAGAATGGTGTGGCAGGAGAGATGTACTGCCAAGCAATGGACACGCTGGATGATCGGTTGGTTGGCTGTTGTAATGTTGTCACTACACAGGACACAAGGCTCTCACGGCCCAGTCACCGGGTACCATACCTGATTTTGTGTGATGTTCATATGCAGCGATTACTGAGGCACAACTGCTGTCCAGGCTGTGGAATGTTCTGCACTCAGGTTTGCACATAGTTTTGTATGGTTGTTTGACTTCTTTACATATGGGGGAGAAGTGAATTCATACATTGCTGTGGTAGGCAAACCTGAAGGAAAGAGACTACTTGGAAGACTAGGTATAGGTGGGAAGGTATTAGTGAAATGGATTGCGGAGAAATAGGATGGGGTGACATGGACTGGATTTATCTGTCTGAGGACAGGGACAAGTACCAGGCTTTTTTGAACATGGTAATGAGCATTGGGGTTCCATAAACTCTCGGGAATTTCTTGACTGGTAAGAATGTCTCTGATCCATGGGGTTAGTAAGTGTGACGTGTTCTTTGGGTAAGGATGGGAAGGTGTGTAGTTTCGCTAGATGAGATTGAGCCTGTGGTTACAAACCTGTTCTACTTCAACCGAAAATTGGACATTGTCATAAATGTGATGCTTGTCTCCATCTGGTGCTGCGGTTGAGAATGAGTGGTACTGTACCTCCACACCTTCCTCCCCCATGTGCCTTCATGGTGTGCACAAGGAATCCTTTATAAAATTTATACTGTAACCTGCCATGAAGGCACAGAGAGGGAGTAGAAGTATAGCTATACTATTTCCTTAATCTCACTGCTGGATGGGGTGGGTGGTTAACACCACACCCTGGCCGCTTTACCCTTAGGAATGACCAGGTACCCATTGTATAGGAGGTTTGGTGGGCACCAGGGCCAGTCTGGGTGGGTGTGGAAACCCCCCCCCCCCACTGGGATCCGATCCCTAGACCATCCAGCCCATAGCGAGTTGCTTTACCAACTACTCTATCCTGGCTAACAAGGAAAACTTTGCTGTTACTGATGGTAATGAATCATTTGTAGGTAGATATTTATTTGTGTCACTTATTTTGGAATATTTTTATTGTATTGAAAACTTTATCTGTTTGTTGGGAATTGGGTATTACTTTTTCTGTTCATTTGTCAGAAGTTTGCTAAGTGCAGAATTGTTATTGTGTTTGGCTGTGATTAGTAAGATAATTGATTTGTTTTGTTCATGGTATAGGGGAAATTTGTACAGTGTGCATCTTCTCACTGGTACCATCGCGACTGCCAGCTGACAGTTGCTTCGTCATCAGCGTGCCCTCACTGTGGTCTTGATTCTCCTCTCACTGATGTGATCCTTACTATGAAGTCAGGCAAGAACCCTGTGTTTTTACCACAACAGAAGCCACCAAAGAAAGTGTAAGTAGCATTTGTAATTAATTTTTTGAAAAGCCTGGCATGAAGTGCATGTATCTGTGTGCGTGCTTCATCTCCAGAACTGTTTAAAAACTTTTGTTCTCATTGTGTTGAATTCTGTATCTCATTTACCAATACATGTGTCTGAGCTGCTACAGAATATTGGAGCTGTCAGTATGAAGTCCTTATTTATTTATAATCAAAGTTCCAGGAATAATATATACAGTAGAACCTCGATTTATCGTTTTTCAAGGGGTTGGAGAAAACAAACGATGAATGCGGGAAAACGATTAATCCGGGAAACCACGTTTTTTAACAAAAAAAGTCGTACATTGTCTTTTGCTTCTTGGCAGAATTTTGCCTCAATTGAAAATATGACTTTTCAAGACTTAAGATGTTTTCACGGTCCACGTCGCTTACACTTTGCGCAT
>Ga0123357_10009412_pt1 | contig 12337 bp, 11 predicted proteins | sample TergutEmb28metaG_FD_89873 | JGI IMG/M metagenome (GOLD analysis project Ga0123357, IMG submission 89873) | Embiratermes neotenicus P4 segment gut microbial communities from Petit-Saut dam, French Guiana - Emb289 P4 | ecosystem: Host-associated > Arthropoda: Insects > Digestive system > Gut ... | reverse complement strand
TCGGACGAAAAATGGCGACCTTTCAATTGTTTTTTCAGTCCAGGGAACAGATGGTAGTTCGACGGGGCCAGATCCAGAGAATGAGGTGGGTGATCAAGACACTGGAAGCCCAGATAGGCCAGTTTCTTCTGGGTTGCAAGTGCCCGGTCAGCCGGGGCATTGTAGTGCAAGAACAAGACCCCCTTGGTGACCTTCCCGCGGCGTTTTTCCTTCAAATATCCTACAGTTGCACCAGCAGAGATGAGTAATACTCCGCGTTGATAGTTTGGCCCTTTGGAAGATAATCAATGAGGAGGATGCCTTCTTAAATCGAGGCGAGAACTTTTCCAGCGGATTTTTGCACTCGGAATTTTTTGGGTCGGGGTGAACCTCTATGGCGCCACTCCATTAATTGTTGCTTTATCTCCGGGTCATAGTGATATAACCAGGTTTCGTCCATGGTCACCAATCGCAACACGAAATCATTTGGATCGTGCCGAAAAAATTCCAAAAGTTGCTCAGAGGACAGGCACCGCTGACGTTTTCGATCCGCGTTCAGGCATTTTGGGACCCACTTCGCGGAGAGCCTCTGCATGTCCAAATCTTCATGAATGATGGACCCAACCCGCTCACGTGAGATGCACAGTTGCTCAGCTGTTGATTTAGCCGAAATCCGGCGGTCTTCCAAAATTAGCTCATGAATTTGATCAATAATCTCCGGGGTGGTCACTGCTTTGGGTCGTCCAGGACGAGGCGCATCACAGGTGGAAAAAATCGCCACGTTTAAAATGGACCACCCAGTTTTTGACGGTGGCATACGGTGGTGCATGTTCCCTTAATGTTTCTGTCAGAATGACGTGAATTTCCTTCGGCACCTTGTCTTGCAGGGAGAAAAACAATAAAACAAAAAAAACTTCATGACATCTCGCGTCCCCATGTTGTTGAAATCGCGCGCGTCGCCTGACATGCTTCCTTTCAACCTCTGTAACAAGAAAAGACTTGAATTTCGGCACATGAACACACCCGTCTTTCCAACGACACTATCGATTCCGTCCTACGACATCGGGAAGTATGTCGGTCTAAGGACTTACCAGCACCCCCTCGTACTAAACTTGTTATGACAGAAAAAAACGTGTGAGTCTGTGAATTGGATTCATTAGTTCAGAATAACGACCAGTGGTGGGCTGTTGTGAACACGATAATGAACTTTCGGGTTTCGTAAAGGGGTGGATCTTTTCTAGCAACTCATCTGCTCTCAGCTGCTAAATGAGGTCTGTGGTCCAAAGAGTTAGTTTGTAATAGATAGCCATTATTTGCTCGTTATAGCCCTGCACATTAGGTGGTTTTTGACCTTTCTGTCACAAAAAAAAAGGTTGAGTTGGAAGAAAGGATAAAAAAATGTCGGCTGTTGTATTGATTGGTGTAGTTGATAGCAGGAAGCGGTGGTATATACAGCGCTGTGCAGGGCTCTGGTGTTCGCAGTTCGCAGTAAAGACGTCCGGATGGAAATTCGGGGAACTCAGGCACATAGGCCTACCGTGCCTCGCAAACAGAGCGAACGTCACGTGATCGCTTTTTATACCCACAGACAAATCAGGCTTTCATGTGATATTTTAGAGGGAACACGACACACACGCACGCACGCCCGCGCGCACACACACACAGACCTGGAGACTATGTTGACTCCCATTGCCGGTACTGAAATGCGTCGTTTAACGACGTGGATACGTTCTGAGAAATGCGTCGTTAGACGATTTCGTCGTTGTGCAAACGTCATAATACTTACACAAACCTAGATAGTACAGTATAGCCTACTACACACCTAGGCTATATGGTATAGCCTATTGCTCCTAGGCTACAAACCTGTACAGCATGTTACTGTACTGAATACTGTAACACAATGGTATTATAATATTATAATCTTATGGGACCACCGTCGTATATGCGGTACGTCATTGACCGAAACGTCGTTATGCGGCACATGACTGTATTTGTATGACGCAGTGACGGTGCCCTGCGAAGACATGAAATCACGCAGCTGTTCTAGTAATTCCTCCTAACGTTTATAAAATGGCATCCTGAAGACAGTGGCAGTATTTTCCTTCACAACAAAGCTCCCTATGTATAGAAGTGCATGGCGACAGATCGCATAAAGCACAGTTATATAATATTCCAGTTCAGACCCTAACGGCCTATTTCCTTACGGTACGCTCCATATATCTTCATATTGCTAAATGTTACAAGGTATGCATGTAATTTCAACTTCTTGGAAAGAGATTCAGATCACCGCAGCGTTCCGAAAATAACCGTCTTCTTGTCTAACTTCATTTTGTTTTTTTTATCAAACGCAGATTGTTTCTGGAAACCGAAAAAGAAGTTGCTGAAAATAATAAAGAATGTGGTTTCCTACGAAAGACGGAATAACAAGCTAGGAACTTCGCCTCCCCTCGGCCCTTCCCCTTATTCATAACTGTGCTATACGAACCGTCTTATATCCCGTAAGTTATTGCTTTACAGCTTTTCATTTTCCGAGGTTGGAGCGGTCGTATATACGTCTGATGTTTAATCTGGGTTTGCCCAAAATGTTGCGGCTCCTAATTTCGCATAAGCTGTCGATCTGAGGGGGATTTCTTTTCGCCATACGAATGTTCTTACTCGTAACGAGCAGTTTGGTTAACTTTTATATAGGCTCATTACTTTTGGGGGCGAGATTTTCCGCATCCGTCCGGACCGGCCCTGACGCTCACCCAGCCTCCTAAACAATGGGTACCGGGTCTTTCTCGGGGGCAAAACGGCCGGGACGTGGCGTTGACCACCCACCCGCATCTGGCGCCGAGGCTAAAGAAAGAGTAGAGCGATACCTCTACTCCCCCTCTGGGCCTTCGACGCCTGTTCCAGGGTGAAATTTACTTTACTTTACTTTACTTTATCAGACAGCTATCAGTTGCTACATGACAGTGACAGCCGGGATAGCGCAATCGGTATAGTCACCGTGCTACCGGCTGGACGGTCCGCGGAACGAACCCCGGTTTTTGTCTCCTCCAAAACGTCCAGACCGGCTCTGGAGCCCACCCAATCTTCTGTTCAATGGGTATCGGGGTCCTTCCCCGGGGATAAAGGTGGTGGGGCACGAAGTTGACTGCTCTAGATGGAGATTTAGAGTAGAGGCTAAGAATGAGCACAGCTGTATATATGATTACCCTGTACGCTTTCATTGTGTGAACAGGGAACTTTTACCTTTCATGGTGCATGTTGGCTCATTCGTTATATTAACACAGCTCGCTAAACCGATTGCCAACATGCCCAGCGGAGTAGTAGCTGAAGGCGACAAACGACAGTTGTCAGACAAAATAACGGACCTGTATAATTATTTATGGTTCAGATTTTTCATAATTTCGTATTTTAACAGCGCACAGTAGCTTTATAAAAAACGCCCAAAGGCTTATTTCTGTAGCCATGTAGGCATTTACGAATATTTTACACAAACAAGTTAGGAAGGAGCGCAGCGCGTTCATTCTGTTTTGTTTCGCTATCTCGAAAGCCGTAAGACAGAGTAAATAAACACTGGAAGCAGAATATTTTTCATTTCTCTCTACAAAATTTGATCAAAGTGTTTTTCGATTCTGTAAATATTTCGCAAAGTGGCATCGCAGAAACACACATGCTTTCGCACCCAACGTGCGTTATTACTGTCCTGTTTTAACCGACGGCGGCGGCGTGTGCTTATAAATGCTCGTTATACTTTATCAAATGTCACGAAAATCCATTCATTCTCTACTTTTTGTAATGCGTACAGACAGACCAAAATGTTTCACGCGAACGCGCCGAAGTCTGTGGGGTTTAGGCTAAGTTTTACACTTAGCCTGTAATTAGACAGTGGTAGTTATTATGAAGGAAGGCAAATGTGCTTAGTTTGCATTTCTTGCTCTTAAAGTTTTTCTATCTCCCGTTTTGGCGGGGGGCGCCGTTTCGGGGGAACCTGCTACCTTTTTCTTCATAGTTAAAGAATAACTTATTATCGAGATATCCGTCTTCCCCCGCGGTGTAGGTGAGGTCTTCGCTCTTCTGAGTTGTTACGCAGCGTATGTTGGTAGTTGTTTACCGACGTTTCGGTACAGCCTGTCGGTCCCATCTCCAAGGGTCAAGTAATCTAAGAAGTTGTGAAGTCCTCAGAATCGCATTTATATATCAATTCGTTGCTCTTCGGGATTCAGATTGCAAGTGAAACTTTGTACGCTATACAGTGTGAAAAGTACTTTTTTAAACGTCTCCACGATCCGAAAAATTATTGTTTAATCTGAAGAGCGACTCGCTACGGGATGGATGGTCCGGTGATCGAATCCCGGTGAGGAGAGGTTTTCCGCACCCGTTCAAACCGGCCCTGGGACCTACCCAGCCTCATATACAGTGGGTAGCGGGTCTTTGCCGGGGGTAAAACGGATGGGGCGAGGCGTTGACCACCCGCCCCATCTAGCGCCGAGGTTAAAGAAAGCGTACCTCTACTCCCCCTCTGGGCTTTTGTGGTCTGTTCTAGGGTGAACTTTAACTTTACCTTTACATTTACCTCAAGGTTCCCAGACTTCGCCTTCTTCTCCCTCTCATCCGAGCAGTGTGGAGTTGAAGGTGAATACTAAGCTTCGGTGGAATGATACTGACAGGGGAAAATAGAAGTATTCTCACTAAAACCTACCAGTATTACTTTGTACACCACAAATCTCAGAGTGACTGAGGCTGTGTCGAATCCGGGCCCTCGTGGTGACAGGCCGGCGATTAGCCGCCTCAGCCATGGCATGGTCAACGTTTTAATCCTGCCTTCATCTCATTTCACATAAAGATCATCTCCTAGCTCGAGGTAAATACACTCCGCCTGTATATTCAGCACCAATAATCTCATGTTATTTAGGGAAACAGTCGTTTTTTTATTGTGAGAGTAGTACGTGCTTTTTAATGTAAACTAGTCTAAACGTACCGCCCTGAATCCCATATGTGGCGGTAATGCCTCTCCCAACCAATGGCGCAGTTTACCGTGAGCTTCGCTGCAACTCGGATGCCAATAAACTCAGTAGCGTTATTTACATGCTGTTATGTGCGGCACACTGCAGGTTGATGAAACTGCATACTGTGGCTCCTTTGTTGTATCCCATGTGACGATGGGTTGTTATTTTGTTGGTAACATTGTGTTATACTGGCTAATTAAGAAGTTTAATTCGATTTATTTTCCCCGAATTCGAAACACCTGAATTATGCTCGTGAAACTCAATTTTATTAGAGTTCGGTCGTGTAATTACCTCTCTGGTTTTCATTATTCGTGCTCCACAATTACATCTACTATATACTGGTTTCCCTCGATCCATCCTTGCAAATTCTGGGATAGCACATACATCGACTAGGCTAAAACCGTTTTCTGTCACCAGTCATCCTACCATCCGACACTACATGTACATTTTCCAAAGTACTGACATCGTCGTAAAACGAACAGCAGATAAATATGTACTTCGAAAGTTTGTGCACTTTACTTCCGGAACGTTTACTGCCTGTATCTTAGGCGCGTTCGCAAAATCGTGAAAATCAGCCACTAGCTTCGTCGTGTCTGTCCGCCTATCCCTCTCTCCGCATGGAAAAATCGGCTCTCACTGGACGGATTTTCACAAAATTTGATGATTTTTCACAAATCTGTCGAGAAAATTCAAGTTTAATTAAAATCTGACAAGCGTAATGGGTACTTTACATGAAGACCTACGTACGCGATAGCTTCAGAATGTTCCCGGTATCACATCATTCCTGAGACATACAAAACAGTGCAATCATTTAAGCTACATTTCCTTAAAGGTAGCCCCCTTTTCCAACTATACAGCTCTGACAGCGACTGTAAAGGTATTGGAAACATCCCTGGAAGCCGTTTCGTGAAAGCCTTTTCAGCTCGTCCGTCGCATTCTTAGTGATGTCAGCGTTACAAATGCGCCGTCCCTCAATGCTGATTTCGGCCTAACGAACAGGTAAATATCAGCTGAAGTCCGGTGAGGAGAGTATGAGGGATGCTCCAGTGTTATCACATTGTTCTTTGCTAAGAAATAACTGACCGAAACCGATCGGTGTGCTAGAGCATTGTCATGAAGGAGAAACCAGCTTTTGGTTCTCCATTTTTCGGGGCGTTTCCTACTGACAGCATCCCTAAGGCGATGAATGAAAGCAATGTACTTTTTTACTCATAGTAGCAATTCCTGTAAATTAAACCACCGAATTTCTGTAACCTTTTGAAGCTATCACGTGCATTTATGATATTTCGCTGATTTTTTCGTAGAATGAGGATGTTTCAGACAGTAGTTGTAGACAAAATCAAAACATGGTACAGCCAGACGACAAGGCAATACGGAGCAGAAAAGATTAATTTTGCATGCCGGCTAACTAAGGATAGAATACAGATAAACACAGTCATAATTAATTCTCATCATGTTAATAGCAGTAGGGAATATCTTGTAACTCGACAACAGAACAAAAGGAACCCATTGTAGCCTTTCCTTGGCAACACTGAACACTTCTATATTCAACCGAAACAAGACAGGCAATGCACGTATAAACGTAACATTGAGGGGCGTTCGCATTCGCGTAATCATCGTTGCCGTGGATAATCAGTAAGTATTACATATACTGAGTGTGTGTTTATAGCCTTAATTATCCAGCGTGCAATGCACATCCGTCGTATTATACTGTCTTCCGTGGCATGTTGCTGTTGGTGTAATGACCGCCAGGTATCATTACAAATAAGGTTGTGCTAAATCAGTTCATCCGTAGCAGTCACCGCGTAGTTTGTGATGTAACTTGTCACCATGGGACAGCGTAACACGCTGTTGTAAACCTGTCTGCTTTTTATTGAAGTTCTGGGGACATTAATAGGCAGTGTTCTTCAATTATTGTGACAGTATAAAAGCAAGGAGCCGTGTTAGCTCAGTCAGTACAGTGACTAGGCTACGAGCTGGACAGCCGGGGTTCGGCTACAATTAGGGTCGAGTATTTTATCGGCCCCACAGCCTCCAGACCGGTTATGATGCTAAATCAGCCAAATGGATACCTGATGCTTTTGCGCCAGGGGTAAGATAGCCAGGGTGCGAAGCTTATACCTGCATACAGTAGCCTACAGAAATAGAATGGGACTTATGTCAAGTACCGCGAAGTTTCCTCGGCGTGGTGCTTCATTAAGCTTAGCGATAGCGTGTCGTTAGTGCAGAACGGCATCTCTCATTGTTCGAAGAAAAATATTTCCTGAGAACGGATGGACAGGACGTTACTGACACACGGTAAAAACGCACTGCCGTATGAAACGGCGTACCAAGAATTTCTTAGCAGCTCATTGCGTCTTCGGAAGTCTTCATGTCCACAGACAATGGTCGAGCGTTTACTTAGAAATCAAGCAATTTCGAGTATAGACGTAATTAATTTTCTTCCAGTAAACGCTATTGGAAATGTGTTGCTTCGGTATTAGTTTAATGTGCTGTAATTAATGATCTTTATTAAAACGTTGTAAAGTTAGGGGATTATTTATTAATCCTTCTTAGACCAGGTTTAACATTCAACAATTCTACATTCTGCCCACACAGTGTATTTATGTGTTTTGTGTGGATCTGAGAACAAACAGCGATTATTTCCCTATACGGCATTAACTGACTGCTGTTTATAACCGAGAGAGTGTTTACTGCGCAGTATGGACTGGATTTACGTGTAATGTATATTAACCCTTCAAAGCCCAGTGGTCACAATATGTACCGCCAGATTTAACACAACAATTCCACGTTCTGCCCACACAGTGTATTTATGTGTTTTGTGTGGATGTCAGAACAAACAGCGATTACTTCCCTATACAGCAGTAACTGATTGATTTTTATAACAGAGGCGGAGTGTGTTTACTGCGTGGTACGGACTGAATATTTATGTCCAATTCAAGTTATTTTTAGTGTTTAAAGGATTAATACTGCTCTTTCGGCGTGTGACGTCATACTGTGAGGAGAGTTGGCTATGGTGAGTGGTGTATCAGTAGAGAAAAGCGGGAAGTTGTGGGAGCCATTTTTATTTCTGAAAATCTTCATAAATGAAACACTATAAGAAAAATTGTTGGTGATTGAGGATTCAGATATCTGGGATATGACTCAGTGTGGCTGGCTGAGCGGTTCCTGCCGTTTCCAAGACAAGCAGTGCCTTCATCTTCAAGGATCAATAAGCCAATGAAGAAAAGCATTTTATTCGAAACGTCGGAAACCGCACGCAACGACAAAACGTCACGCCTCAGAAGACTTGAATCCCCAGAAACGACGGTGCGTGACCCTGAAATCTCGCCTAAACATTGACGTAAAGTTCACCCTAGAACAGGCCATGAAGGCCCAGAGAGGGGGTAGAGGTATAGCTTTACTCTTCTTTAACCTCGGATCTAGATGAAGTGGGTGGTCATCGCCAAACCCCAGCCGTTTTACTCCCGGGAAAGACCCGGTACCCATTGTATAGGAGGCTGGGTTGGTCTTAGGGCCGGTCTGGACAGGTGCGGATAATCTTGCCCCCACCGAGATTCGATCCCCGGGCCTTCCAGGCCGTAGCCAGTCGCTATACCGACTGAGATATCCTGGCCCATTATCAATATCGGTTCGGAATGTTTTATGTCATTTTACATGTTTTTGCACAAAAGCATACGAGCTGTCATTCTTCCGACTTTTTTTTTGTTACGGTCTGTCAGTAGCTTTCAGGTGTTGGAAGGCCATGCTTGTTAACAATCTATGCTTCTACGAACTATCAGCTTCTAAGAAGGATGCGATTTTTGAAAGAGTGCTTAAATATAAAAAATCTAATAATGAAGTGTTATAAAAAGCCACAACAGTATTCTCACATCGCACATACGTGTGAGGTCCAAGTGCACCTTGTATAGACTGGAGTTACAAGTATTCTGGTCGGATGTTGCAACGGCATACCGCGACCCTTTCTCATGGCTGGCATGGGCGGGCTTTGTTTCAGAACAAGTGCCATGGCAAATGCTTAAACCTCACTTCCAAGTAAAGGAGATTCTGAGGAAATTGAAGCGAGCTAATGCCCTACCATCGCCCCTCATCCATCTTTGTTATTCATAAGTAGTCATGTTGAAAAACAGAGAGCAGATGTGCGCAGAGCCCAACACTTGCGGGTGCGTTCGCGTAACCACAGCTAACAGTGAACATTGGAAACGTTGGTAAACGTGGTAACCACCAAACCAGTCGTAAAGTTAGTAACCATAGCAACTGTGATAACATTAGTGACAGCAGTAGCCATAAATGTACGTACGGTTTCATGTAAGTTATAACTAGTGTTATTTTTGGTCCGATTTTATCCGGACGTGAAATTTCGCAGCAGATATTAGTAAAAACCACTCGGCATAAAATGTCATGAAAATCCGACCAGTGTGGGCCGATTCGTTCCATGCGAACGGACGGACAGACACACAGACATGCTGTTGTTTTGTGATAGCGCCTGATAGGGGTACTTTCTGTCATACACTTTACTATGATCCTGCACTAATGACGAATCAGCTGTCCTAACGATTATGTTTCTGACGAGGCGTTCATGTGCGGACATCGTCGCATTCATAATAAATTGTTATATTATGCCGAAGACAATGGTTGCTAGACGTATGAAGATAAAAAGGTAAAGCCTGGACAGGCCGCGATGGTTGAGGCTCCCAACTTTCAGGACAATCGGCACATGAAGGTGGTAAGGTTTTGAGCCCTACGCACCGGCCGTCTTTACCCCAAGAAATATTCCCGGTACTCATTTCTCTTAGAGGATGAGTTGACCCCAGGACCGTAGTGCGCCCGGAAGGATTATGTCAATGAAAAATTCTAGTGACACCATCGGGAATCGAACCCGCGACCTTCTGACTTGTAGTGCAGTGCCTGAATCAATTGCGCCACCTCGTTCCCCCGGATTTTAAGAGAATAGCTTTTTTTAAACGTTTTGAGTATGGACTGTTAGTGAAGTAGCTCAGTAAGATTAGTGAAGAAGTACAAGTATAGGGGAACTGACCTACAGCTCCTTGCCCTCTTAATCTCGACACTAATAGAGATGAACAGTCAGCTTCATGCCTCCGGCCGCTTTACCCCCCGTACAGTTTGGCTAGGAGGCTGCGTGGACTACAGAACCTACCTGGTCACTGCGATTCAGAGTAGGATAACTGCTCCTGACAGACATCGAACCCAATTCCCCTATCGCCTAAGCCAATATTGACATAGCTAAAAGGTAAAGGCAAAGTTATTCCTGCACACACCATGAAATCGTATAGGGGGAAAAGAGGAATAGCTCCACAAATTCCTAACCTCTGCGCTAGATGGAGGTGAGTGATTTTCTTCACCCCCACCTCCCCCCCCCCCCCTCCCCTTTGCCCCCCGGCAAAAAACCCCCTTTTCTATTGGACAGAAGGCTGGCTGGGCGCCGAAGACGGTCTGGGAGATTTGGAGATGAGTAAAGTCTCTTGTCCCTGCCGAGATTCGAACACCGGACTCTCTTGCCCGTAGTCTAGTCACTACACTGACAGAGCTACCCGTTAATTACGTACCGTAAATACCAAAGTAGTCGTGCGTATCAATGTCTCTTTCGGCTGAGCTTTCTGACCCCCTCCTGTGTAACCATCATGGACTATCGTGCATAAAACTGTAACGATTAATTCAGACAAGTAAAAAATTAACTTGTCACACCGTTTTGAACATAGTCTGAACTCTGGGTTCCATTTATAGTCAGCAGCAATGCCTGCGTAGCACCGTGTGTCAGTATGAAGAGGCTGTAAAGGCATGGGCAGCAGCGACTACAGCTTTAGTAACACTTTGGTAACACCAACATATGCACGTTCCCACAATCTGTGTATTTTTCTATTACTTAGCTGCTACATGTTTCGACACTGTCGCCATCGTGAGGGAGCTTATATTAAAATTTCTTTAAATCGTACAGCAATTAATAGTTTACAATAAATAAATATATATGTGTGTGTGTGTGTTGTAACGTCAGCAGTGCAGATTGTGGTTAAAATTATATATATATATATATATAAAACATTGCTGTTAATACAGTAATAATTTAATTATTTTTTGCGATGATTAAAAGACGTCACAATTAGATTTTGCTTACAAACATCTCTTCTTGATTCAAATTGGATTCCGTCCTGTAAAATATAAACGATATTCTTAAGTTGCCTGTAAAATTTCCTTCATGTAATCGCAATAAATATAGGGGCAGATTGAAGTTAGGGAATGCTTGTTGTCATTAAGTGCAGAATCTTTTGTCTTGCAATTTTCTATCCAAAAATACAAAGACTACGGCGTACAAAACTATAATTTTGCCTGTTGTTTTATATGGGCGTGAAACTTGGTCGCTTATATTGAGGGAGGAATGTAGGCTGAGGGTGTTTGACAATAGGGTGCAGAGAAGCGTATTTGGGCCTAAGAGGGACGAGATAACAGGGGAGTTGAGAAAACTACATAATGAAGAACTTAATGATCTGTCCTCCTAACCAAATATTATTCGGGTGATCAAATCGAGAAAAATGAGATGGGCGGGGTATGTAGCACGTATGGGGAGAGGTGTATACAAGGTTTTGGTGGGGAAAGAGACCTCTTTGAAGACGCAGGTTTAGATGAGAGGATAATATTAAGATGGATCTTCAGGAAGTGGGATGTGGGGTTATGGACTGGATTGATCTGGCTCAGGATAGGGACAGGTGGCAAGCACTTGTGAATGCGGTAATGGACCATTGCGTTCCATAAAATGCGGGGGATTTCTTGACTAGCTGAAAACCGGTTAGCTTCTCAAGAAGGACTCTGCTCCATGTACGGTTTAAAGAAATTTCTGTATAAGCTCCCTGAAGATGGCGACGTTACCGAAACATGTAAGCGCTAAGTAACAGAAAAATGCATAGAGTTGAAATTGTGCATTTGTTGGGTTTACCACGTTTTAATATCATAATGCACGAAACGAAAGATATAAAAGACTGCAGCTTAATAAAGCTCCTACGCCTTCATTAGCCTGAAGGTACTGAGAAAAACCATGAAAATCACATTAAGAAAGCCGATTGTGTGACCGAGATATGAACCCGGGACTTGATATCGGACACCGACACTCCGTGAATTGCAACGCAACTGAAGGAGGCATCGTGCACCTAGAATAATGGAATTGTAATTCACGCACTTGGCGGAGACAAATTGGCTCGTGCGCTTAGTCAACGGAATCTCAGCACGGAGGCCAAGGCTCGAACCCAGTTCAATCCACGAGAGACTTAGGGTGATCAGAGTGGCGCCTCCAATTGTGTCGGTTTTCCCTTGTGAATATCATTAAAGCTCCATACTCATTCATCCATCAC
>Ga0123357_10009408_pt1 | contig 12341 bp, 11 predicted proteins | sample TergutEmb28metaG_FD_89873 | JGI IMG/M metagenome (GOLD analysis project Ga0123357, IMG submission 89873) | Embiratermes neotenicus P4 segment gut microbial communities from Petit-Saut dam, French Guiana - Emb289 P4 | ecosystem: Host-associated > Arthropoda: Insects > Digestive system > Gut ... | reverse complement strand
TGTTCACGCTGTCAAAATATAATACGGAAGAAGAGATAAATTATGTTTTGAAAGAGTTTCCGGATATAGTCAGACGCCTGAGAGAGATGTCGCCGTTGTACGCGCATTTCTTAAAGACCGGAGAGAGAATGAAAGCCGGCCCGGGCACGAATTACGACGATCACGACCACTGCGAGATAGAGAATGAATAAAGTTCAAAGTACAAAGTGAAAAGTTCAAAGAAAGGAATTGTTTTTGTCGTTATTTGAACTTTGAACTCTGAACTTTTAACTTTTTTGTTACAAGGAGATAGAAAATGCCTTTTTATTCGGAAAAAGTTATGGACCATTTTGCAAACCCCAGAAATGTGGGTGAAATAAAAGACGCCGACGGCGTAGGCGAAGTAGGAAATCCCGTGTGCGGCGATATGATGACGTTTTATATCAAAGTGAAAGACAACAAGCTCGACGACGTAAAGTTTAAAACTTTCGGCTGCGGAGCCGCTATTGCCGTCTCTTCCATGGTCGCCGAGATGGCTAAAGGAAAAACTCTTGACGAAGCGATGGCGCTCACGAACGCTCAGGTTGCCGAAGCTTTGGGCGGACTTCCGCCTAACAAAATGCACTGCTCAAACCTCGGAGCTGACGCTCTCCATAAGGCCATAGAAAACTATAAGTCCAAATCAGGGAAATAAGATGAAAGAAAAGAAAGGCTGCGCCTGCCCGCTTTGCGTACCGGAGCTGACAAAAGGTTGTTTCAGTCCGGGTTTTTGCAAGCCGTGTGGCATCTCAAAAAATAACGCAAAAGTAAAAATATGCCGAAACTGCAAAGCGCAGTATTCCGCAGAGTACGACGAATGTCCTTCCTGTGCGGCATCGAAAAACGACAAAAGTGACAAAAGCAGGTCGTAAGTCCTTTCTTTTGTCATCCCCGAATGTTATTTGAAAGATGTTATTCCATAGCAGCCTATCCCCGAAGGTAGTAATCGGGGAGGTACCCAGAGTAGTTGTTGAAATGCTTAAAGGATAAAGAAAAATATTGGTAAAAATGGATTCCCGCTTTCGCGGGAATGACAAATATATGTCAATAATAAAGTAAACGGGGGTTTATCATGTCAGGAAAATTCTCAGACAAGATGTACGGCACTTTGAACGAACAGATCAGAAACGAATATTTTTCGGCATACCTGTATCTTGCCATGTCCGCCTGCTGTTCCTCTATGAATTTAAACGGAATGGCCGCATGGTTCAGAAAACAGTATGAAGAAGAGCTTTCGCACGGCGACAAAATATACAAATATATGACAGAAAGAGGCGCGAGAGTAAAACTTTTGCAGCTCGACGAGCCGAGATTCGAGTGGGCTTCGCCGCTTGAGATGTTCAACAACGCGCTCGGACACGAAAAATACGTAACAGGCCTCATAAATAATCTGGTAAACATAGCTTACGAAGACAAAGATTACGCGACGCTTTCTTTCCTCCAGTGGTTTGTCGACGAGCAGGTTGAGGAAGAGGCCAATGTCGAAGAGATAATAGCGAAACTCGAGATGGTAGGCGAATCGAAAGGTTCTCTGATGTTCGTAGATAAACAGCTCGGCAAAAGAAAAGAAGACTAAGGAGCAGTGCGATGGGCGCGAAGCTTGTAAAAGAGGGAGTATACTCCGTAGGCTGCGTTGATTGGAACGCGAGAAATTTTCACGGCAGTTCTTACGTCACCAGAAGAGGAATAACCTACAACTCCTATCTGATAAAAGACGAAAAAATAACTCTCATAGACGCGGTGCGCAAAGGTTTTGAGAGAGAGTTTATCGAAAATATAAAAGAGGTTGTCGATCCGGCAAAGATCGACGTAATAATCATAAACCACATAGAGCCCGACCATTCCGGTGCTTTTCCGGAAATTCTTAAAGCCTGCCCCAACGCCAAAATTTACGGCACGGAAAAGGCGAAACAGGGGTTGCTTAAGTATTACGGCGTGTGCGGGGACTGGATTTCTGTCAAAGCCGGACAAAACGTAAACATAGGTAAGAGGACTCTGGATTTTTTGGATGTTCCGATGATCCACTGGCCAGACAGCATGTTTACGTACTGCGCTTACGACAAAATTCTTTTTTCAAACGACGGTTTCGGCCAGCATTACGCGACGGATAAAGTTTTTGACGACCAAGCCGATTACAATGCGCTGATGGACGAAGCGCAGATATATTACGCGAATATTTTGTGGCCGTTCGGCCAGCTCATTACGGCAAAACTCGCCGTTATCAAAAAAATGAATCTCTCCATAGAACTCATAGCGCCCAGCCACGGCCTTGTATGGCGCGGGCATCTTTCGGAGATTCTTGAAAAGTACGCTTATTGGGCGATAAACTCGGTTAAAAATAAAGCCGCCGTTATTTACGAGACGATGTGGGGTTCCACGGAAACGATGGCCAAAAAAATAGTCGAAGGCATAGCTTCCGAGGGCGTGGAAGCCGTGTTGATAGACGTTACAAAAAGCGAAAGATCCGACATCGCCTCTTATATTCTCGATGCAAAAGGCATAGTTTTCGGTTCGTCAACCCACGACAACTACATGCTTCCGGTCATAGACGGTTTTATACACTTTTACAAAGGGCTAAAGCCGAAAGGGCGCAAATCTTTTGCCTTCGGCTCATACGGATGGAGCGGCGAAGCGGTAGGAAATCTTGAAGCGGTTATAGCCGAAAGCGGCGCCGAAAAGGTTTTGGAAGGCATAAAAGTAATTTACGCTCCTTCAAAAGAAGAGCTGGATAAATGTTTTGAAGCCGGAAAGGCTTTTGCGAAAAAAATAAAAGAATCATAAAAAGATTCAGGGAGGCCGGTATGCCTCTTTTTAAAATTTTCGGACTGATTTCGGCGGCGCTTTTTGTAATCGCGGCTTATTTGGGAGCGAGCAGAAAATTTAAATACCACAGATACTTTGCTTTCGGAGCCGTTCTGTTTATGCTTTTGCATATCGCCGGAGCTTTCGGTCTGTATTAAAATCCGTACCAAAATCCAATAAAGGGGAGAAGGAATGAAAAAGTATTTTGCTATGTTCGCGTTGGTGATTGCCGCGAGTCTTTTTGTAGTCGGATGTGAAGAGAAAGAGGATAAAGTCGACCTTCCTAAAGGCATAGACGTGAAAAACGTCAGAGCTATCGCCGCCGAATGGTTTCAAAAGCTGGACAGCGGCTACTACAGCCAGGGTTACGACGAGACTTCAAAGTATCTGCAAAGCAAAGTTGCGCAAGACCAGTGGTTGAACAATATGGTAACCTACCGCAAACCTCTCGGCGCCGCGAAGAAAAGAAAAGAGGTAAATATATTTTATAAAACCGAGCTGCCAGACAGCCCGGCGGGCGAATATATACTTATACAATACGGAACGGTATTTTTGGAAAACCAGGCCGTAATTGAGACGGTTGTTCTGATGAAAGAAGACGGAAAGTGGAAACCCTCGGGATACTTTATGAAATAAAGTTCAAAGTGCAAAGTGAAAAGTTCAAAGAAAGGAATTGTTTTTACTGTTATTTGAACTTTAAACTTTGAACTTTGCAGTTAAAAAGGAGGAGTTATGAAAGGTTTAGTATGCAAAGTCTGCGGTTACGTAGCGTTGGACGGAAACAAAGAAGTTTGTCCCGTGTGCCACATGAAAAACGTTTTTGAAGAAAAAGAAGACGCTTATAAAATGCCCGATTTCAAGGCCGAAAAAGGCGAAAGCGAAAAGAAGCATATTCCGTCGATAATGGTCGTCGAGCAGTGCGGGCTTATTCCCGGCGCCGGATGCATAGACGTGCACGTAAAAGTCGGAGAGATTACCCATCCGATGCTTCCGGAGCATTATATCACTTCGATAACTTTCTACCACGAAAATAAATTCATAGGCATAATGAGCCTTACGCCGAACGTAAATCCCGCGGCTGTAGTTCATCTTAAGGAAGGCACAAAGGGAAAAATACAGATAATAGAGAACTGCAACGTTCACGGCAACTGGTATAACGACACTACGATAAAAGGACACTAATATGAAAAAATCGATTAAAGGAACAAAGACGGAAAAAAATCTTCTCGCTTCTTTTGCGGGTGAGTCGCAGGCAAGAAACAGATATACTTATTTCGCGTCGGTGGCAAAAAAAGAGGGTTTTGAGCAGATTTCGGCGATTTTCGCGGAAACCGCGGACAATGAAAAAGAACACGCCAAAAGATTTTTTAAATTTCTTGAAGGCGGAGCTCTTGAAATTACGGCCATGTATCCGGCCGGAGTAATAGGCTCAACGCATGAAAATCTCAAAGCTGCCGCAAGCGGCGAGAAAGAGGAACACACCATGCTTTATCCCGCCGCGGCAAAAATTGCCGACGAGGAAGGTTTTCCTGAAATCGCCGCATGCTTCAGACTGATTGCAGACGTCGAAAAACACCATGAAGCAAGATACGTAATGCTTGCCGAGAATCTCGAAAACGAAAGGGTTTTCAAAAAAGATTTCCCGATAAGATGGAAATGCCGCAACTGCGGATATGTCTACGAAGGCAAAGTGGCTTTGGAAACATGCCCGGCATGCCTGCACCCGAAGGCATACATGGAAGTGCTGTCAGACAACTTCTAAACCTGCATATTGTTTTGCCGTCAGTCAATCCGCTTTCGGCGGGTTGACTGACGGCATAGCCCTACCTTAATTATTACTGCCGTATAAAGGAGCAAGCGATGCCGAAATTGTACAAAGACGATGTCAGCGTTGTTTTGTGCGGCGAGGCCGGCGCGGGGATACAAACAGTCGAGAACGTCGTTTCAAAAATTTTTAAAACAGCGGGTTTCAGCCTTTTTACTTCAAAAGAGTACATGTCGCGCATACGCGGCGGCAGCAACTCCACCCAGCTCAGGATTTCAAGCTCCCCTAAAAATTGTTACTGCGACAGAATAGACGTCTGCATACCGCTTGATAAAGACGCGCTCAAACACCTTTACAACAGAATTACTGACGATACCACCATAATCGCCGACAAAGAAGCGATCGGCGAAACGGAGAAGTATTTTATAGATGCGCCTTTTTCAAAGTATGCAAAGGAAATAGGCGGCATTATTTATTCCAACATAATCGCAAGCGGCGTAATACTCGGGCTTTTTAAAGCCGATTTTTCCCATCTTGAGAAAATCATCAGGGACAGCTTTTCAAGAAAGGGCGATAACATAGTGAACGCCAATATTCAGGCCGGCAAAAAAGGCTATGAAATTGCGGAAATGATTTTAAAAGACGTCCAAATCGAAGTGACATGGGACGACAAAGCCTCCGAGAAAATGCTTTTGAGCGGCACCGACGCCATAGGTCTAGGCGCGCTTGCCGGAGGATGCGATTTTATATCTTCTTATCCTATGACGCCCGGAACCGGAGTTTTTGCGTTTATGGCGCAAAACCAAAAAGAGTTTGGCGTCGCCGTGGAGCAGGCCGAAGACGAAATTGCGGCGATAAATATGTCCGTAGGCGCGGGATATGCAGGCGCAAGAAGCATGGTTTCCACTTCCGGCGGCGGGTTCGCGCTTATGTGCGAAGGCGTAAGTCTGGCCGCAATGACGGAAATTCCTGTTGTAATTCACATTGCGCAAAGGCCGGGGCCTGCGACAGGCCTTCCCACAAGGACCGAGCAGGCGGATTTGGATTTGGCGCTTTACGCCGGACACGGGGAGTTTCCGAGAGCGATCTTTACGCCGGGCAATCCTTCGGATTGTTTTTATATGACCAGAAAAGCTTTTGACATAGCCGACAAATACCAGACGCCGGTTTTTGTTTTAAGCGACCAATACATTACGGATTCTCTTTTCAGCTGCCCTGCTTTTAAAGCTCCTGAGCCGCAGGTAAAAAACATATTCAAAACTTCACTCGATTACGCGCGCTACCGCATTACCGGAAACGGCGTTTCTCCCCGCGGCGTGCCAAGTTACGGCAACGGCTTTGTCTGCGCAGACAGCGACGAACACGATGAAACGGGCCGCATAACCGAAAGCGAAAAGACGCGCAGGCTTATGCACGAAAAGCGCCTTAAGAAATATGATCTTATACTCAACGAAGCCGAAGAGCCCGAACTTCACGGAGCCGGCGACTATGAAAATCTTATAGTGTGCTGGGGCTCAACGGTAGAAATGCTGAAAGAAGCGCTTGCCTTGTTAAATTACGGCCGAACGGCCGTGCTGTATTTTAAACAGGTTTTTCCTCTTCCCAGAAGCACGCGCGATTATTTGCAGCGCGCGAGAAAGATAATCTTTGTAGAAAACAACGCCAACGGCCAGTTTGAAACTCTTGTGCGCAGTTTTACGGGCTTTTACTCGTCAGGGCATATACATAAATACGACGGCCTTCCTTTCAGCGCAGACAAAGTCGCTCAGCAGATAAAATCTATTCTGGAGGTGCGCTAATGGCTACCATCTATGATTTGCAGGGAATAGACAACGCATGGTGCCCGGGCTGCGGGGATCATTCGATCCTTAATATTGTAAAGACTGCGCTTTCCGAGCTTGGCATTTCGCAGGACAATCTTTGCATGGTTTCCGGCATAGGCCAGGCTGCAAAGCTGCCTCACTATATGAAATGCAGTTACTTTAACGGGCTTCACGGAAGAGCTCTGCCCGCGGCAACTGCAATTAAAGCGTCAAATACAGGACTTACGGTCATCGCCGAGAGCGGCGACGGCGATATGTACGGCGAAGGCGGCAACCACTTTATGGCCGCGATACGACGCAATCCTAATATCACAAATATTGTTCACAACAATATGATTTACGGGCTGACAAAAGGGCAGGCTTCTCCTACCAGCGCCGTCGGTATGAAATCGAATATCCAGACTGAAGGCGTTTTTGAACATCCTTTTAACCCGCTGGCCGTCGCAATAGCGCTCAATGCGACTTTTGTGGCAAGAGCTTTCAGCGGCGATATGGACAAGACAAAAGAGATAGTAAAACAGGCCATACAGCATAAAGGCTATGCGCTTGTCGATATTTTGCAGCCGTGCGTCAGCTTTAACAAAATCAACACCCCGCAGTGGTTCAGGGAAAACACCTATTATATAGAAAACCACAACTCCGGCGACAGAAACGCCGCATTCGCGCTTGCAACTCAGGAAGGCAAACTGGGGCTCGGTATCTACTACAAATACGAAGGCCGCCCGGTTTTCGAAGAACAGCTCGAAGCAAACAAAGAAGACAAAACCCCTCTCTACAAACGCGGCAACGACAGACAAGCGAAGCTTGAAGGACTGATTAAACGGTATATCTAAAATAAAACCAAAATATGAAAAAAGAATTGTTGAACAACAACTTGATAGACAAAATTTCAGAGCTGATTAAAATTGCCCGCAGTCGTGTGGTAAACGCTATAAATTATACGATGACTACGACTTATTTTGAAATCGGAAGAATGATTGTCGAAGACGAACAAAGCGGAAATAAACGCGCGGATTACGGCGATAAGCTTATAACGGCGATTTCCAATAGATTGACAAAAGAAAACGGCAGGGGTTTTTCGGTTACAAATATTAAGCAAATGAGAAGTTTTTATGCAGTATATAAAAATTATCAAAAAGGTCAGACAGTGTCTGACCTTTTTAAATTAAGTTGGTCGCACTATCTGAAGTTAATGCGTATCGACGACGAAAATGAAAGAAAATTTTATGAGATAGAAGCCGTGCAAAATAATTGGAGTTTAAGAGAATTGCAAAGGCAATACGATTCGGGTTTGTATTTGCGGTTATCTTTAAGTAAGAATAAACAAAAGGTTTTAGCTCTTTCAACCAAAGGGCAGATAATAGAAAAACCCGAAGACGCGATTAAAGATCCGTATGTTTTAGAGTTTACCGGCTTTCCCGAACATAGCGATTATTCAGAAAATCAATTAGAACAAAAACTTATAGACAAAATAGGCAAATTTTTACTTGAACTCGGCAAAGGTTTTTCTTTTGTCGGCAGGCAGGTAAGATTTACTTTTAACGAAAAACATTTCAGAGTGGATTTGGTATTTTACAACAGACTCTTAAAATGTTTTGTGCTGATAGATTTAAAAATCGGCGAATTGTCTCATCAAGACATAGGTCAAATGCAGATGTATGTCAACTATTACGACAGAGAAGTTAAAACGAAAGACGAGAACAAAACCATCGGTATAATTTTATGTCAGGAAAAAGACAATGCCGTCGTAGAATACACCTTGCCAAAAAACAATAAACAAATTTATGCGAGCAAATATATGACAATACTTCCTAAAAAAGAAGAACTGAAAAAACTAATAGAAAATAAGCCGTGAGAAAATTTATATCAAAAATTCTTTATGAGTCTTTAACCAAAACTATAGCAGCAATTATAACTGCCATTATTTTATTTCTTTGGGGAGCTTTTGCTAAAGAATCATTTCTCAAATTTTGGAATATTTCGATCCCCCTTTGGATAATAGCAATAATCGTTATTGTAATAGCAATATTGCTGGTTTTAATCATACGAATACATGCTAAATATAAAATGCAGTTTGATAAAAAATACATGAATATTGTAGATAAATTGATAATATCTGCTGATATGGACAATTGGCAAAGTTGGACTTCTGGAATTCTGTCTCCAGATCCTTATATTTATCAACAGCAGCATGAAAATTTGCATAATTTGAATGAATATATAATGTCATTAAACTTAAAAGGCGGAAGATATTCAGATATAGACAGGGCTATTATAAATTTTAGAAAAATCTTGCAAGATCTGTTAAAAGTATTCGATATGCATTGCAGTTCGGTTGGTTTAAGATATACGACAGATAAATTTTATAGAATCAACGAATGGAACCAAGAAAAATATAACATGTTGCTTGACGAATTTAAATACCATTGTACCTTGTTATCAGATTTAATAATAGAATTAACAAGGGCGGGTAATTACTTATTTGAGCAGATACGCAAAATAATACTACCTGCATTCAGGTTTGAAAAAGGAGAGTTGCTTATAACAATAATTAACACTCGCAAAGTAAGTTATGCTAAAAAAGATAAATTATATAATGGGTTAAAGAGTTTTATGGAAGATAGAGAGACAAGAGATTTTCATGTTGGCAATGGAGTAAGTGAAAAATACTTTCGGTAATTCAAGGATATAATTGGTATATTTAAATGCTCCAACTCTGTATAAGCTTCGAAATTGTATCGTAGTATAGGGTAGATGGACAACAGCAATCCATAGTTATTATTTTGTATGAGTAAAACATATGTTTCAGGCGTAGGGGGCAGCGGTAAGGCCCATTATCTTTTTAAACGCATTTTGGAGGAGCAAAGCTCTGGGGGGGCAAATCCGAATTTGCGCATTTTTGCTTTTGTTAAAGATGAGGAGCAAAGCTCCTTTTTTGACGACTTAAAAGCGTTTTTTCAAACCTCACTCCATGATTTTCCTATTTTACTGTTTCCTTCGGATGATGCGCAGGCAAGGGCTTATGCCGCGGACAAAATCAAAAACTCAAAAAGTTTTATTCTTTGCGCCAGTGACGTCTCAATAAACTCTCCCGTTTTTGCTCCGGACGCGGACAGCGGACTTGTTTTTAAACCCGGGCAAAGGCACAATTTTAACGAATTGGTAACTTCGCTTGTGTCGTTAGGCTATAACAGAATAAACTTTGTCGAAGACAAGCTCCAGTTTGCCGTAAGGGGCGATATTATCGATATCTGGCCTGCCGCAAGCGATGCGCCGGTTCGTATTCTTTTTGAGTTTGAGACTATTGAAGCTATAAGAGTTTTTGACCCGGGCAGCCAGCTTTCAAACGCTTTTATAAATGAAGTTAAAATTTTGCCGGTAAATCCGGGCAACGACACCGCTACGATTAAGGATTACTTTGAGCCGCAATACGAAATTGAAGGCAAAAACTCTGGATTGCTTCGCCCTGTTAGGGCTCGCAATGGCAAGCAAAAGGTGTCATTGCGAGGAACGGTAGTTCCGAAGCAATCCAGCGTCGTTGCCGTTAACTCCACTCTGCACACTTCAAATTCCACGCTGCTGTTCTTCGACTATCCCGTATCCAAAGAGGAAGAGGAGCTTTATTCCAAATACGAACTTATCATAAACAATGCTTTGAATAAAAATGCGCAGTATCAGGGTTACAAAAGTTTTACGGGATTTCAAGGGGATACAAAATACTTTGTAAATTCGCTTAAAAGTTTTGCGGAAAACACCGCGAAAATAAAAATTTACTGCGCAAACAGCGGGGAGCAGGAAAGAATCTCCGATATCTTTTACGATAGTAACTGGGAATATGACGCTCCAGAATTTTTGTACGGCAATTTGTCCCAAGGGTTTTATCTCGAAAAAGAGAACGAAGTTCTTATAGCAAGCCGCGAGATGCTTTATAAGAAAAAGCCGGTGAGCTTTCCCAAAGTCAAAGGCGGCCGCCGCCTTGAAGGCATTTGGGAAATCTCTGCCGGCGATTATGTTGTGCACGAAAAATATGGAATCGGCAGATATGTCGGCTTAAAAACCATATCGCGGGAAGACAGAACTTCGGAATATTTGTGCATAGAGTACCGCAAAGGCGACAGGCTTTACGTGCCGCCGGAAGAAATAAAAACAGTAAAAAAGTATATAGGCGTTGAAGGCGTAAAGCCTAAGCTTTACTCAATGGACACAGGCGCCTGGGAACGCGTAAAGTCGCGCGCCCGCGAAGCGGCGGCGGAGTTTGCAAAAGAACTTTTAAAGCTTTACGCCGAAAGAAGCAAAATAAAAAGGTCTCCTTTGAGCCGCGAAACGCCATGGGAAAAAGAGCTTGAGGACGCATTCCCTTACGAAGAAACACCGGACCAGCTCAAAGCCATTGAAGACGTCAAAAGCGACTTTTTAAAGCCGTACCCTATGGAAAGGCTTATCTGCGGCGATGTCGGCTACGGCAAAACCGAAGTGGCTGTGCGCGCGGCTTTCAAAGCAGTGCAGGACGGCATGCAGGCGGCTGTTTTGGTGCCGACAACGGTTTTGGCGCAGCAGCACTTCAACACTTTTTATGACAGGCTTTCGCCTTTCCCGACAAAAGTCGAGGTTTTAAGCAGGTTCCAATCAAAAGCAAACCAGAAAAAAATAATCGAAGAGCTTGAAGAAGGCAAAACAGACATAATCGTCGGTACGCACAGGCTTTTGCAAAAAGACATTAAATTTAAAAATCTGGGCATTTTGATAGTTGACGAAGAGCACCGTTTCGGCGTGCGCCAGAAAGAAAAGATAAAATCGCTCAAAAAAAATATAGATATACTTATGCTTTCCGCAACGCCTATCCCCAGGACTTTGTCCTCCGCTTTGTCCGGCTTCAGGGATTTGTCCGTGATAGAGACGCCGCCTTTCGGCAGGCTCCCCATAGAGACGACCTTGTCGGCATACGATGAAAAGCTTGTCAAAACGATTATAGAGGCCGAACTTTCCAGAGGCGGGCAGGTGTTTTACGTTTACAACAGGGTTGAAACCATACAGACCAAAGCCGCGGAGATAAAAAGACTTATTCCGGATATAAAGCTCGGCGTAATCCACGGGCAGATGCATGCCAAAGACATTGAAAGCGTCATGTGGAAGTTTGTAAACTTAGGGCTGGATATGCTTCTTGCAACGACAATCATCGAGTCGGGCCTTGATATTCCTTCGGTCAACACTATGATTGTCGAAGAGGCCGAGAATTTCGGGCTTTCGCAGCTTTACCAGCTTAGAGGCAGAATAGGAAGGGAGAAGAAAAAGGCGTACTGTTATTTGTTTTACAAAGACGAAAAGCTCAGCGACGAAGCGATAAAAAGGCTTGAGGCTATGAAAGAGTTCAGCGAGCTGGGGTCGGGTTTCAGGCTCGCGCTGAAAGATTTGGAGATAAGGGGCGCGGGCGGAATACTCAGCGCCAGCCAGCACGGATTTGTGCGCGACATAGGCTACGACATGTTCGCCAAGCTTCTTGAGGAAGAGGGCAAAAAGGTTAAAGGCGAAACATTTACTACGGAACAGAGTTCCAACAGTGAAATAGATTTACAGGTTTCAGCGTTAATTCCTCAGACATATATAGAAGACGATGACATAAGGATATTGTTTTACAGAAAGCTGTCTGACGCAAAGGACGCGCAGGCTGTTGAAAAAGTAAAAGCCGAACTCACGGACCGTTTCGGCAAAATCCCGCAGGAAACGCAAAAGCTCTTTGAGATAACAAATTTAAGGCTTGAAGCCGAAAAGCTTCACATAGAAAGGATAGCCGAAGATAACACCTATATATATGTGTACTTTTCGGAGAAAGCCGATTTTTCAAAAGCCGATTTGCCCAAGCTCATAGCCGATTATGCAAAAGTAATTGAATTTATAAGCGGAAAGCATTATGCGTTTAAGCTGAAAAAGAGAGT
>Ga0123357_10009407_pt1 | contig 12341 bp, 7 predicted proteins | sample TergutEmb28metaG_FD_89873 | JGI IMG/M metagenome (GOLD analysis project Ga0123357, IMG submission 89873) | Embiratermes neotenicus P4 segment gut microbial communities from Petit-Saut dam, French Guiana - Emb289 P4 | ecosystem: Host-associated > Arthropoda: Insects > Digestive system > Gut ... | reverse complement strand
TGTTTGGTGTTTGTTTCATATATATCCTGTTTATTTGTGTTTGTTTTTGTATGTTGTGCTGTTTCTGTTATGGCCATGAAAATAAAAACAGGAATTATTATTATTATTATTATTATTTTAGACCATCAGTCCTGTTCTGATTCATAATTACTGTTCGCCTAATTAAGGCAAATCTCTTATATGTATATTTGAGACAATTCTTTGAATGTGGGAATTGGCCCATCACTAGACAACATGGACATGCACTAATGAACCGAAATGTGACAAAAAATAGTTTCATTAACTTGTATTTTTAATTTTATGCCCAAAAAATTATCATTGAATGCTGTAGTACTATTCCCTGGCACCAGCTTCTGAATGTCTTGACGTAGCTGATAAATACCAATGTGGACTATAGCATGTAAATCATCTTGCAGATTGAGGGAAGAAGTGAGCCTGTTCAGCAAGCTCAACCACCCCAGCCAAAGCCACAACAGCAGGCAGCTGTTAACCAACCCCAAACAAGGATAATTCCAATCCAAATTGAAGGCTCCTCATCCATCATTAACAATACATCCAACATGTTGAACCAAACAAAGCAACAAATGCCATCTCAACAACAGAAGAAGCCGGTTTATGTCCATAACAAATTCAACCCCCCCACAACTCCACAAACATCAGTGCCAGTCTCTCCAGGTCCCTACAATCACAGTGAAAAGTAAGTTCTGTATACTCTGACTTTTCTAAATTGAAATTAAACATGCAATGTAGCTTGTATCAGCAGATCTAACATTATTGTAACCTAGTTTCTTAGTAAGATTTAAGGGGAATTTCAGAAGTGAAGTGCAAATGGAGAAACCTGTGAGAAAATTGTGGTTGTATGGGTTGGTCCTGGGAGGAAATGTTGTAAGATATGAGGCATAGGTGGAATGATTGCTGGCAGGGCGAAGCCAAAGCATTTTCAACAGGGGAAACCCTTCCCAGTGCCACTCTGCCCATTATGAACTCCACACAAAATTTTCTTAGATTAAATTCAGGCTTCTTTGATTAGAAAGTGACACTGTGGCACTAATATGAGTGTACCAGTTTTTTATAACTTTATTTTGTGTTCAGGTCATGTTGTGAACACACATTTGTGCCAGTCAAGATATTTTTAATTTCTTGTTAAACAAAATGTATCTGAATCCTGTGCTTTCTGAAAGTGCAAGTGTCAAAGTATAAATTTGTAACACAAGAAGAAACTATAAAACAGATGAGACAAGGAAAAACCCTCATATCTTTTAGGTTATCTTTGTATGTTTTTCATTAGAAAATCTTTATTTCTCAACAGTACCAACTATTCCTGATTACATATGCATAAAAGAGCTAAAGGTTTTCATATTCCACACGTGTTGCAATATCAGATCTGTTTTCATTCATACATTATGGTATTTGTTACATTATGTACCAAAACAGTCCATGTAAACCCTCTCCCAGAAGTAAAATTATGAGAATGTTTTCACTATTAAAAATGCTTGCTTCTGTGCCCTTCCCAGCTCAACTGTTGGAATCATCACCCTTGACCTATTCAGATGTGGAAAGTATTAAAAAATTTAAGAAATGGAAGCATTGGACTTTCTGTAAAGTGTATGTAAATGTCCTGTTGCATTTGTAAATGGAACTAATATTAGTAAGTTGCAAAAATTGACAGCAAAATGTACTAGTACCATTTACCTATATACAGGATGCACAAGACATAATGTAGTATATGTGATGTCAGTTCTGTACTGTAAAAGGATGTATACAGATGCTTAAATGTTTAATTTCCTGTTTACTGTACTGGTAACTCTTCTGCAAAGTATCATTTTTTCCCCTCTATTGTAACTGGGTGACTAGCCTTTAATCAAGTAAATTTTATCACATGTAATACAAATGCATAAGAATGTGAGAGAGTGATATGTACAATATTATGGAGGAAGAAACTGAGGAGGAGGAGGTCTGGAAAGACAGAGGTAGGGACAGAAACTTCTTTGTGAGATGGCACATGAAAAGTTGAACCATCTAAGAAGAAGAATAAAAAAGGGATCTAAAATGTCACTTTCATGTTTTTCCTGAATTTTTGTCGTATTTTTCCTGAATTTCAACTGATATTCTACCACCCTTTGTGCTCTGCAGCCTGGGATGACCGCAACAATACTGTCACTCTCATTGGCTGCTGTTCATGTCATCCCTTCCTGTATTGTAAACAATATACTGCATTTAGCACTGTAGATTTTCCCTCCACATGATATTTCCAAAATATTCTTTAAGCACCTTCCTGCTTCTCTACATTGTATAATACAGTATTGTCTGCAGATTATATGTTTAGGCCATACAGACATTTCTTAACAGCCTGAGGAGAATTTAGTGAATTATGTCATTATGAGACTGTTAAGTTTTACACTGCTAATAATTTTTTTTTATTGATTTTTCAGTCAATCAGAGCAGAATTCAAGGCAGTATCAGCATCAGCAGAGTTGGGGCTCTTCTGGAGGCAATGGTGGCCCTACTCAGTCTCGATCTTTCAGAGTCCTTCAGAAAATAACCGACACAGATAATACAGAAGGCAAGTGAGATTGATTAGATTTCTGCCTTTAAATGTAAATGGTCAAGGTTTAATTAAAGTTGTCAGATTCTGACAAGTACTGGAATTTGTAAAGTTGCATGGTTGACCCTTTGAAATACAGTAGCTATGTTACTGCCTATAAACAGCTGAAACTTATGAAACTCTGCAGTGTGTTTACAATATGTTTTTTTTTTTGTCTTCTGTACATTTCTCAGAATAAGTGGTGATTATCTGCCTACACTGAATTAAGAAGGGGTTATGCATAATGAACATGCACTGAGCTTACTGTGAGTTAACAACTAAATTGCATATATTGTTTAGACAAATTTCATGCTTCAAAGTGGTGCTTAGTTTGATAAGGTGACCAAACAAATTAGGAGATGAGTGATGAGAGTAGTGTGTGTGGAGGTGCTTGTTGTAACCCTTCAGGTTCAAATATCTAAAAAAAATGGCTTTGCATTTTAATTTAATTGCATGTTAGGCTCCTATAGTTTTGAAGTTTTGAGTATGTTATTATGAAATAATTCTGACAGTTTGCTTAGTTTGTTTGGTGAATAAAAACAGTGTCCTTCATGGTTGACTATTCAATAAATGTTTACCACTTAAAAAGTGGAAAATAAAAATCCCTGGGTGCACAACCTAATGAAATGTGCTGTGCACACTTATTTGAGTGATCTGCTAATTTACTAATCACTGGGATTCCACTGAATGCTACTTGTGACTAATGGTGCTTATATGAGATGACAATGTTCCCTGGTATCATTAGGTTATCATTTGCCTCCACAGTCCCACAGGCTAGAAAAAGAACGGTGCACAAGGGATGGTACTTTTGTTTTGAGGACCATAAAAGTAAAAGAAGTTCACACTGTGGCAGAAAGTAGAATGTTTGAATGTTCAATGCATAAAGTAACTGCCTGGCTTTTAAGGGTGCATATACTGATTTATTTTTATATTCATACTTAATTTCTAATAATCTGTATGTTATTTGATGAACAAAGGAGTAATAAAAATCTGTTATTTACCGGATGTATGATGCTCCAACAGTCCTGATCACTGAGTCACAACTCACATTAACTAACAAAGAAGCTGTAATGAGAATAAAACTAAATCTACTGTACTAAAATAACACAATACAATTTATCATATGTGAAAGGAGTGGATTTGGCAGTGTACTATAATATTTGTAGTCTGTAATTAATTGAAAACTAAAGTGTGAGGATTGTGAATTTCAGTGGTGTATCTGAAGTACTGTCTTTTCTGGGACGTGATGCCATGTCTCTGGAAACTGGTTCCTAGTGTTTCAAGACAGTGTAATGGTCTTGAAACAATGGAAATTAAGTAACCATTGATGTAGCAGTTATATCCCTAATGAACCTACATATAAAATCTAAAATTCTATTAAAGGAGAAAGAAATGAACAGAACAACTATATCAGTATTCTTTCAGTCACTACATCATTGCCACTTTTACCAGTTACAGTGATCACTGCAGTCACTGCTGCTTCAGATATTGAATAGCTGCCATTGGTGGTGAATTTCAAGTAACAGTAATATTATGATTGTTATTGATACATCTCTAAAACAAATTAAGAAGATTCAGTTAGCAAATAATGTTCAGGCTTTAAAGAAATATTAGTAGTGATGTGGTTTGCACTGATCTATACATTCTGATTGGCATGTACAATTTTTTCTTGGACTGTTTAACCCTTGAATATGGTACCAGTAGGCTGTCCCTAAACGGCAGTAACTAACTACCAATCAACACTATGCAACATCCCTAAAGATTTAATTCCTACATTTTTTAATTTGTGTTCGTTTACTTTTGTACACAGAAAGTAACTTTTTGTGACAAAGAAGAATTCATAAGTGCAGTTTTTATCAAAAGACTAGTATACAAGGTGGTTCAAATATGACTGGGACTGATGTCACCAGATTTACACACAAATCAGTCCCGGTCATATTTGAACCACATTGTAAAATATGAAAATTCTGTGGTGATGAAATCAAATAAATATTTCTTGTGTCATCAACAGAATAAATATCTAACAACTCAAGGGCTGTCTTTGCTTCTGTTATCAGTGATATCGATCTTTTTACACAGTAATACTTTTAAGTATCAGAAATACAATCTGTTTTAGTAAAGATGTAAAGTTCTTATTGTGAACACAAAGAGTTACATCAAAGTTCTGGGTAACATAAACAAAATTTTCATGTCTGCTGTAATCTGATACAGGACTTACAATGGACCAGTACTTGTAAGTCAGTAATAACAAACCACCTAAATACAGCCAAATTTATCATTTGAGATGAACTCAGGAACATTAGTATGATAGGTCTTCATGTGAAAGTTATCCCTTTTCACATCATGAAGACATAATGGGGAAGTACAGGTAATAACTCCATGCATTAATTTTTGCACAGGACATCCAGTTGTGTTATTAAACTAAAAGAAAACAAATAGTAGCAGATTTCGGTGAAACACAACAATATATGCTTCTATTTTTATTTTTACCTTGGCAACATGTTTCATTCAATATTCCATCATCGGGCCATTTTTACAAAACTTAGAATAAGGTATATGTAGTGTCAATAGCCTTCATGTAATATGGGATCTGAAAAAACTTACAAGCTGTATTAAAATAGTATAAAATGACAACAAAGTTTTATATATATATAAAATTTTGTTCCAGCTTCTGACAATTGCATAGTATTACACAAAATTTTGATATATCACAGGCTAAAAACCAGTCATTTTATACTGTTTTAATATTTTAATATAGTTCGTAAGTTTGCTATTTGCTCTACATAACCTTATTCTAAGTTTTATACAGATGACTTCATGATGGTCAATTAACCAAAACATGTTGTCAAGGTAAAAATAAAAATAAAAATGTATATTGTTGTGTTGGACTGAAATCTGAAACCATTTGTTTTCTTTTAGATCCATTCATTAACCTCAGCACTAGAGGGAGGTGAGTGAACATCAAACCCCATCTGCTTTACTCCTGAACGACAGACTCTGGTACCCACTTAGGTCTTTGTGTAGTGTGTTATTGAATATTTTACTTCCAACAAAATTGGAATGTATAAAAAATTTTAGTAAAACTCTTTAGTACCATATTTAATGAAAATCTATCAAACTTTTCTAAAGTTGTTACAACAGTATAGATGACCATTATAAAGCCAATAAGCAAATTTTGTAACTTTTGTTGTTAAACAAGGAAAGAAATGAGTAATTTGTCAGACTCTCATTTTATAACAGGTTATATGCTGATAAAAAAAAAAATTAATCTATCCTGTAACATAATATGAGGCTTTATTTTTGGGAATATTTTAAAGATATAAATAACTAAACTGCAGAAGTCTGAACTGTGATTCTGACATAAATGTTGTTTCTTTTATCACAACATTTGTTGAAAGGTAACTTCTTTTCTTGTTTCCAAGGGTCATGACAGGAAACATGACTTTACTAATAGCTGTTGAGTATTAAACACTTTTTAATTACTGCCATGTATGCTGTCCATGTTATCAGGTGAATCAGATGCCCCACTCCAGGAGTATGGTCCTCCAAACAGTGGAGGGGGTGAATATAATAGCCAAGGGGTGTCAGTACAGCAACTGCGGAAGTTACAGCTCAGCGATGATGATAGGGCACTCATGAACAAGTTCAGGGCTCAAGGTGAGGCTTAGAATAATACTGTGTATAAATAGTTCAAAAACTATATAAATAAATAGTTCTAGTCTTCCATAAGCACAGATTCAAACTTTTATATTCAACTGGGATTTCTACACAAAATCTGAATTTCAACCCAACATGACATAATGTCAATGCATTAAAGTGCAATAAAGTGTTATTTTCTGTGATAATGAGGTATTGAGTTGTGTGAAATAATCACAAGTCATGGTTAATGAAATTTAACTAAGATCAAATGCAACAAGAAAGGGTACTTTTCCTCAAGTGGAAATTCATAATATGTGTACAAACACAAACAGGATAAACAAATGGTGGCAAAAGTGAGTATAAGACATAAACATCCTTGAATACTTGAAATACACTTTTGGGAGTAGGAGGGAAGAAAGCTGCTGTTACAATATTTTCTGTGTGTACACATCTATCCAGTGCTGTTTATGTAGCTAAAAATATCTTATTAATTGAAAATAGTTTTCACTCCACTGTCCTCCCTCAGAGAAAAAGGTGTCAATGCTGCATACTGTTGCACATTACCAGAAAATCACTGCATATACACCAGTGTTAGTCATCTACAATATTTGAATATAATGGTACACTGTGCTGTAGAAATGCTTTACCATTCAGCTCTGAAAATTGAAACAAGCAGTATGTGTTAACAGAATCAGTTCTGTCCATGGCGTTTCATGTTTTATGTTTTAAAAAGACGTACATTTTAAAAGAATTTTATCACCTGCTCTGACTGTGTCAATCTTAGATTGTTCAACAACACTCTACAGAACTAAACATCTTGTATCTTTAAAAGAAATATCGGAATGCTTGTGAATTGTAAGATATCTGGAGGAAGTGTTTGTGACCTATGGTAATTTTATTGGGAAGGAGTGAGGAGAACAGTAACCTCAAAACCCTGGCCAAACTGATCTCCAGGCCAAGGTATTAACTAGGTACTTCAAGTACTGTACAGAAGAAGTGACATTCTTAGAAATAAGACTAGAGTCCTCAGCTAGTTCCTGCGTCTTAGACTGGGTTCATGAAGACTGAATGCAGGAGTGAGAGTGCCTGTGACTAACCATGCACATGCTTTGCTTCTTAATTTTGTGGTTGTCCATTGCTTTATTCAGTTTCAGAGGAGACTTCAACAAATGAAGAAGAGAACCCACGTTACAGGGGTGGCCATATTCCGTCTCGTGTTTTCCAGTTGCTGGATGAGAGTGGTACAGATTCTGTTCTATTTAACAGTGGTGGACATTCTCTTTGCAGCAAATTTACCAGAGGTGGCGGGTCTGCTAGGTGCAGACTAATGTCTTGCATGTCATGGTGTTTACCTTTTGCAGCAAATATACAAAGAGATGGTGGGTCTTCTAGGTGCAGACTAATGTCTTTCATGTCATGATGTTTACACTTACCTCTGCAAATATGCTGTGTGAGTTTTACTGTACATTTGGATGTAACAGAAACAATGAAGTGCAACTTAGAATGTTAAAGTAGTGTAAGTAGTTTACAACCACCTCCCTGAACAAATTTAAATATTCCCTGTACAAAAAACACAGTATGATATTTTGGATTTGTGCCTCACCCTCCTTTGTGAAGTAATTTGGCTTTGTATATGAGTAGAAGGATTTACTGTGTTTAGAATTTCTTTTTCCTACCTAACTATTTCACAATTAAGTTTCTCTCTAAACGTTTTCGTTCCTTAGGTATTTTTGAAGCATATTAAAAAATGAGTGTGACATCTGTTTTCTAAATTTTTGTCAGTGCATATTTTCTTCTAGGCCATGTGTTTCTGACAGGTTATGGTAAAAATATTTTTTACTTGAAATTCAAATTTCCCATGCCTCTGATATGCAATATATCATATAATTATATAACTAGGAAATCAAACAAATCTAGATGCAAATTTCAATCGTTTGAGGTGGGAGTATGCTACAGAGTCATAACATTAATAATTTAAAATGCAACAAAGATATCACAGTTGATTCTGTAATTACCTTCTTAACAGGTGCCATTGAAGACGTACAGAATATTTTTTAATCTAACAGTTACTCCAAAACATGACAGACTCACAACCATTGGATGCAAAGGTCCGCATAATGACCATGTTCATTGTACGACATTGCATTGAAAGCAACTCATATCAAAATTACTCCTTTCTTCCGAATGCCGAGACTGTAGTAAAAAAAACTATGTCCATAAAGTTCCAGGGCATATGGTTATAAAATACACTTACATATGATTATTATAAACTGCCTTTGAAATATTCTCTTTTTGTACTGAAACATCATTGGCAGGATTTGGAGGGCATTGGATAGCCCTGGAAGGCATTTTATGATAATTACTGTAGAGTGCTGATCTAGGCTGTTTTCAAAGTTTCATTTTCAGCATAAAAGTGGCCTACAATGCTATTTAACTTTTGGGAGTATGGTATATGTTGCATGTACTACGTAGCAATTATTGTTTTGCCTCACACTGTCATGCAGAAGAAATCACTTACATGTTGCCCAAACTTCAAGATGATGTTAACAATGCTGAAGACCAAATGTTTGAAAATATTTTTGTAAAAATGGTTTATAACAGGTTGTTCCTGAGGATCAAATTCCTTGTGCACTATACTTTTACAATAAACACGACAGACATTGTACATCTAAAAATAATACTGAAGTGCGTTTGTGATATCATTGTTGCTGTGGAAAAGCAATAAGTATTACATATTCTGAGTATGAGGCTGTGGTATTAGCTGTCATGCAAAATACATGGAATGATTCTGGGGGAAAAAAAGTTATTGAATATAAAATGTGTGCTTTCATCTCCTCTAGAACTTCTGTCAGAAACATTTTTCATTCTAAGAAGAATTTAGTAAGATATTACCATAAATGTACATAGGTCTTCATGTAAAGTACCATTATTCTTATTGGATATTAATGAAAATTGACTTTTCTTAACATATTAAAAAAATACTAAAATATCAAATTTCATGAAAATCTGTCCATTTGGACCTCAGTTGTATCATGTGGATGGACAGACAGTGTTGTTTCATGTGAATGGGCAGACATAACAAAGTAATATTTGCTTTTTGCAATTTTGCAAACATGCCTAAAAGCAATCAACAGTATCTTTATTTTTGAAAGCTAAGCATGCGCTTTTTTGAGAGTATGAGAGCTTGTGCACTCTTCCATTTGCATGGGAGCCATTCTGCAGGCATGAGGTGTGATCTGCATCAGGCTTAAAGGAGCACAGTTTCCAAAAGGCACAGATTTCAGAATGAGACTCATTTTGCTCTTATGTCAGCTTCTGTGGCACCAGTCTCACATTCATTCTGCAAAGACCTTGAGTCAGGATTCGTGACAGACACTTTTTCTCACATTGCACTCATCTGCCAGTGTGTGATTCAGTCATCTCAAGAATGTCATACAGAAGTTGATGAAAGCAATTAGTGATTTCAGCAGAGTAAGAGATGGAAGGCTTGCCAGTGTGGCATATTTCTCAAATACTCTCTTCACAATGCCTACTGTACAACTGAAATATTCGTGGACATCACAGTACAGCATCACTGTAGGTTTACCATAATATATTGTACATCTTGGTAACAGTTTTTATCACCTTGAAACAAAACTGTTTTTTTGTTTGTTTTTGTCTCTTCATCAGTAAAGTGATATGATAAAATGATGGTCAGGTGTGTAGACATCAGCTGATGACTCCTCCCAGCAACAGGAGTAAACTGTTCCAGCCTTACACAACATACACACAACTTTGTAACTTACAGTTTATTTTTAAAAGGATCAGTCCTAGAACTGTAGGGCCATGGGCTGTAAATGACAGCATATTTGGGCCCAGAAAAAAACAAGGTTCACAGAACATCAGACTTCCTTTAATCAGGCTAATGACACCCCAAAAATCCTGATATTTTGGCGTTTCAGGAGAATAGTCCAAAAATCAGAAGATTTGCCTTCCATTATGCATGCTGATTCCATGAACTCGTTGTTGTGTTGTCTGGACTTTACTGAGACCATGGACCATAGTTGAGTGGACATTGTACTGCTGGCTGGAGGAAATACAAAACGTGAATGATTCCTCAGAAACTTAAAAAAATTAGAAGGCTTGACAGTGGCAAAAGATGGTGTGACTTCGGCTTCATACAACATTGGATCAACTACTGTCTATAACATAAAGAAACAGGAGGACCAATTGCAGTCATTTGTGACATAAAGTAGAAGTATAAAGAACTTTCTGAAGTGACAGACATTGAAACAGCCTAAATTACCACTAATGGACAATATGCTCTTTCAGTGGTGTTTAGTAGTACATTCTGAAGGAAAATCCATGACTGGGACTATGATAATTGAAGAAACTAATTCTTTTTAGGATAAAATGAAAATAACACACAAGCATGGGAGCAGAAATAAAAAATTACCTATAAGAACTTACATGTGATAATCCAGAGTATTTGATAATCTGGCACCTGTCTTGTTCCATGGGTACGAGATTAAAGGAATTCTGTGGTACTTACAAGCATATTTGGTTCTATTTTATGTGAGACCATTAGTGACTAAAATATACTGCTTCTGTAGTACATACTGGTAGTCAAGAAGTTCTGTACTTAATTAATTTTATTGAAAATGTATGGGGGAGGAGAGGTGCTAATTCCATCCTTTCATAACCTTGGTACCAGATTGAGGGAGGGGGGCAGCTTCATGCTCTAGCCACCTCACCCATGCCGTTAGTAACTTTTGTTCTCCCTGGGTAAGAGGATGGTTACCAGAGCCACTGTGGATATGATTTTTATTAGATAAATGTCAGCCCCCACTGGAAACTGAATCCTGTATCTCATGTAGTCTACCCCATAACAGATTAGTCATTATACAGAATGAGCTATATACAAGTAATAACATGCAAATAATGATACAGTAACTTTTTCTATGTTTAATCTGGTTTGTCAGTGATGTTCATAGCTGGTATGCATGACAAGTTTATTTGTGACCAGTGACATTCAAAACATGGACACCACTTCTCTTTGTGATCAATCTGGTATTGTAGCCATATTTATTCCAGTCTTATTTCTTGTTCTTTTTCCAGTGCATGTTGACATTTTTCTGTAATTGTGTATAGTATACAATAGTACAAAGATTAGACTTCTGTCTATATGTTGTGGTTAAGAGACACTCTGTCTTGAACAGGAAAGCAATGACCCTTAGCAGCAATCTTTTTTCCACAGTGTACATATCCATCACTTCCCATGCCCCTCCTATGATTGGTGACACAAACGATTTTATGTGTTATCTACTTCCTTCTCAGTGGACGAAGATACTTTCCTTCACACTGAGTCAGACCCTAGGTACAGGGGTGCTGCAATCCCTTCAAGAGCTTTCCGAATGTTGCAGAACATGACAGATGGGACAGCAGACTACTGTGAGCAGGGTATGGTTGCTGTGTGTGGCATGTTTGGCCAAGTGTGTGACAGTGTTGCCACCTAATTTCCTCTTACTAAACCAGAACCCAGACATGGCACTAATGTAACCAGTTTACAAAATGCAATAACGGATGTATGTTGATAAGTGTTAAGAATGTGTTGTTTGTATTGTGAAAGCTCAAAGATACAGCATAAGGTTTATATGTTGCTTTATTGAGATATTGTATGCTTATAGTTCAGATGGTATGATGACAGGCTTCAGGCTGGTGAGCAGAGAATTCAGGTGTGATTCCTGGTGACAGCAAGAGACTTTTATGGGCTGAAAAACATCCAGACTGTTTTTATATAAGCACTGAGACAACTTAACCCTTATTATGTATTTGTACTTATGTGCACTTTTACAAATTAACTGTTTTCTTTATCCTCATTTAGTTGTCCTGAAAGTGTATTTTTTGTTACATTTTTGTGTGTATCTTTTATTTAAAAAACTGTTGGGAAGAAAAAGGACTCGTGTGTGTGTGTGCGTGCATGCGCGCGCGCGCGCGCGCGCGTGTGTGTGTGTGTGTGGGGGGGGGGGGGGGGGGTTTGCAAATTTTTTTTTTTTTTTTTAAATTTCCTATTACATTTCCCAGTTAATTTTTTTTTTTTTAATTTAGTTAATTTTTTTTAAAAAATTGTATATTTCTA
>Ga0123357_10009406_pt1 | contig 12342 bp, 7 predicted proteins | sample TergutEmb28metaG_FD_89873 | JGI IMG/M metagenome (GOLD analysis project Ga0123357, IMG submission 89873) | Embiratermes neotenicus P4 segment gut microbial communities from Petit-Saut dam, French Guiana - Emb289 P4 | ecosystem: Host-associated > Arthropoda: Insects > Digestive system > Gut ... | reverse complement strand
TAAATGCACTAAAATCTTTTTGGGTAGTGAGCAACACCATTGTGGAGGCTGGAGACCTTGTTGTGGCCATATCATCAGGATAAATGTTGGTGAATGATTAAGTATCTGATATAAACAGCGGTCAATAAAAACAAAGTCTCTTCCATTTGGTGCACTGACTGATAGAAGAGCAGTGTAAAGTTGAGCAATGTTGCTTCCTTATTATTGTGCTGGATGACAGTGATAGTGGTGTCAGGTTTATCAGTTCTAACTCCTGACATGAGCCTCATTGAACAAGGTATGTCATCTGTCTGAGTAAGCAGCAGTAAAATAGTATCATAATGTAAAGATCAGTATTATTTATGTCATGTTTCTATTACTTGGCATGTTTGTGTGTTTGTTGACTTGTCACAAAGGGTTAGACGATTCAGAGTACAACCAATAATGTTGTGGCATATCTCTTTCACCATTTTGTTAAAATATATTTGTAGGTCATATCCAAGTGGCACAAGTTCCAGATCGTCATGAGCCCAATACAAGCGGAGAAATAAACTATCAGTACGTCTTTCCTTTGCTAGAACAATTAGGGTATGATGGCTGGATTGGACTGGAATACAAGCCAGCAGGAAGCACAGAGGCTGGACTTAAATGGCTTGATGAGTTCAATATGGTACTATGAATTTGAAGCATTCACTACAAACTCTGTATAATTATGAAGGAATTTCTGTCAAACACAACTGTTGTCTATTATGTACTTTATTCAGGTAACATGTTGTGACCCAACATGGTCACCTTCAGGCAAACACATAAAAAACACTATGTAATACGTGTGTGCACATCCATGCATCCACACACACACACCCTCCAGCATATATTCTTGTAACAAGTCCTTAGGTGTGTTGGCAGAGTTGCAGTCATCGCCTTTTTGTAAAATTGCTGACTACATCATTTTGATCATCTGCTCTCTTCAGGTTTCTCAACTATGTTGTTCACATGTACAGAGAAAATTAAACACGTGTTCGTGTATAAACACATGACAGTAGACCAGAATTATATGCATATGTGGCAAAGTTCATTCAGTCAGGATGACTGTATCAACAAACCAGAATTGCTGTAACAAAGAAATTAAGCTCGCATTAGATTTGGGGAATGCATGAGTCCATTTCATTCAGAGTAATTTGTCTTCCTTCCTGGTATCTAAAACTAGAAAGATTGAAATATAAAATCCATTTCACTCCTGTGTAAGGTGTGAACATTTTTCACCATAAGGGGTGGTTAATGGCCTATGAGTACTGATGCTGAGGAGAACAGACCTCACAGGAAGGAAATGAAACCAGGCTGGAGAAAATTTTATAATGAGTTTTAAAATGTGTATTTATTAGTGATTATATGATCAAATCAAGGAGGATGAACAGGGGGAGGTATATAGCATGTATGAGAAATGTTAGTAGTGCATGCAGAATTTTGACTGGAAAAACTGAAAGGAAGATGCCAATTTGAAGATGTAAAGCATAGGAGGGTGTAATATTACAATTGTTTTTTGAGGAATGAGGTGGAAGGGTGTGGACTAGATTCATCTGGCTTGGAATACCTATCAGCAATGGATTGTTATGAACACAATAATAAATATGTGGATTCCATAAAAAAGAGAATATTAATTATCTGAGGGAATATTAGCTTTTCCAGAAGGACTGTGCCTGCATATGTACCTATTATAAATTAATAACCTAATTGTGTGGAATTTTAGTTGCCAAAGCAGGTTGCAGGCTAGAATTAGTTTGTGTGTCACTTTTTTACTTTTGTAACCACTATGTAAAAATCAAGTGAAAAATAAATCGATGAGTGAGATGGTGCAGTCATTTGAAATGTAAAATGATCCTATGTTCATAATGCAGGGGTAAATTGACATGAAGATGTAAAGTGTTACCTATACTACTTTAAAACCATTTTAATTTCTACAGATATATTTCTGTTAAAGTGTTATGGTTAATCCTTGTGATGTAAAGCTGGATGGAGGGGTCTGTACATAAACTGTCACTTAAAATAGAGAACCTTAATGGTAATTCTGCTGTCGGTGAAGTGTCCAGTCACAAGTTCAGGTCCTCAGATCACAAAATAGTATCTTTCATTCCAAAATATTTTTCTTGAGGGGGGGGAGGCCGTGACGTTTAAATATAACGTATTTCAGAATACATTTTTGAGACAGCCGAGTTCAATCTCAGGACATTACGTGTAGGACTAGTACTGGAGAGGTTTTTCTCCAAGTACAGCTGTCATTTTACCGTTGCCAGTTATTAATGTTCATTCCTCAGCGCATCACAGCTGAGCTACCGCAGTCGACCAAGTATTCGTCGGCGGTATCTAGGAAGCCCAGGATCACAGATTACACCATATGCCAATGATCCCCGTGGTCTTACCTTTCAAACCACAATTCGTAATATGGCCCCTGTTTGCAATAATCTTTGCTTGTTTCTGTCGTCTGCAGTGTTGCTAATCAGACAGGTGAAAAGTGGTAAAATTAGCTCAGCTTCCAGTTAATTTGTTACTAAGCAGCAAGGGAGGGTAAGAGATGGTTGTTAAGTGATTTTGCTGATAAGCCGCTACCAAACAAAGACATGCAGTGTCAGTATCTTGTGGAAAGGAAAAATAGGTTATGTAAAATGACCGTCAAAGAAGGTGAAATATTCTGTGGGCAGCATATGGTCGTTGACAGCAGTGTGGTTTGTAATGAAAATGTAAGTTGAAATGCTTTATGTCCGGATTAAACTGCTGTTTTGTAAATTCGCCAACAAATCAGTAGTTTTTAAATATTCCAACTTACTTCACCACTAACCTCCCGGCCGCGTGACGTGTATCACTTTCGATCAGATTATGGTACCTTACAGTTCGTGTTGGCGAGAGTTGTGACATTTTGTGTCTCCCGTGTTATTATCCATGTGGTGTAATGTTTAACATAAAAAACGTATGTTGTCACCGTGTTTAATTAAGCACTGAGCTGTGAAAATATATGTTAACGTCGATACAGATCTACAGAATTTCTTTACTTCAGCACCATCTGTGGATCCAGAATTTTAAATGTCTTTTCTTCTTCTTTGCAGATAGTTGAAATTAGCCATCCAAAACGAGTGGAGTGCCCCTATGATCATAAACAGTATGTACATTCCATTAGTATAGTGTGCCTTATTCTTTCTTGCGTTTTCGTACACAGTTGTCTAATGTGTATAAAGCTGCTACAAATCAATTCAAGGGAAATCTATGACAATCTGCTTGGCACAAACCGAGAACTTGAACATTCATTGTATGAGGTGGAATTATAAGAAATGTGTGACTGATTTATACTATATGAGAAACAAATTTCAAGTCACCCATTGCTTAGGCATCTGTATAAAGCTTTTAACTTCTCTTCATTTTTCTGGGTATTATTGGTTAAACAAACATTTTTGTTATAGGCTTTGAAGTTCATATTGCGGTAAGTCTTTGAGGATGTGATGCTGTGTGGTTAGGTAGGTATCTAACTAAACTGCGTGGTGTCACATCCTAGAAGATAGTAATCTTAACTTTTTAAAAGCTGGTGGTTACTGTATGTGGGGCCCCATTTAACATTCTGAAACTACATTTTATTAAGAGTATATTTTATTTGTGTCATATTCTCACCCTAAGAACCGGTTTTTGCCATTAACATTGTTACACAGTTGGGATTTGTAATGGATGCATTTTATTTTCTGTGATTTTGGAACTGGATTTTTAAACGTTATTTGCATGAAGTTCAGGCTCTGTTATGGTAAAACTTTTTTTTCTTCATTTTTTATCTTTGATATACTGTTTAAGATATATGAGATGATAAATGTGGACATTGCTTATTATGTGTGGATTGCTGTTCCTTACTATAGCTGTCCAAATTATAGGACAGGTTTGTCTGTAAAGGGGAAGAATGGTTGATATTTTTTAGTTCTTTTTATTATAATTTCACTTAAGAACTTTTGTTGTAGAAGAGGATAGACAGTTGTTATTGCAGGAGTTATAAAATATAATTTTACATTTTAACATAGAGTGACACAGTGCAAAATATAATATTGTAACATAATACATTACATGTCATGTAATTATCACATATGCTACATTGAGAGTTTCACACACTCACAAAATAATCTTTGACCACTTCAAGACTGTACTGGTTTTAGTCATTGGCATATTTATACCCCAGTAACGAACTCTTAGTTTCTGCTTAGAATAGTATTTATAATTATCTCTTGCTGTGTGTAATGTGATGCTGGATGTTCCATGATTTGACAAAGGTTAATAGTAAAACTGGTCTTACATGATTCCAGTAGTGTAATAGTATGATACATAATCAGATACATAGAAAGTGAAATTGTCAATCATAATTCATAAACATATTTGTCCACAGTTCCTGCTATGAAAACAAATTAAAGAAACACATGGCTGTCTGCAATTCAAGACCGAAAGAAAAGCCTTCGTTCATCATTCCTGGGATCAACCGTGGTGATCATGATGTTAATCAGAATTGTCGGAAACTTGCTGACTTAAATGCAGATGAGTTGGTGCTTCTTCTGCAGAAAATTGAATTTGTATATAATAGTAAGTTAGATATTATTGTATAACTCGTCTCTAACCATACTGACCTTGCATAACTTGTTTCTGCCTTTGTTTTCCTCTTAATCTTTGAAAATGCCAAAAATGAGTGACATTTTAAATGGAGTAAAAATTGTGTTTTATGATATACAAGTGCTTACTGTGGGTGGTTAAACCAATGACATCTTGTACAGAGTATTCCACCAATCTTACTCTCCAGCCTAGGAAATATGAGCTCACTAAGTCAGTGTGAATCTGCTGGGAATTTCCTCTTCATTTGAACACTGGAACACGAAACAGGAGCCTAGTAAGCGTTGTGCCACAAACAGAGCAGGTGGTCACTGCATGTGAAAAATGTTTTCTGTTGAACAAAGAGCATATATTTGCAGAAAAACATGAAAACATATTTTTTGCTAAATATAAATTGTAGGGCCTTTGTGTACTGAAGGAAAAATAAATTCCCAACAGTACATTCAGTCAATTTGAGCACCTTTCTTTAAATTATTAACAAAAGCAGAAAAAATGTATCGACACTTCATGCATTATAGTGCCACAGACCACACAGGAAACTTGTCAATGTCAGCCACAGATGAGGTATTTTACAAACAGCTGATACCCTCAGATTGTGGCTCCCTGAACTCCTAACCTGAATCTCTGTCATTAATGTGAGGGACACTGAAAGACAGTTATGTGAACAACCCACATTCACTGCAAGAACTGCAAGACTATACTCAAAGTGAAACTGAAAACATTTCAAGACAAGAATGCCAATGAGTGCTGAGAAATATTTTCAGAGGTTGCAAGGACTGCTTAGAAGGTGGAGGTTCACACTTAAAGACTGTGCTTTGGAAAATGGTAAGTTGAACTACTGGAGGAAAATGGGCTCAACATTCCTGGCTTTGTATGTGATACAGCTCTCTTGACAGTTGCCATGCACAGGGACTTGACTACTGGGATGCTCCATATTACTCAGTTATTGCTGAAGGCTTCCTACCATTTTAAAAACATCAGGTTTTATAATAAAGGAAGTTTGATGTTTGTGTCAAAATTTAATGTTCTGATGAAGGCCATATGTATCCACAGTCATTCTGTTTTTTCACCATGCTATTAAAACATGCTCTACCTGCATTTTTGTTTCAGTAATTTAATAAGGAAGTTTTGTTTTGAGTATTTACTTTATTACAATCTGTTTCCGTCAACACAACTAACATTTAAAGTATAACATTAATGCAACATGTTTTGACTTGTGACAGTCATCATCAGGCTGATCTAAGAACCGTTTAACATTTCACACATTTTATTTTGTGCATTTGGGATCCCATATGCCTTACACCGTATAATATTGTGAGGTAACTACGACTACTAGTGTATGTAATGTTAATCACATGGTGTGAGTGATGCTATTTGCTGGCCATTGTTCTTCCACTTTGTGACTCTCTGCAGGGGTAGGGTTCCTCCTATTGTTTCATTCACTTGCGCTGCTGCCTGTCTCTGCTCATAGTATTGGTTCGGTCTTTGAACTGTTTTCTCTAGTCTTTCGAGGTGGCTCATGTGAGAAGCCATTCACCCCCCACAGGAAGGGTACGCTACGAAGGGATAGGAACCCAACCCGACCCACCACCACTCTAAAGAAGCCGGCAGACACCTTGAAAGACTAGAGAAAACAGTGAACAATTTAGGAACACATGGATAATTCATAATCAGCAAATTTCTGCTACAACTAGAGAATAAAGGTATTACGTACCTGACCAACAAATAGTTGTGACAAACATTAGCCAAACAACAGTTTTGGCACATTTGTACCATATTTAATCTACTTTTGTTACAGAACATATACCAGCAATTGAAAGAGAGATCTTAAATCATGCATCACTGTCAGAAGAGTTAAAGAATTTTAGTTGCAGTCCAAATAAAATGAAACATTTGCTCCAGAACTCCTCATTATTGGGACATGCTGAAAAATCTGGTCTTCTGCAAGGGAATACTGTGTTTGTTGAATTTGGTGCTGGAAGGGGTATGTATCTGACATGGAGTTAGAAATATCAGTCAGGCATTTAGTGTGAGGCTAGGATGCTGTTAGTTTGAAACTCACTCTCCAAAACCCTGTCTGCCAGTGAACATACATGAACAATATCCAAAAGCCAAGTTTGAACTCAGTTTTGTGTGCTGTTATCTATTAAACATATTTGAACTGTACTAACTTATCTCAATTTAGCATTCCAACTTGTGGATTTTTTAATTTTTACTTGCAGGTCAGCTTAGTTATTATATTGCCCAGATAATGAAGGAAAGAGATGATTACTTGTTGCTTCTTGTTGATCGTGCCAGTCAGCGTCACAAATTTGATAACAAACTCAAGGAAACTCCATCACTTTGTAAACGTATTCGTGCGGACATAGCAGATCTTTATCTGGAAAATATTCCAGACTTACATTTGTATAAGAGAGTTGTTGCCCTTGGGAAACACCTTTGTGGGTCAGCTACAGGTCAGTCTCAAATTTGTGCATATACAGTCAGAAACTCAAAAAATGCCACTGTTTACCAGCTTAGAACATTTGGTATTTCAGACTGTTTACCATTTTTTGTTGAGATGTGTTGTTGTATAGACAGACTAATTTTTACCACTACTATTACTGAAGGATTTGCTATAATTATTAGAAATTCTTCTTCACATGTTAAAAATTTCCAGCTTGAATGTTAGCCAAATCACCATTATTCTGAGTGAAGTTTATTTCCGTTTAGACACATGCCATATGTACTATAGAACTGCTCATGACCTTTCCTCTTCATCCTTGCAGTATGCTGATATATCTACAAAGTACCCCAGACAATACATTTCAATTTCAATATGAATCACTGATTTTAACATATGAATCATGGACTTTAAAAGTAAAATCCCCTCACAGAGAGTTGAATTACATCTAGCATAAATGCTCTTTGACTAATGTATATGTGCATCTCTTTCAGACCTTGCCCTGCGGTGCCTGATTGGTTGTGACAAAATGGAGGACAGAAAGGGAGTTCCTGCTGCTGGAATTCTTATGGCTTTGTGTTGTCACCATCGCTGTGATTGGAGCTCATATACAGGCAAAGATTTTATGCTGGTATGTACATACATTACAATGTCAGTACAAACAATGTACCATCATTATAATTTTTGTCATCATCACCATCTTTATGGAAGTATTGGAATTGTAATTACAATGAATGTGTTTAATAAACAAGGGTAAAAATGTAACTGTTACTTAAAAAGATTGAATCAAATTACAGGCTTAATCAGCTTCTTGGAATATTCTCACAGATTATTAGAATTTCTAGGCAGAATCCAAGACAATATTTTAAACAGACTGCCATTACAAGTAGATACCGCTGATTGTAAACCTGTTAACTGAAATAGACGTGTACCTTTGAAAAAGAATACTGTGGGTAGTTGTATGTAGCACGAAAATTGTACCTTGGTTTTTGCAGGCTCAAGGATTCACAGCTGAAGATTTTCATGTGATGTGTGGCATAACAAGCTGGGCAACTTGTGGACCTGCTCACAGCAGAGAGATGTCCGTCCTTGAAGAACATGATGACACTTACACCGATGGACGAAGGTCAGATGGCCATTAGAACAACCATCTGTAGCCTGTGAAGTATTTTGTACAGCTTGTATGCAGGTGGTGAAATATGGTGGAATACCCACAGTTAATATAATTTAAGGGATCATATTTTTTGACTTCATTATATAAGGTTTGGCCTTGCTGTAGCACAGATGATTGACTGTGGACTTTGCACTTCAGAGGCCCAGGTTCAGTCCCATGTTGTATCAGTTGAACATTTGATTTTGACATGGATACATATAAGTAATACTTATTTGATGGAAGCCATCCTGATGTGTTTTCACTAGGAACTGTTAATAATAAAAGCTTCTGTCAAACACAACTGGTTTATTATGATTAGAGTGGCAACATGTTTTGACCCTATTGGGTCATCATCAGGCCTTCACTATGAACCAATTAACTATAAAGCTGCTTACATTCTTGGGATCCCAAACAATGTTTACAAATAATAATTATAAACAGTTCAGTGTCTAATAGCCTTGTTAAATAATAAAACTCAGATTGGGTAAAAGCTCATTAGTTGCAAAACAATAAAATATGTTAATAAAACATTGTTTTGCAACTAAAGAGCTTTTGCGCAGTCTGAGTTTTATTATTTAACAAGGCTATTTGGTACTGAACTGTTTATAATTATTCCTTGTAAACATTGTTTGGGATCCCAAGAATGTAAGCAGCTTTACAGTTACTTGGTTCATAGTGAAAGCCTGATGATGACCCAATATGGTCGAAACATGTTGCTACTCTAATCATAATAAACCAGTTGTGTTTGACAGAAACTTTTATTATTAATGGTTTATAAGTAATACTTACATGGCCCAGTGTATGCTATGAGTTCTATCACTTTCCAAAATAAATACTAGTTGGTACGTTAAAGTGCCATTACCACTGTACTTCTTTCTTAAGTGACCTGTTTCATATTGTAAAGAGAATGTCAGATTAATGTCCCATCCTAGTTTTAATGTAGAAGGTATATTCATTCTTAAAATAAAAGCCAACAAGATACACTATTTTTCAACTTTATTTTGGTAAATAACTGTACATGCTTCAGACAGATTTACTGTCCATCATCAGGAGTCTTACTACTGTATTCACAGCAATAGGTATTTGTCATACTAGTTATGTTGACTGTCTGCTAGCAAGCGAATGGAATTGTGTACAACTGTAACGTTTCCCACGCCCATTATAATGTGTGCTCTGCCCAACTTATTTTCTGTTATTCGATCATCGCAATCGAAGATTTCAAATAACCGCACAGAACAGTAATCATTCAAGGCACTCAAACCAGAGAGAAGTCTCTTGCTGATACAATATAACTAGACTGTCTGCTAGCGAGGTCCTGACCTCGCTAGCAGACAGTCAGCATAACTAGTATGACAAATACCAGTTGCTGTGAATACAATATTAAGGCTCATGATGGACAGCAAATCTGTCCGAAACATGTAGAGTTCTTTACCAAAATAAAGCTGAGAAATAGTGCATCTTTTTGGCTTTTATTATAAGAATATATCATGATGCATGACCCTCTGAATGTCAAAAAAAAAAAGGTATATTCATATAGAATATTCAAGAATATGGTACCCAGTTTTACTATATGGATGTTTTAGTGTACCTAATGTAACTCTCATCGTTTTTATTTTAGACCTCTTCACGTAACTCTCACTGAAGATGAGAGGAAGAAAATTGGGAGGAACAGCAAAGCCCTACTGAATTATGGACGCCAAGTTTATCTTGAGAATCAAGGCTACAAGTGCAAGCAGTTTGAATATGTTACTGAGCAAACTTCGCCAGAGAATATTTGCATACTGGCAAAGAGAGTGACACAAGATGCAACATCTTGATCCTTACTTCGTGCTGCGTGACGCTGTAAATACAAAGGCACATATGTTCCATTATTTAATGCAAATGTGTTGCTGTCGTAAGTTTTATATTCATATTACAATTTTGCAGTAAATACAGTGTACATATTCATGAGAAAAATTTTATCCCACGTAATAAACAATTTAAATATTTTGATACATTTCAATGGTGTTGAAAATTTTATCCACCCATTCCTAGTTTTAAAAGCAGTTTGAATTGTAGTGCATAATAGGTACAGAGAGTAATATGACCAGTGAGGCTGCAGTGTATGAGTTGTGTGATCTGCCGAGGTCATGTGTACCGTGAACGACTAATTTAAACAAGGAAACACTTATAATCCGAATTCCTGGGGTAATCTGCAGAACACTGGGATTTAAATTTCAATTTAAATTTATTCAAATTCTTGCACAAAAGCACAATAACTATTTGTATGATAGGATTTTTTTTTAAGCTCATGGTTCTGTGCATCGTAATTCAATGTTAATAAAAATCCAACCAGATGCAAAAGTATGCAGATATTTATTTACTGCAAAGTAGCCTTGCAGTAAATAAATATCTGCATACTGTTGCATCTGGTTGGATTTTTATTAACATTGTATGCTAGGATATTTGGAAGTTCCATTCTCCACGCCACAGAGCATTTAGTATGACCCCGACCCGCAACGTAGTGTCTGCGTCGTTTGTCGCCAAACGGGTGAATGAAGGTCACAAAGCATAACTGGAGAAAGAACTTATCACACGCGGCCGCATTGTACAGATCGGCCACAGCAGACGTAATGAGCTTTATTATCGGCTGAGTTGCCACTAAGTTTGGTTTGTAGCCTCGACGTAAAGATGGCAGGAGTTTTGCTGGATGCAAAAGAAGATTGCACTCCTCAACGTCGACCCATAGGATTGTCTCTGTGGCGGAGACGATAATCTGTGGTAGTGTGTCATGGCTACGTATTGTAAACAACATAACCTCGATTTTGCCTAGAAATTCGTGGTGGTGTGTAAGAATGTTTGTGTCGTCAGTATGAAATATATTTTCAAGAATGTGTTCTGTTAAAATTTGAACTAAAAATGATGGGAGTTCCCATCCAAGTAGCAGTTCGGGTAAGATTATTGGCGAGGTTAGAGTACTTCAGTACGAGTAATGTTTCTTCGGATTGACATACTAACATCTTAATCACTATGTGCCATATTTACGTCCAAGTGAGTGGAAAAGTAGGCCAAAACAATATTTCTGTCATTAGAAGTATAGTAGGCGTACAACGATTTAATTCCAATATAATGTCTTTCAAAATGTACGCACTAATCATCGTTATTTTGTTTCAGTTATTGGTTAGGTTTACGTAATTGTCACAATTCATGAGCTGAAAGTATAACTGTGAATAGTGAGTACTGAGGGGTGTGTCTCTATTAAGGTATTATAGTATTTGCCACGATTTATCTAAGATTTATTTTGTTCATGACTTACTTGGCGACGCTCTTGGTACATTAGAACATATAACGTCAAGTGATATGGTTAGTAAATATTAAATTCAGAAGGCTGTGGAAGCAATTGTGACCCAATTTTGAAGTACTGTCCCGACATTTGCGTGGAGGGACATAAGAAATCTATCAGATTTAATGTCCCGGTCTGAATTCGAACCGGGCACTGCCAGTTACAAAACAACCGTATCTGCTTGAACCAACCTGGAGGGACATTTCTATCTCCCAAGTCCTGTTATATTCATCTGACAAATTCATGACACTTGTTCCCAAATCAGGTCTAACCTATGTACACTCCCAATGTCAGTTCCCTTTATCATTAAACATCACATTATGTGAAACAGATCTGCCAAGTTCTGAGGCAATGCAGAAGGTTTCAAAACTATTGGCGCAGCCCCATCAGCTGTTAAGTGGCTGAAATGTGAACAGTCCTTTATTGACAACATAGTTTTCTCTGATATCTATTTATACAGGACATGAAGCACTTTGGTAGTAATGGTGTTTTAAATGTACAGTAATCAGTCTTTTAGAAAGTATAGAAAGCATCATTCATTGTTCATGAACAATACAATTTTGTCTTACATTTTTTATAAATGTGTAAGAAATTTTGTTTTTGTAAGTAGCTTGAGTTCAGTCATTGTAATTACTCTGTATCAGCTTTGTTTAATTTTCTTGATTGTTCTTTTTTTCCATGTAAGTGAGGATTTTGCTGTGTTTTTTTTTTTTTTTTTTTTTTTTTCGTTGGCTCCTTTTTTTTCCCTCACCTGTCTGTTTTAATTTTTTTTTTTTTTTGTTTTCTTCTTTTTTAATCAATTTTTTTTTTTAAAAAAAAACT
>Ga0123357_10009405_pt1 | contig 12342 bp, 7 predicted proteins | sample TergutEmb28metaG_FD_89873 | JGI IMG/M metagenome (GOLD analysis project Ga0123357, IMG submission 89873) | Embiratermes neotenicus P4 segment gut microbial communities from Petit-Saut dam, French Guiana - Emb289 P4 | ecosystem: Host-associated > Arthropoda: Insects > Digestive system > Gut ... | reverse complement strand
AGAGAAATATTTAAATGGCTGAGGCTGTGGCTGTCCTAGTGATCGGGACGCTAGTACCTCAAGCAGCGCGGAGATATTTAAATGCCGTCCTACTGGGTAGGACGTTAGTCGCCTAAAGGTTAAACCAACTGTATTGTTGTCTTTTTGTTAATATATGTTGTACATTATCATCCAGGGACAGCACACTTCTTAAAGAGTCATAATGGCCATGATGAAGAACTTATTCTTTAAATTCCACTAAATTATTTGATGTTGTGCCAGGACACATTCAATAATTAAAATAAAATCAGAATAGGGGCCTCTTAAAATGAACTGGCAGGCCTCGTGTGCCTTTTACAGGCTGCACGTTTGAGACCCCTGTGACTAGCATAAATAAATGGAGTGGATACAGAACTAGTTATACCTATTTTATGCTACAATTTCAGTACTTGTCTGAAGTCAATGAGAAAAACTATAAAAAGAGGGTTTTTCAGTGCCAGTTCCCAGGCCAAAATTTGAACCTGTGGCCTGAGTAACAGTTCTGAAAGCTGCCGTGTTTTGGAAATATGGTCTTCTGATATGTGCCATTGTGTAATTGGGTAGAACGGTAACAAGGATTTGGAGGAACCCTGCTGCCTCCATCTTCAGAAAGGAGACAGCATATGTTCATAGCGATCCAACAAACTACATGGATATATATACTCTTACTTCAGACTTGAGATTTTGTGTGTATTGGACAGTTTCACATAAAATGTATAATATAATACTCAAAACAAATACATGGAATCACATCCCAGAGGACCATAATCGTTACACAAAGTGACAAACTCAAATTTATGGTTTCTGTACCTGAATGATGGTATAGTTGTCATATTTAATCTTTTCTTCTATTTCAGTGGCATAAGGCAGAGCTTCTGGTTTAATTATGGCTAAAGTTCTCTGCACAGGTGCATTGGACTCCAATATAATTTCAGCATCCATTATATTAATGTACTTTGAATTATTTATTTCCTGCTAGGAGATTTATGTACACTGCTATATGAAAAGCTTAGATCAGAGCATCCAGATATCTGGAAACACAAAACCCCACAATGAGCTGGATATGCTCCCATGAAGAAAAGTTGAACACTTGACTAGCTTTGATTTATATTAGGTCTTGACTTATGGAGCAAAGACAGTAATTACTGAGTAACAAACAAGTATGCTCACACATATATCTGGCATACAGTAACATAATATTTTTACTCTCTAGCCAACTGTAATTTTAAATATATTTTATTAAACTTATTTATCCTCCCCTCAAAATACTTGCTGTATTGATACACATTATCAGTGTCACTACTTTCAGTACATATGTATATTGCTATTGCCTTTGGGAGGTAAACTTGATGTGCAGATTTTTATTTTAGTATGTTCCTTCTTCTGTGCATTAATCAAGTTCATAATATATAAATAACCAACAAAACGCACTTTAATGTTTATGGTGTATTTTACTTAACAGTTTTCTAACCAACATCTTCCAGTCGCTATTGCGGCCATCTTCAGAGTCATACTCTCACAAGAATACAAAGTTACAAATGCAGTTAGTTGTGTCGTTTTCACTCCATAACTATTTAAAAATTATAATAATTTAAGTTAAAAATTATATAAGTAATATGAATGTAGGTCAAAATTTGGTAATGATTATAATATGGGGAGTTAAAATTGTTAAAACTTTTTTAGAGCTTAAATACTAAGATGCTTCCTCAGGTGCACTGAATTGGTTTTGGACTGAACACGTAACATATTTGCCTGTCAGAACTCTTATCATCACTTGCTCTTAATATATCAAATCTTGTAGGCACTTACAGTTTGAACATTCAAGTTGTCTGTGGTGTCACACTGTGTCAAACAAGTGGTTTCTCAAATGTCAAAGAATCACAGTGGCCCTGGAGATGACAGCATTACATTCCTCCAAAATGCTGGACCCTACTTGCCTGATGAGTGTGACATCACAGAAGACTCAAATCTTCAGCAACACAACCGTGAATACCTTACAACTGCTTCAAGTTTCCTGTCAAAGATTTCTACAGGTTGCTAGCATATAGTTGTTAGAGAATAAAACATTATTGCTCCTATTTATATAACTGCTTGTATAGGTATGACAACATTTTGATGCCTAACGACGACTATAGTGGTTGTACCGCACCGCTAACCTCGTTGCATTTATATATTTATTCAACACATGTAGACACTGAATATTTTAAACATGGTATATACTCTCCGTTTTTTCCTCTTCAAAATGCAGTTTGTTTCAAAAATCTAACTTATTTGGTTCCTGTATTATTCACATTTTATATACAGAGTGTGCTAAAATTAAAAAAAATAATTCCGGCGCCAAAAGGTTAAGCGTAATGCCCTGTGGATGGAAATGTATCTGCATAGAATACCTGTATCATGGAACCCTACTTACCAGGTTTCTCATTTACCTTACTAACCAGAAGGCATGAACAGAGCATAAGGTATTTATATCATACATTGTGTTTGGTGTGTGTGTGTGTGTGTGTGGGAGGGCAAGCATGTATTAGGTTGGCCAGAAAACGAAGCTTACAACATAATTTAATAATTTAAAGTGCCTACATTAATTATGCTTATATCAGAGAATTAAGTGCTGAATGTTCATCATCTGTTTCCAGGGATGCAGAAAAATGGTTTAGAGCCACAGATATAAAACTCGTCATGAGGTGGGAACGGTTGTGACACAATGGTTGATAGCACCATACACAAACTTCTGTTGACAGGGAATATAAAAGTTAGTCCCATGGTACTATACATGCCTCACTTGAACTATTCTTATTAAGAGGTGAAAATAAAGAACTGAATATGTATGTGCTATGTGAACTTTTTTTTCTGACTGACCTTCATATTTTAGCAAGATAAATATGAATGTTAATTCAGATTTTCAGGCCAAGTGGTAGCCTAAATGATCAATACAATTTAGTGAGGTTTCTCATATGAGTTTAATGTTAGTTCATAGTTCAAAGATTTGCAGACATGATAAGGAAAGCAGATATTAAAGCGTGTCAATATGCTGCTATTTGTCTTGATACTGAATACCTTACTATTTGCAGCTGCAAATAGCCTTATGGTGTGGCACATGTCCAAGCCAACATCCCTGCCCCCCTCCCCCCCACAAACACACTTTTACTCACATGTCTATATTTGCCCAGCTCCAAATATTCTTATCTTTAATAATGCATACTGCTATTAGGCATCAAACTCAGGGCCCACAGAAAAATGTTATAATTTTCATTACATTCCACTAGAGATACAAAAATCATCTTTTGTGTGTATGTATGTGTGTGTGTGTAAATGCAACAGTTCTATTTCATACAATGAACATAAGAGTGACACCAAGGTATGATGAAATTTGCCCTGTACTCTTGCCAGTGTGTTTGATAGAAAATTATGTGACAATGGCACGTTAGGGTTTTTGGATGTAATTTGAATCCTCATCCCAGCTCTCCTTAATTGAAAAAGTTTAATTTATGACTTTGAATATTATTCCTTCTTTAAAGTTTTAACTAATTTATTGTAATACTGACAAGGAAAGTGCATGTTAAGACTATTTGAGAGTGGTGTAGTCAGTTACTTTTAGTTTGTTTATGGCTACTGCCAATTGTCAATAATTATTTAAATACATAAAGAGCAAAGCGTCTTGGATATTTGAAACTGTTAAAAGGTTTCCACTACATTTACACTTGAGTGTATTTATTAAATTTCAAGATGTTATGTTACAGCAATATATCCAGATGAATACGCAGTCAACTTTCTAGGACACTCATTCAGTTCTCATAATCATAAACATTTCATGACATGGCAGAGCAACAAAGAACTAGTGCATAAAAATAATTACTTTGGAACCAATGAAATAGCTGTTTATATTACCTTAAAGTTTAAATACATATTTTGACAGTGTGTCTTGTACATGCATTATTTAGACATGAAATACCTGTTCTGAAGGAGTACAATTACCATGCATACTCGATATAAGGTTAAAGTGTGTTGCTCACAGGCACAGCACATGACACTTACTGGGCAATATGTGTGTTGGGCTTAGGTAAACGGGGAAAAAAGGCACATTTAATTCATGTAACCTTGAGCCACCTTGGCAAGCATGCAGAATGGAAAGGTTACCATAGCAATAATCAATAAAACCAAGGCTTTGATGCTCTAACAGGTTTACTCTGAATAATGCATTCAGAAAATTGTTCTGTCTAAGTATAGCTTATGCTGTCTCCCAGGCAGCATTAAATAATCATAACCCATAAACAAGTAGCATATCCCACTCTCCAACTACACTTTCCCTGTGATTGTACTGTCCTTACTTTAACACAAAATTTGACCAACATTTCTCCATCAGATTCCTACCCATTGTCTGCCAACTATGAATAAAGAATGTCTAGAGGGTGGTGCTATTTATGTATAGGCTTAACTTACAACATGGCAGAGAGCAGACTGACTATGCAGTAACTATGGTGACAGAAAAGTGACAGGGGTGGGGTAATGGTGATTGTGTTCTGCATTGTGACATATATTTTATGCAAGTTATAATTGTTGAATCAGACTTGCAAAAAATTAATTAAGATTAACAAAATCATTTTTTCAACAAAGGACCAGACATAATGGTAATCAGACATCTTACTGAACAAGGTTCTTAATCCAGCTAAATAATGTGAACGAAGAACAAGATAAAAGCATGCAAAGTTCATTGCATTTTATTCATCCTTTTCTCAATGTAGATGCACAGAATGCATTCACAGAATATGTAGATAAAATTTACATGTTTAACTACATATTTAAAATTGCACACATAACATTTGTCACATGACATACTACCTTACAAGAGTTTTAAACATAATTTAAACATCACAATGTTAGCGACATGTACAGGGTAAAGGTAAAGGTAAAGTGAACCCTTGTACAGGCACTGAGGCTCTGTACAGGCCATACAGCCCATAGGGGGAGTAGAGGTATAGCTCTACTCTTTCTTGACCATGGCACTAGAAGGGGGTGAGGGGTCAGCATCACACCCCAGCCGCTCTTTACCCCTGGGAAAGACCCGATATGCATTATACAGGAGGCTGGGTGAGCCCCAGGGCCGGTTTGGACAGGTGCGGAAAATCTCACCCCCACTGGGATTTGATCCCTGGGCCGTCCAGCCCGTTGCCAGTCCCTATACCAACTACGCTACCTGGCCCACTTAGTGACATTTACCATACTGCAAATGCATTTTCTCCAGAGCAACATGTACATTTCAGTTGTAAGACACACTTTACAAATCTAAAGTCAACTAACTTCCAATCAAAATACATAATATATAAAGTTTTCTGTCCAAAAACACATAATTGAACATCACAGTTTACAAATTATTAAGAGTAGACATGTATGTTGTAAAAGAAAAGATCTCACCTCCATCGTAAATTGCTGTACTTTTCCTGAACTTCCTCAACTGACCTAGCAATTTATTGTATAGTTTCATTCCTGTGTTCACTGCAGCCAGCAGTGAAAACCAAAATTGACAAACATTTGCAATAGTAAAAAATCCTGGAACAAAGAGGATGAACCCATCCTACACATGAGGACAGACAGGGTAACACCAAGATATGCGCACCACAAGCCATTCACAAGCAAGCTCCCTGGCAGATGTGAATGGCAGAATGGATTCAAACCAGACATCAAAGGACTGGTCTGGTACACAGAGAGGTCTGAGACCAATAAAGGCCCTGGTGCTGAGGTGTACAGATGAGGCTTGAGAAGGGGGCACAGCATGCATTGGGCTCCACACCACAGTAGTCCAGGTTGAAATATATACTAATAAGGCTTGTGTAATGGAGAATATAGAAAACAGCTAAATGGGTGGGAACATTGATATTCTCTCTGATAGCCAAGTTGCCCTTGATAATTTCAGATAAATTCCACACCAGTCTGGGACTGCCATCAATCCCTCACAAAACTAGCAGAATGTAACACAATACAACTGGAATGGATGTCAAGACACGTTAGGAATGACGGAACTGAAATCACTGGCCAATTAGCCAGGCAAGGCTCATTGCATCCACTTGTAGGACCTGAACCTGCCTCTGGCATATCTACAAATGTTGCCAGGGGAGTAATCAGGGACTGGTTAAGTGGAAAACATGAGGAGCACTGCCAGTCTATTCATGGACAAATGTAGACTATGGGCTATCTTAGAAAAACCTCTCCTAAAATAGCTGGGGAATTACTCAGTTTGAGCCAGAACCAGCTAGGCATACTGACTGGCTACAAAAATGGCATTGTCATTTAAATGGACATGTATTCAAACTGAGGATGGTAGACAAACCCATGTGTGGTAGATGCAAATAGGCAATTGAAACAGTCTCACAAGTTCTCTGTGACTGAGGCACTGGCTGCATTAAGATTTAGAAACCTGGTAACTTACGAGCCACACATAAGATCAAACTCAAAGTGCATGGATCACTTTAGTGCCCAGCCTTATGTACTCTATTCTGTTCTATGCTATTCTATTCCTGTGTTCATTACACTTTTGGTACATTAGTCTTCCAAATTCAAGGGTAAAAAATTAAACAGAAAATCACTTCACACATTAACAGGAGACACATTATACAAGGGACAAACTTCTTTCTTAAAAACAAACAAACAAAGGTGGCATAGCATGTCTCTTATTAGATTAAAAAAACTGTCTTTTAATAAGAACTTCACAACCGATCTCCAAAAGGGTAGAGAATATTCATATTATAGTCAGGTATAAAACATCCTACATACAGAAACATCAGGAAAATTTATTAGAAATAATAAAAAATTCATACACATTCACACGAACACAATAATAAAACTGAATGGATGATATCTGTTACTGGTTACAGAAGATTACCAAAATTGTATTCCAGTCTTTAGGTTTGTCATGTTGCTCAGATTATTTTTCAGTGTCAAATGTGGAGGCATAGGTACGAAGTTGAGAGAAACGTAAGGAAATTGAGAATATTTGTGTAAGTGGAAAAGATTTGACAATAAAAATAATATTACTAGTGAAAAGAGGAAACAAAATCATACCCAGAGGAACACAACGATAAAAATGAATGGATGCTGTCTTTTCCATAAGTGACAAGAGATACGTATGCCTGTAATTCAGCCTTCAAGTAAACTTTCATGCATATGTCCCACTGTGAGATGTATATAAAAAAGAAACAAAGGGACCATTAATCACAACTCAAATTTTGAGCTATTTAATATCAAAATACAACATATTTCGGCCTTACAAGGCCGTCATCAGATATTACAATTATAAAATACTTTGAGAAGTTTATGTACAACCACAAAATTCATAGCAAAAAGGACTTCATTTTTTTTAAAAGGAAGTATAAGGTTTCTAAAAATGTCATAATGTTCCTAACGTAATTCATGCTAAAACATCTACAGTTCATCTTTTACAGCATGTAAGACATTATACTATACTATACCAGTATTCCTGTATAAAAATTATATATTATTAAATTCCTGAAAACAAAGGATTAAATATTTAGTAACATACAGCTTTTATGTAGGAGTATAGGTTAATAATTTTAATATGATATTTTTAATGAACTTATTCTTCCATGTAAAAGAATATCTCTTTTTCACTCTGAAAATTTTCTTTGTGTATAATTTTTACAAAATACTTTGTATTTGATACCTGATGATGGCCTTGTAGGACCAAAACAAGTTGTATTTTGATAATACATAACTGAAAATTGGAGTTGCCAAGCTCTAGAATGCTTGGGACCTAGGCACAGAGGCAAATATGTCTCTGTAAATAATTACGTACAACACAAGGAAGACGTATGTGCTGCAAGTAAAGCAACACACTATGGACCTTGGCACAAGATGAGGGTGGGGGATTAGCTTCACAATCCAGCAGACTTAATCATAAGAAGTGGGCAAAACTGGCCTAAACGTGACAGGGAAAAGATAATCTCCATCTCTGCCAAGAAATGAACCCTGACAGTAAAGTCAGTAGGGATTCAATTTACAGACTAAGCCAGCCCAAAACTTTATGGTAACTAACGTGAAACAAAATTACACTTCTCCAGTGTTTAGCATATTCAGCTATTTTCTATATTACAATTCATGAAAACCCTTAAATAATTTTAAAAATAAAAACCATATGGATGGATTCACCAATTTTACTTCCCAACCTTGTATTTACTTTATGCACTAAATACAGAAAACATGCAAGGAATGTGGTGTCACAACATTCCACACAAGAAGTTTGAATTGTACAGAATGGGCTGAGCAATAAAACTTCTATCCATACTCAAAAAATATATCTATGTACTTTTCTGCATAACTGATGAAACCAAAGATGTATGATGGCTTGTGGCTCATTTTAGGATGCTATCAGTTTTTCAGATTACAGAGGATCAGTGGTAATATGAGTGGTGCGAGTTAAATGGGACAGAATTTAGAAATAAGTGCCCATGCACTAATCATGGTTACATTCAGGCATTTATCTAGAGGGCCTGAGCAAACACTGAAACACGCCAGAATAATTAGTGTTCTGACCAAGATTCAAAACAGGTATTATCTTAAGTAAGAGCATTATCACTACATCATGCTGTTCAGTGACAAGGATACAACTTGGATGTACATACCATTGTATCTCAATATTAAGGCATGAAGGTATAATGTATGTAGGGAACTTGAGCTATAGCTGTCACTTCTGTAGGGAGGGAAATGGTGGGTCCTCAGTGATATTTTGAATGTGGTTTCAAAAGAGAAAATCCAAATGGCCTTTCTGGGAATTAAAGATTTGGTTGTCCAACCGTAATATAATAGTTCTTACAGCTCACATTCATGGAATGATTCTAAGAGATGTTCCTGTGCATAAAACATGGGGCATTACTTCACTAGCTGGAAAGCTCATGCTTCTTGGATTTAATATTAGGTGAAGCCTATGAATTATAAATCTTTAGTCTGTGACTTTCTTCATCCATCTGCCAATTCCTGCACCTTAAGGATGTTCCATGTCCACAGCCCAAAATATCAAGACAAACATACTAATCAGCCCGTAAAAGAGGGCAACACCATATCACATACACATGTTGCCTCTGTTGAACTGCTGTGGTTGGAAACAACTCATTTTTAAAAAAATATATGTATATGCAAGATGTTTTGTGCAATGTTACACAGCACACCATGTAATTAAAGTGTTGATTTTATGGTCCTGAAAAAGGCACTTTTCACACTTATGCATACAAACAAATACACAGGATATGTATATTAGAACAATAATAGACAATGTGACAGGCCTGCTACTTGAATTAAGTCCCATCCTCACCAATTTCAGAAAACGCACATCATAGAGATCTGGTGAAAACCTCAACATGCAGTAATATTTCGTCACATTTAAAAATAATGTACAATGTTTTTAATAATTTAATAATTAAAAGTTTGGCATTACAGCAAGATATAGCATCCACCATTAATTATTCAATGTAAATTCCATATTACATATTCATATTGGCAATGCCTGCCACTTACATGACTCAAAAAAATGAAAAGTTTAATACTTCAAAATAAAATGCATTTTCCATTATAAAACAATACACAGTACAAGTATGAAATACATATATAGCAGTCTCTATGTTTATAAGAAATGGCAATTTTGAAAGACATTAAAACTATTCATGAATTAATGCCTAGAACGTGAAACACTTCTTGCCCATACTTTATCATACACTTCATAGTGTTATAAATACATTTTTCTTATAGAGAGCAAAAGCAGTTATCATCCATAATGTTGTTCCCCATAAGCTCATGGCAAGGTATTCTGCATGAGAATCGTAATAAGGCTGCCAGCTCCAGGGGAACATTTGTCCTGTGACTTCATGTCCAATGTACAGAACAATGGCATTCATACCTACAAAACAAGACATGTAATTAGATATTTTGAGACAGTGACAATTTCAGTGAGAATATTTCCAAAGTATATATATATATATAAAAAAAATAATGATTCCAACTGAGTTCAAAATTCTCTATAATGTGTTCACAAATACACCTACCTGCATAACAAAATGGACTACCAGACCACCAACATTTAGCATCCACAAGGAGATACAAAACACTCTGAAGTAAGAACGCCATGCTTGCCAGAGCCAAAACAAACGACAGGGACCACAAGTTCTTATTCACTGGTATCACTCCATCATTCTTCGAGAAACCGCACAGTATCCCAGCTATTAATCCCTGCAACATTTAAGAAAAACATTCTATTTCTAGGAAGGTAGGTGGGCAGTTAGGCAGGTAGAAAGGTAGGTACGTAGGTAGGTAGGTATGTAGGTAGGCAGACAGGTAGGTATCTAAGCACACCTGTATGCATATATCTGTGTGTGCATGTGTGTGTGTGTGTGTTTGTGTGTGACTTTATCACTGATGTGAAAAGTTGTGCATCCTGACAGACAAGTGACATATATAATGGCCATGGAAACACTAATTTCTGTCATCAGTCACATAAAAAATGTCTGCTGGGTGAGTGTACCTGAACAGCTCAACACAGACCCAGAAGACTGCCAGAATTTAAGGTGAAGAAAATCTGGAACTTGAAGTGAGTACACTTACTGACATGCACAAATAACCAGCAGAGCGAATTTCAAAGATGAACACAACAAAGCCACGAAGCCTACCAGTACTGATACTACAACATGAACATGCAGTATGTCACCAACAGCAATCAAATCGCCAATAACTGATGAATCAATCTATATTATGTATATTTAAGTGGATAAAGAAACTATTCTTCCATATGATAGACATGACCATTTTTAACAGCCAGATCTTGTTTTCATTTTGTGGTCCCAAGATTTCTCCTCAATATCTCAGAATCCACTTTGCTAGAAATTTTGTAGAACATGCAGGAAGGCTGCGGGAAATTCACTTCTAAGAAAGACCAATCAACTGACCTCTGCAGCAACAAAAACAGACGTCCTTTCACTGAGGAACAATGGTAACTTGCCAGTGAAGAGCAATCAGCTGAGATGTTGCATGTGGACAAAGTTCATGAACAAGTTGTAAGTGGAAAAGTGTAAAGTGGGACTGTGTGTTATTTGCTCCAGTAACTACCATAAATAAACTTATGATGTAAACAGGTCTCAAGCAGAAAAGACATGGATAAGGATTTAGGAATTTTTACAAAAATTGCAGCTACAAAAATGCATATTCTACTTTTTCATTTTAGAAATTGAAGCTCAAATTTGGGTATCATATTTATGATACTAATTCTGCAGAATATGAACCAGTCTGGAATATTCTTCATGAAGATTGAGGATACATATAATTATTTTTGGTTGCACATTATCCCACAGATCCTGACATACAAATGTTTGCACAAATCTCTGCATAATTTTTTTAAAGGAGCCAAATTAAAATCCATCTTTCAGAACTCCTCAGGCAGAATTTAAGTCTTTTGTGAAAGGGTTAAGAGGACAGTCAAACAGGTTACTGGTGAAGAAAGTATTTCTGTGGAATAAATAATAGGAATGAGGAATGTACAGTACTATACATAACCTATCTATACATACATGTATAACAAAAGGAAATGACCTGAATGTTTAGACAGAATGGAACAGGACCAAAAAATATATTCCAAATATTATTTTCAACTTGTACTCCAGAATAAAAACACTCTGAATGAGATGCTAATGTGACATTCTACTGTGGGCATAACAGGCCTAATACCTCTATGCAGAGTCAGAACAAAACAGTAATGCAGTTGACATTTTCACTGCATTCCAGCAATAAGAGTGTATTGAATAATGAAAGATTTACAGACCTAATATTTTCTGCATCACCAGGCACTTCCTCAGTATCACATCTGCACCATAGGTCAGTAGCATGTTACACATAATGTACAGTTCAGCATGGAACATTTATTATGTTTCATAGCATTAAATATTATTTGATGAAAATGACTGTGAACATCAATAGTTCTTTAATTTCTTACACTGAAACATTTCATAAAAGACATGTGGCCAAGGAATGAACATTTTGGGAAACTCTGTTACAAGATACGTAGGTGGGTCCATAAGTTTCCGGCCTGACATACAAAGACCGCGCCAAATGCAAAATGCTCTGAGGGATATATAGAGCCATCTATTGTGAGGTTACTGTATCAGTTTCATGTGGCTACGTGCTCCAGTATGCTGGAGGCACTCGTGCTATTAGGACGTGTTGTAGTGAGCTGCTGAAATGTCGAAAGTCGAGTACCATGCTGTAATCAAATTCCTCACCAAAGAGGGGCTTGCACCAGCTGCTATCAAACAACGCTTGGATGGCGTTTATGGT
>Ga0123357_10009404_pt1 | contig 12344 bp, 8 predicted proteins | sample TergutEmb28metaG_FD_89873 | JGI IMG/M metagenome (GOLD analysis project Ga0123357, IMG submission 89873) | Embiratermes neotenicus P4 segment gut microbial communities from Petit-Saut dam, French Guiana - Emb289 P4 | ecosystem: Host-associated > Arthropoda: Insects > Digestive system > Gut ... | reverse complement strand
CCGCCCTCCCTTTTTTTGTGGGGGGGGGGAAACGGAAAAAAAACAATATTCTTTCCCCCTCCCCACAAAAAAAAACAACACTTCTTCCCCCTCCCCCCCCCCCCCCCCCCCCCCCCCTTCTGTGTAGGAAAGTAGGCAGGAAGTTGACACGGGGGAACGGAGATAGAAAGGACATGTAAATACGAGGGCTGGTTAGAAATATCCAGGGCAGAATGTATGGTAGGAAAACTAATGCACGTGAACGGTGCTCTGAGTTATCTCTTTCAAAGTACGATCCTTCGCATCATACGCAGCGATTTCAGCGATCCTTCCTTTTTTTTAACCGTAGGCTTAGAGATGTCTTCTGTCGTCGTGTCGTATTCACTTGTATCTCCGCGACGTCTTGAAGACATTGCTTCAAGACAATCTTCAGCCTGGGCAAGAGCAGGGGCTCTAATCTGGCGAGTATGGCGGATGCAGAACCACGGAGATGTTCTTTATCGCTTGGAATGGCGAATTGTGATTGCGCACAAAGAAGGTACCGGAAGATCATTTGTGGGGCCGTTTACGACGAAATGAATTTCGAAAACCTTGCAGAAGTTTCGTTCCTGTAGACGGTCTGTTTCATGTTCTGGCCTTTGGGGAGAAATTCGTGATGCACTGAACCCAGGCATTACAGAAAACGGTAAGCATTGTCTTGATTTTTGACTGGATTTCCCGAGGTGACGACGGCGTTTTCCATTATGATGACATTTGTTCCGTCTCAGGGCGGTAGCCATAAACCCAGACGCCACGTCCAATAGTAATGTTGGGCAACTAGGTGGCTTCATTTGCGGCACGTTGCAGCGGCTCGCGGCGCGCTGTTACCACGCCGCGAACTGCTGCCACTGAGGCAGAAGCACCTGACTCGCGATTGAGTCAACGTGCCACCCGCTCCTCCGGTATGCGGCATCAGAACATGTTGCCAAATGTGCTGCATGGTTGTTGATTACATGCTGATATTAATCTCTCTTTAAAAGAAATATATCCTGAGTGTTTTTATGAGCCTTCTTGGGGCGAAGTAAAGGAAGTAAAAGGAAGACTTTTACAAACGTCTGTAAAAAAAATGCGACAGTGATATTTTGCATCTTGTAACTGGCAGAATTTTAGGCGCGTTCGAAAAATTGCAAAAAATGACTGTTAGCTTCGTCATGCATGTCTGTCCATCCATTTGTCCGCATGCAACAACCCAGATCCCACTGAACGGATTTTCATGAAATTTCATCAGTCAAATCAGTCCCATTACAGGCCCGAGGTGCCCAGAGGATTCCAGGAAGTTAAGGTTCCCAGATTACGTGACAATTGCCCAGGATGGTGGTAAGGTTGTTAGCCTTACGCATCGGCCGCTTTTACCCCCAGGAAATGTTCCATGTACTCATTTCTGTTAGAGGCTGAGTCGACCCCAGGGCCATAGTTCGATCGGAAGGATTATGTCAGTGAAAAATTCCAATGACACCATTTGGAATCGAACCAGCGACCTTCCGATTTGTAGCACAGCACCTTAACCACTGTGCTACCGCGGTCCCCTCATGAAATTTGACATTTGATTATTTTTCGAAAATTTGTCGAGAAAATTTAGTTTTCATTAAAATCTGACGAGAATAACGTTTGCTCTACACGAAGACAAATATACGTTTATGATCAAATCTCGCTCATTTGTTCTTAGAATGGGAAATGTTTTAGGCGGAAGTTGTAGAGGGAACCAAAGCACATATTACGTTCAATAACTTTTTCTGAAAATCGCGTCGTTTACGAGATAATGTCAAAAAATATGGTGGAGTTGGACAGGCCACAGATGACAATACGGCGCGTGCACTTTGAATACCAGATGGCTAAGGGTACAGACACACTTAGAATATGCAATACTTATTGCTTTTCCACGGCAGTGTTAGGGTGTACGTACATTGGCGGTGTTGTTTATCCTGGCCACAATATTGATGTCTGCACGAGATTTGCATATGTTCTGCAGACATCTTACACTGACTCAGCCTGCAGGTGCCAGAGGCCATCCGGTAGGAGCGAACGGAAATGAGCGGCATGACTGTGCTAATCAAGCCATAATTCTGCTAGTTTATTCTGGTTCTCGTTGTTAATTACTGGCGAGGAGCCACGTGTGATTAGTACGTTCTTGCAGGTTGCTGCATTTGTGCTGAAGTTTTTCACGGTCGAAGTTGGTTTTGTTTTGACAACTTCGAAATTTTCCAGAGCGACGAGAAGCAATGAAACGAAGTGCGATGGTGTTTAATATTCCATGTACCAGAGTATGAGTCATTCAGGTTCTCAGATCCGACAGTAGTGGAAACAGTTTTTGGTATCATAGGCCTGTCAAAGCGTGAAGTTAATTCATTTAACGTATGGGAGGTAATTTTTTTTTACCCCATAGAAAATGCTCAGGGTATCCATTACGAAGAGTAATTCCTGCTTTTTGTACAAATCACACGATGAACGTGAATGCATAAAATATAAATGTTTCTGAATGCTCGAGTAGTTGCTGCTTTAAAAGAGTAGAAGTTCATTTAAAACGTAATTGAAGAATGTACTCAGCGCAGACTTCTTAGAACGGTGGAAATAATTGTTCTTAACTATTCGCCATTAGTGCATCACTTTTTTACTGTCCCTGATAAATTTATTATTTATATTAAAAAGAACATTTCATTACAGAATAAAATCATAACCTTACAATTACGATTTTTTTGATAAATATAGTAATTAATTCTTTGAGAAACTGTTAATGTATCTTTACTGTTATTGTATCTTTTCTTTCAGGAATTCTATGAACACACGGAAATATTATGGAAAGATAGAGGGGTTCAGGCCTGTTTTGAAAGGTCAAATGAATACCAGCTAATCGACTGCGCAAAATAGTGAGTATAATGTGGATATACTTATTGTGTATGCTGTTTGATTTAAGCGAGAAGTCCAGAGCGATCCATTTAAAACCATACTTTACTGGACGTGACATAGTGTAAAACATAGTGTAAAACAGTGTTCGCAGAACATGCTAGAAGTAGCCTGCATTGTTCTGATTACACGCATAAGTCCTCCCAGACACGCTAGGCCAGAGGTCTTCAAACTGGTTAATAAAAAAAAACCATTAACACGGCTTTATTTTTGGTAATTTTTACAACATGTTTCGACCCTGAGGGATCATCATCATCAGGCTAGTACTTTATAAAAACGCTTATAATAATATACAAATGCATGTGTTAAAATTCTAATTTTAGCGTATGCAGTTGTATATTGTTTTAAGCGTTTATAAAGTTTAGGGTCAAGACATGTTCCTGTAAAAATTACCAAAAATAAAGTCGTGTTAAAGGCTTTTTACTTGTTAACTAATTATACGAAAACACAATGGGATGTCTGACTTTAAAAATGGTCTTAAAACTGTTGTCTGTGAAAACCTTGTGACTAAATATGAAATTTCGCGGAACCTCTGTAAATTAATAGTGTACGTTTTTGCTGTAAAAATGCAATAAAACTTTTTAAATCATAAAGCATTATTTAGAAGTAAAATATTAACATACTTTATGAAAAACAGAATTTTATTGTTTGGGGATTTACACTGAAAGTAAATCCAGCGCCGATTATGCACAAGGCTGGGGAGGAACACACAAAAAAGAACGCAGTTATATTTACCAGTTTCATTATAAAAGAAATGTGGCTGCAGAATTTCTGAAAGTGACCCGTAATGCTTCAGGGTTGTGCAGAACGCAATTTGAATACCACTGCTCATGGCCGTTTTTCGATCGTCATGAAGTACAATTGTGGCTTGGTGGTGTGCGGTTTTAAATGACTCATTCTGTACTTTATAGTGTTGTATCGAGTTTACCTTACCTTTGTTCGAACTTTAAGGTAAATGACATCCACGTATGTATTATCAAAAACAGAATTTTGTCACATGAGGATAATATGTAGACTAAAGTAATGTGTGTGTGTGTGTGTGTGTATGTGTGTGTGTGTGTGTGTGCGCGCGCGCGCGCGCGCGCGCGCTAGTGTGGTCATATTGTAGATATTCCTTCCAACCTGACCCGTAAAATCTGCCCTTATTTTGAGCCGCATAATGGAAACTTTCTTTCATTAAGTGTTTCATTTTTAATCCCATGATTAATGCATATGACTGCAAATTATTAAAGAAAATGTTGAGTAATAAGTGAACGTTTCTGCATCATCAAATAAGATAGGTGTAGTAGTATGGAATTTTTACACATTAGCAGTGACAAGCTGTAAAAAATGCGCACGTCGCGTTCGCCGTATATGTCCGCATTTAAAAACTGGAAGAACCAGGCAGTGGTCGTGATTTTATGAGAACAGATATTCGTGAATGCTACTGTCGACAGTTTCTGATATTACCTAAGTCTGAAGGACCCTTTCATGAAGACCTACAGGTCTGTATTGTTGGCCTGCAGCGTAACGCTTTCAGTCTTCTGAAAAATACTGGGATGCTTTTGTTGTGGAGAAAATTGGTGCTAATTAGATAAACGATGATGACGTGGAAAAAGTCTTAAACGGATATAATAGCAAAACCGCTTTCATTAGCCAGCTGAACCCTGTTTTTAATAATGTAATGATTTTTTGCTGCCGAAATATGTGATAAAATGCCTGTACCACAGGGCAGTGCTGCGTTTGAATGTCCATTAAAACATGGAGATGTATAATTTCTCGTCAGTAATAACATGTGGCTTTTCAGAGTTTTCTAGAATGTAGTTCGCTGCTTTTTTCATGAGGTTCTTGCAAGGACAACTGTGGTTATCTTTTAAGGAATTATCGGTTTATGAAGATTCGTCGCCGCTATAATAAATATTTATTATTGTGCCGAATCCGATCCGTTTTCCACTGTGCAATGTGGTCTGTTACACCGGAGAATTTTTCTGCTCTTATTTTTCATTTCTGCTGCACTGAAGTACCACCGTAAGTGTAATGGCAGTAACTGAATTGCAGGCTTGGAGCTCGGTTGACTCAGTATTGTGACCAAGCTACGAACTGGTTGACTGGCATTCAGGGTTCGATACCCGACAGGGGCAGATATTTGTGTTTTATTTCTCCACAACGCCTAGAGTCCGGGACACATCTGACCTCCTAGCCGGTGGGTACCGGTATTTTTTTCCCTGGGTGTAAAACGGCTGGATGTCGAAGTGTATGGTTCGAATGATTCCACAAAGTCTCCGGCTTCAGACATACCTACAGTTAGCGAGCCTAAGCTCATGTCACAAGTGACAGAGTGCGCGTAGATCAGTGTGTTGCTGCAATCTGAGCGGTAGTGGTGCCAGTATTCTTGCAGACCGTGACACATCGGTACCCAGAACACGAATAGAATGCCGCCAGTCACTCCGGGATATTAGATGATCTGTGCTGCCTACCTTATGTAGCAGCTGCAAGTGGGTGGGTCGAGGTGGACACGTGGCCTCTGATACGCGGTGGCTGGGTTTATGAGCATGGCGCTGAAGGCTGTCATTTAATATCGCACGGTCTTTGTGGAATTACCCGAGGTATACTATCATAGAGTGTCGTGCAATCACATTCCGCGTTGCACACTCGAGGGAACGCACGGAATATAGGGACACACGTCCTTACCTTTCCTATTCGACATCTATTCAAGTTGGCCAGGAAATAAACTAAGCCAGTAGCAGCTCTCCCGAGTTTGACGCGTGTTCTGCCACGATTACGTTATTTATAGACGTATTTTATTGGAAGCTCGCGTGTACTCTTGGCGTGGGAAGGTTGGGGAGGGGGCATGTTCCGCACAGGTATGTGATGGTGGACAACATGTAATGCCGTTTCCCACCTAAAACACTCGGATGAATCAGCCAGCTTCATCGTCCCACGTGTCTGAACTGTCAGTAGGCGAAAATAGAACGAGGGAGATGTGATGCGGACCGTAAACAAACGAACGACGGAGGAGAGTTTTCTGACACCTGTTAAGTGATACATTTTGTTTCATGAGATTTCATTATAGTGATAAGGCTTCTGGCTCTGGGCCCGAGTGCTTATGTGCCCGTCAGGAGCGCACACAACATCCCAGGATTCCAGCCAGCCTTCCACCCAGTGTCTTTCGCTTGGAGCAAAGTGGTTGGGCGTAGCTGAACTTTCACCTTCAAGAGCTTAAGTGAAGAATACATGGAATTGTACTGCCTTTCCTTCGTGTCTTCACTTGGTGGTTCTAATTAAGTACAGGGAAAAGTTATTGCCCTTCGTTTTCGTTTACAGTAGTGTGGTGTTTTACCGTTTCCAGTGGCTCCTTAAAAACACCAAATCCCGGCCGTATTCTTCGAACCGGTAATTTTGTTTTCAGTTCAGAGTAACGCAAACGAAGCGGACTGACGCACACTGTCTTGTGATATGCGCTGTACTCGTGGCTGGTGTGGATCCCATCCTTATCACGCCTTCCCACGTACTTGTTTGCGCAGTTTTACAAGCTCTCCGGATTTCAGTTGCTTCTGTTAATATATTATCATCGTAACAGCGCTGAAATCTAGAATACTTTCGAATATTTGTTTAACTCTTTAACGCACGGTGGTTGCCACGTGTACCGCGTGCTTTAACATTAAAAAAGCCGCGCTTCTCCCACACAGTGTGTATATGCTGTCTTTGTGGTTATGAGAATAAACGACTATATTTTTCCAAAACAATATGAATCTGTTGGCCTTTGTATCGCAGTCGCCATGTAAGATTTTAAGAGGGCCACGTCCGTGTTAAAGATGCAAGTCTTGTGGTGTATGATGTTGTGTAGATGGGTATATAGTTATCGCCTGCCGTTGGACCACCTTGAAGAAGGAGGCAGCAAGCTCCTACGAAATGTGGGCGCCTGTTTCACATTATACACAGCATCATATTCCTGAATACATAAGTCGCCTCTAACTCTGTTGCTTGTGAGGCAGGGACTGAACTTGTGTTACTTAGATAAATTTCATGTTTCCGAGAGTTAATTGTTATTTAAGGTTGCAATGGTGGGTTAGGTTGAACTGTCGTAGCTAAGCATAGGAACCCGAGAACTTTACGAACCAAGAAGTCGCAAAGAAACTTAGTTGCAGTTAGTTTAGGCTTCATGGCCAGGAAGTGGAAGAGGGCTAGTTTTGCTCAGCTTTGGATAATATGAAGAGCAAGCAAAATAAACGGGTAAAATTACCCACTGAAGAGATTCCCACTTTTTTATTCATAACCTTAGTGGCTCTGGGTTATTAAATGAAGAAGATTCAAGAAACCCGTTTAAAAAGTCACAATTTTTGCGCATTCAGCCGTCATTTAACTCAATTTTTGTCGCACGGGGAACTGAGAGGTGTGTTCGAGGAAACATAGAAATACAACACGTCAGTCGATAACACAACACTTTATTTATATACAAAAATAGTATATTTTGTTAGGGCGACATACTATACATATACTATTTTTGTATATAAAATAAAGTGTTGTGTTATCGGCTGACGTGTTGTATTTATATGTTATAACACTTCGGGATGGAAAATATCAAAAGTTAGAGGAAACACAAAGTAGATGTTTTGGGTTGGGAAATGTTAAATGTGAGGATGGTATTGAACTGGAGTTGGTTGTGAGATGTGAACAGGATTAAGCTGGCGAAATTAACGGTAAGTAAAAAATTCGGGAATTCTGTAATGAACGTTCTGTTTACATGCTGACAGCTGTGAAGTGGACCGTCGGGGTGTTACCATGCGCGCTTGTTGGTTGAAATTACGTACTTTGTGTTAACTGTGATTTGTTACTCTGGAATTACTGATAGAAATGAAACAGGACAGGCAGTGTACTTATAACGCAACATTCAGGCTCCTTCTCGTAACCAATGTTGCACTGGAAAAGCAATAAGTATCGTGTATTTCGAGTGTATGATTGTAGCCGTAGGGATTCTGCGTGAAATGCGCATGCGCCATATTGTCATTTGGCATCTCCGGCTCTACTATATTTTTCCGCATTTCTCATAAACGGCACGATTTTCTTAAGAACGTTACCCATCATGAACGCTGATTTTCGCTACAGCTTTTGTCTAAAACATTCATCACCAAAAGAATTGAGCTAGATATGATCGAAAATGTATGTTGGCCATGGTGTAAAGTACCTTTTTTTTTGGTCCGATGTAAATGGAACTTGAATTTTCTCGACAGATTTTTGAAAAATGCTCATACATAAAATTTCATGAAAATCCATCCAGTGGGGGCCGAGTTCCATGCGGACAGACATTATGAAGCTAACAGTCGCTTTTCGCAGTCTTGAGAACGCGCCTAAGCATAAGTAGAGTTTGTAATCCAAGTTGTTGCTGCCATTTGTTGAATTATCTCATTTCGTACGGTTTACAGATACACTGCATTTGGCTGCGCGCGTGTGATCTCATTTTTCTGTACATCTGCTGCACTAAACACGTGGCAAGTCACGGGCACTAGACGCTCCCAGAAACACGTGTGGCTGTTCACGACAGTGCCCTGTCTTTAGATTGTTGTTTACCAAAATTGGATTGTATCGACAGGTTTTAATAAAACTCTCCAGGAACAAACTCGACGGAAATCCGTCGAGTTTCTTGGTATTACGTGCGGATGGACGGGCAGGTATGTCGAAGCTGTAGGGCGAGCTGTTTTTTTTTTTTTGGGGGGGGGGGGGGGGGGCAACTTTTCGTTGCCAGCGTGCAAGAAGACATCGTGTGCTGTGTTGCAGTGGGAGGCGTGAAAATTTTGTGTGTGAAAAGTGATGCTGACTCGAAACTCCGCCCCAATTCTGACCCGATTGAATGTGACGTGGGTACATTTTATTACAGATTTACAACAGTAGGATTAGTAACATCTTAACGCGATGAAACGTGAAGTTCACATCAGTATGAATTTCAAATGTTTTTACCTCACAGAAAACACTGGATCTCCGATACAGAGAGCAGTCAGTTAATTCTGTTTACCCTGAGAATCATACGAAACGTGTGTGTAAAATGTAGAGCTCATTAATTCTAATGGTCAAGGTAAAGTTTTCATATTGACGCTATGAAGACATGTGGATAGGTGGAGGTATAGCTCCACATTTTCTTAATCTCGGCAGTTTTGGTGGTGAGTGGTCAGCTTCACGTCGCTGTCGCTTGAACCCCGGAAGGAACCATCGGTACCCGTTGGAGAGGAGGCTGGGTGGGCCCCAGTGCCAGTTTGGACGTTTTGAAGCAAGTATGTCTTGCTCCTGCCTCGGTTGTACAGTCCATTGCCTAGTCAGTACACTGAGAACTGTACCCTGGTTAACTAAGCGTATGGAACATTAGTAACTGGTGTGCATTATGCTGTTGCATTCAGTGTCCAGAGTCTAGAGTTCGCACCACGTCAGGGTCAGTTTCTAGTGGAAACGGCTATGTACGATGTACGGTACGCAGGAATGACAGAGACTGTAGATGTTAGGAGAGGAGGGGAGGGGAATGACGGAAGAACAGAGAAAGCTGCGTCATGAGTAGCATCTTACGAGCTGATTCTTTTAAATGACGATACTTCATTAATGAAATGAAGGAAATTATTGCTTCTTACGTGTTATTTCCATCAAAGTAATTCCAATCGGAAGTTACAAACCACACGCTATTCGAGCCTAGCGGTCGTCGAAGCAACCCTGAAAGTTACTGTTGTTACTCCATACGCTTCTGGTAACTAATTCAAGGTTTCGGTGGCAGTTTTCTTCAGTTTCACAACAAGTTTGATATATAATCGTTGCCCCGTTTTGTTGATGAATCGCGATTGCGGAAAGTTAAAAAAAAAGTTATTACGTGGCACTACGTAAACGAAATTGGGCGTGATTTGGCACGCGATTGATGAGAGGGTTCATGGGTAAGTAATATCTTATATTTTGTATGCATTACCAAGGATAATTATTAGGGTGGTCACATCAGTGTTCATGGTGGGGAGTTGAGAAATGCATATGGAGTTTTGGAATCTTGGGAAACCGAGGCGCAGATGGGAGTAAATGAATCTTAAAGAAACTGGATGTATGTGTAAACTGGATTAATCTAGTCGAGGGTAATGTCGAATCGTGGGTACGCCATGATAATGAAACACTGTGTTCACCAAAGCTGCGAGTTTTTTGACCAGCTTTCCAAAAAATATGATTTGTCTAGAGATAAGACATACTGTTCTTGAAGTAACTGTTTAAATATGGCGGCATAAGTCGTAAATGTCATGATCGTCATGTGTGGGTAGAAAACTGGTGTATAAGTTGCTTCGGAGAGTAATACTGCGGTTAATATTAACCATTTAGAGTACAGTGTCAGCTGATTTAACACAGGAACCAGTGTTTGCGCCCACATTGTATTTTTATGATTCTGAGATTATAAATAGTTATTTCCCTGAACAGCATTAACCGATTGGTCGTCGTAATGGAGACGCATTGTATTGTGTGACATGTGCATTGTGTTGTTAAGAATCTGCTTCACATGGTACGCTAACAGTACCTGTGAGGCCGGAGTAACACGGGGCGTATGTTTTGTTTTCGTTTCGGAAAAGAGGAAGTCCCATTCTTTGACTCTGTCCTGCAATGAGTGGATTTTTGTTGAGCCTCTTGCGATATTATGGACCAGCTAGCGACAGCAGCAACCTTGCCTTGCCTCAACTATTGATCCTCACGGTCCAGACCTCCATGTCTGCCAATACGACAGCTAGAAAACGCAAAATAAACCAACATGTATGTTCAGTGTTTAGAGATTTTAATGGCATGAATACATACGTAACATTCTGCAGGATTATCGTTTTCAGAGTATTAGTCTGAAGTCGGTGGTTTGAGACCAACATCTGTGCCTTACAAACGCGGTACTAAAACGCATGGGGGAAAATAGATTAGCGAAATGTGCGTTGTGTTGGCAGCAATGTCGCGAATACCGCGCCGTGCCGTTGAAGTCCAGGGACCCGAAGCCGGGCCGTTACGAGCCGAGCAAAGACCGGGTTTGCTATTTATAGATCGCGACCGAACTAAAAATGGCTGCTAGTGGAAAATAAACATTGGAGCGTAATGTAGTCAAGGTCGCGGGTGGGGGAGGAAGGGGGGTGGGAATGGCGTAATCCACCCTCAGACGCGATTCCAGAGGGTAGTGATAGCATGCAGCTTCGTGTGCGGGCAAGGTAGGGGTTGCTGCGAGATGTTGAGAATACGGATGATTGTGTGTACTCATCCATTGGAAACAATGGTAGAATTTTAAATGGGAAGTTATTTACTGCAGAAACGAGATAAATCCAGCTGCAGTCGGGAACGTTACTGCACTGGCTAAATATATATATTTTTTTCTGCTCCGCCTATGTTGTTTCATTAACTTGAAATCAATGGACATTTAATTGAATTTGGTCGAAAATCTGACACAGTTTAGACTTATATTGAAGCAAAATGGGCGAGGAAAGATATGAGTAAAGACTGATTTTCTGTCGCAGATTTTGTGCTCTAATTGTAGGTTACTAGGCCTGAATATCTGACTTAAAACCTGGATGTTTTATGACTCCTGACCTAAAAACCCGAACATTAGACGCGTTACTCGTTTGTTCATTTATGGTTTATTTACTAGTACCTGGTGCCATAATGTCTAATGACAGTATTATTGAATAATGAATTGAGAATGACTTGGAAAGAAGCGGTCATAGTCTAATTGAGGTAATGTATCGGCTCTTGCCGGGAAGTACTGACCAAAATCACTACAAATCTCGGGATAACTTGTCTGCGGGTCGACACTTTAATCTCGGACATCACCAACCTGAGGCAGGAGTACTCTTCAGATGGCCACGGCGTTCGCCCCTTACTGCTGCCACCTAACATCGGCGTCTCCTTCTTAATGGCTTTCAAAAACCGTGCACCGGAGAAGTACGTCGTAAAAGTGAGAAGAGGCGAATTGTCAGCTTAAAGTAAGCCGAATTGCCTCTCCGCCTGTGAATAGGGAGATAAAAACATAACAAGCAACCGACACAACGGTTTATCTATTCTAATTACTGTATTCGACTGTTCAAGAAGTCCCAAGCCTCTGCAGAATTCATATAAACACAAAGCAGAAAGTCTGATGGCTTTAACCTAAGCGTGAAGTTTATCTAAATTGTATTTAAAAGTGGAGTTCAGGAACGTACGTATGTGTGGGGCGTAATGGCGAATAGGATACGTACACTTGGGACTTGGGTAACGTGTAACAGGAGACTTCCCATCAGGCAACGTTTAACAGGAGACGTACCCTTGGGACTTGGGTAACGTGTAACAGGAGACTTCCCATCTGGCATCGTTTAACAGGAGACGTACCCTTGGGACTTGGGTAACGTGTAACAAGAGACTTCCCATCTGGCAACGTTTAACAGGAGACGTACCCTTGGGACTTGGGTAACGTGTAACAAGAGACTTCCCAT
>Ga0123357_10009403_pt1 | contig 12344 bp, 6 predicted proteins | sample TergutEmb28metaG_FD_89873 | JGI IMG/M metagenome (GOLD analysis project Ga0123357, IMG submission 89873) | Embiratermes neotenicus P4 segment gut microbial communities from Petit-Saut dam, French Guiana - Emb289 P4 | ecosystem: Host-associated > Arthropoda: Insects > Digestive system > Gut ... | reverse complement strand
GGATCCTGCTTTGCGGTAAAGATAGTAACGATCAGCACCCGCCACCTTGTTCCAAGTCACCAGTATATAGGGCTTACCCTTTTTATATCGTTTAGCGCTTACGAGCTTCGGTATCGCTAAATAACGATTATACCGAGAATCATAGTTAGGGTCGCTAAGAAGTGACCCCGAGTAAGCTCGTACGGCATAATAATACCCTGTCCCAGCTTTGACCGTCTTATCTGCATAGCTTACCGAAGAGGCTCCTGTTATCGTGGCAATTTTTTTGTAGCTACCACCGGGCGCCTTGCGATAAACGTAATAACCCGACGCGGCAGAAGTTTTCGACCATGTGAGCTTGGTATAGCCATTGCCATTGACAACAGAGCTGAACTTTGGCTTAACGAGCGTAGTGCAAGAAACGCTGAAAGAATAGGGGCCGCCACGCGATAAGCCTAAAATCTGCACCCCAGGGACCATTTAGCTTCGTACGACAAATAATAGGTTCCTGGGGCAAGAGACAAAGTCCAGGTATCAGCATAATAGGACTTGTCGTTAAACCGCAGATACTCGGAGCTTATTGCTTTTCCGGAGCTGTTGTAAAGAACAGCATTGAGAGTATCGCAAGGGTCGCCTTGTGTCACCATCGCAGCAGATTTTGTTTTAATCGTTGTTTTCCCAGATGAAGCAGGAATGGTGAACTTATAGATATCATAGGCATCGATTAAGGTTCCATTAGGTGACGCGTCTGTCCCAGAGGGAAACAGGCCAGTATACGTCGTATTAAGCTTAATGGAGCTTGCGGTTGAAAACGTATTGTTGTTGCCACCATACGGCTCTGGAAAACTTTCGCCGACACTTGATAATGTAAGCGTCAAAGAGTAATTGAATCGCGAATAAGGGCTCCCCGGGTTTACTTGCAGTAGATATTTTCCTGTATTCAGGTAAAATATACCCTTATTGACATATTCGCTACCCTCTTGCGTATGATACGAAGTCGTAATTTCACGCTTACTGCTGTCAAGTATCGCAATGTCAAAAGCATAGGGGTTTTCGCCTGAAGCGCGCCCGTTGATCGTCATTGATCCAGGAGTATTGATCGTCACCGTATAATAGATATCCGACCCTGTGTATGACTTCGCGTCAGTAAAAGTGGTTGTCGCCGCGGCTAAAGCAGGAATCGTTAGTACCACAAAAGCAATCGCAAAAATACTCAATAGATACCAACGTAGTTTCTTTTCTATGCTTGAATAACAACCTTCTGCCATTTTTTCCTCCTTGTAACGCCACCCGACCGATCGTATCTCGCTAAGAAGCTTTGTTATATTGTTACTTATAAGCCGTGTACCTATAATACTATAGCGCTCTTTCCAGAGCATTCCTAGCCTTCCGTGGTAATCATGTACCTATAATCCGTGTTCTTATCATCCGTTTTCGTAAAACCAGCATACCATCATACTTATACGCGAGGTGCTATGTATGGTTCAGCAACAACTAGGGCAACAGATCAGGAAATACCGGCTCGAGCGTAGCGGACTCAGTCAGGAAAAGTTTGCTTTGTCTATCGAGATGGATCGAACCTACTACGCCTCTGTTGAGCGCGGTAAACGTAATATCTCTCTTAATAATCTTGAAAAGATAGCGCGGGGACTTAATATGAGTCTCTCGGAACTATTCGACGGCCTATAGCACTCATCAACATACTTCAGCTGCGCTCATAAAGGGTTAGGTACTTTGTCATGCTAAAAGCCTCGCGAACTATCGGTCCCGCACTCCCTATCAATGAAGTTCCCTAAATACCTCTGTCGGCCTCTCAGAAAACAGCAATTAGGGCTCAGGAGTGCATTAATCCCCCTATTATGTTAAAATCTGTATAGTTAATAAATGATTGCTTGATTTATTATGCAGAAACTAACACATGCCTCTCTTTACTGAAGATATAGAGCGCTTACGTAGGCTCAGCGGCGTGCCGGTGGAGTTCTCATCCCTGCGTGCGCTCTATAGCGATTATTCATCACCGGCAAGTAAGATCGCGCAACTTAGCAACCAGGGATCGCTTACCCGTATCAAAAAGGGCTTGTATCAGGTATCCGAGCTCATCAGCGGCATTCATCCCGACCACAACCTCGTCGCGAATCATCTCTACGGACCTTCCTACATATCCTTGGAAAGCGCGCTTCAAGAATATGGGATGATTCCCGAGGCGATCTATTCGGTGGAGTCTATCACGACAAAAAGATCCAAGCAATTCTCAACGCCGCTTGGACCCTTTCACTATCACCGTGTGCCGGGCAGCTACTTCAGCATCGGACTGCGAACAGCCCATACGACCGCCGGATACAGCTATTTGATCGCCTCGCCAGAGAAAGCGCTCTGTGACCACTTTGTAAAGACGAAGGGATTGCAGGTCCGCTCCCGGAAAGCGATGTTGGAATACCTGGAGTTTATGCGCCTTGATACCGACCGGCTGGCCACCCTGGATCTGAGCATCATCAGCACGGCGGCGGCGGCAGGACCCAAGCAACAAACTCTACTCTATCTTAAGGAGGCTATAGCATGGCTGAATTAAGCCCGATCATCCAGCAAATGATCGATGATCAAACCAAGCAAGAACAAGGCGTCGACAAGCGGATAATCCATGAGGTTCTTCAGCAGATCGTTCTGGCAGGTTTGTACCGGGGCGGCTTCTTTAGTAAGGCGGCGTTTTATGGAGGCACGTGCCTCAGGCTTTTTCATGACTTGCAGCGTTTCTCGGAGGATTTAGACTTCTCCCTGCTTGCACCCGATCCAACCTTCGATCTTACTGAGTACTTCGATGCGATCCTTACGGAACTCGACTCGTTTGGGTGCAAAGCAGAGATTAGCAAGAAGATAAAGACCCAGCAGACAGCAGTCGAATCTGCCTTTTTGAAAAGCGATACTGCTCTGTATAGCTTAGAGGCGAACATAGCTGGAAATGTGACGATTAAGATTGAGGTGGACACCAACCCACCCGGCGGCTTTTCCGTTGAGCCCTTGCCACTGTTGGCGCCTTATACGTTTATGGTCGACTGTTATACACTTCCTGACCTCTACGCTGGAAAGATGAGCGCTCTTTTCTATCGCAAGTGGAAGAACCGCGTCAAAGGAAGAGACTGGTACGACTTCATCTGGTATGTACGTCGTAATGTTGCGCTGAACCTTAAGCACTTCAATATCCGTGCCCAAGAGCAGTCCCCGGGGTCGTTTACTGGTCCTTTCACCCCCGAAAGCTTCTTGCAAGCCTTGCGAGAGAAAATCGCAGCAACGGATATCGAGGCAGCAAAAGAGGAGGTCCGTCCTTTCCTGCGTGACAGCTTGGAGCTTGACGCCTGGTCAGAAGATCTCTTCCTGCAGCTCGTGGACAAGGTGCGGTTTCTCTGATTATCATTTATTGGTTCAGACCCAAGCCTCAGGCCCGACCTTGCCGAGCGCTCTTACCGTAGGCAAGCCGCTCGGCAAGAAAGCCGATACGGCCCAAGGGAATGATCCTGCAAAGAGCGGCGACAGTTCTACCATACTTTCGGTAGAAGATATTGAACAGGAAGTAGGGCGTTTTCTGTCGTGAGTTCTGCGGCCTACGCCGCCAGATATTTGTCAGGGAATAGAATTCGCGATAGATCTGCAGATATCCCCAATAAAGCGCTTCTTTCTCGATGTCTGTCGGCTGGAAAACTACCCGGGACGTATTGTAATGCGCAAGATCGTAGTCTTCAATTCGTCCCTCTGCCGCCATCTTCGCATACAGACGGGTACCGGGATAAGGCGTCAGGATATGCGCCGTCATGGTCTCGATCCGATGCGCCACCAGCCAGTCAAGCGTATCCTTGAACACGTCAGGGCCATCGCCATCTAAACCGAACACCATGCTCGCGTTAACCATAATGCCGCGCTGGTGGAGCTCATCTGCCAGACGCCCAAAGCACTCGGGATGATTAACTTTATGCACATTGGCCAGCGCAGTGTTGTTCAGCGACTCGAACCCTATAAACAGGCTCTGGCATCCCGTCTCAACCATCAGGTCAAGCAGATCCAGATGGTCCAGTATCCGGGTGGTGACAGCCGCATTCCACTTCAGATCCATCTTTTTGATCTGCCGGAGCAATTCACGCGTATAGTCAGGATCCCCGATGAAATTATCGTCCACAAAGTACACATGTCGGGTTTTAAGCGCGCCAATATCACGAATCACATCAGGAATCGGACGACGCGCCTGCAAGCGGTTTTTATTGCTGTTGTAGCAGAAATCACAGCCCTGCGGGCACCCCCGACTTGTCGTAACCACGTTCGTATAGAGATACTTCCTCCTGTCGATCCGCCCATAGGCAGGCGAGGCGATCTCTTCCCCGCGAAATTCATCCTGATCCTCATAGCGGTTCTGGAGATTTCGCGCTTCTGCATCTCTGAGGATCTTCGCCCACACCCGCTCTGCCGGCCCCACGCACAGGGCGTCAAAGTGAGGAGCGCACTCTCCGGGGCTGCAAGTCACATGGACGCCACCTGCCACAACCGGAATACCGCGACTTCTGAACGCCCCAGCGATTTTGCAGGCGCGCGGGAACACGTCGAGCGTCATCGTGATCCCCACCAGATCAGCCGGATATAAAAGCGGAACCTCCTCAATGTTCTCGTTTATGACCAGGGTCTCATGCTCTGCCGGCGTTAATGTAAGCAAGGTGTACAACCCCAAAGGCGGCGCCATCCGCGTCTTGAGATCCGTGTCCATGGGGCGCTTGTTCATTTTTGGTTGTATTAATAAGATCTTCATCGATAGATACTTATGCCTTACTCCTCGATCTGTCGATTGATGAAAGCAGCCATCTGAGGAACAGTAAACGCCACCATGCCATACTGCGGCGAATAGATCAGGCCTTTTGCGATCAGCTCCGCCCGACGAGGCGAAAGCGTTTCAGACTTGGCTCCCAGACGCACAGCTATCCCAGCCGTCTCACTGGGCCGGTCAAGATCGGCAGCCATCGCTCGCATATAAGTCTTTTGCATGTCAGACGCCCTATCCCAGCGGGAGCGGAAGAACCCCGTATCCAGCTGATTGAGCGCGGCTTCTTTTGCAGCCACCACATCCGCGTTCGTTATCGGAGACGCCTGCGCACTATTCCACACGGCCGAACCATATTCCTGAATGAAATAGGCGAATCCCGCCGTGGCAACAACCACTTCATCGGCAGCCGAATCTTCCCAGAGCACTCCTTTTGCCTCAGAAGGCTCTACGAGAGCAGTCCTGGCTGCTGCTTCACTGAGCTCCCTCAGCTCGCTGAACTGATAGAGCCTCTCCGCATAACTGTTCGCTTCTGCCAAACGGCTCGGGAGCGTTGGCAGACCAGCAAGCATGACCACCAGGCGATACTGCTCCTGGTTGGCTCGATGCGAGATCGTATTGATTGCGCGCAGATCTTCAACAGAAAGCTCCTGCGCTTCGTCAATAAAGAGCGCTACCCCTGTTCCGGTCCTCTCACACGCCGCCGACAGATCGCGAATCAACCTGCCCAGATCGCCTGCGGTATTTCCGGTAGCTGCATTGGAGCTCCCGATATCGGTCAAATCAACGCCGAGAGAAAAGCTTCCTGACGAATCTACACTGAAGCGGATAAAGCTTAGAGCGGTCTTAACGGCTCTTAAAACCGCCTCCCCCGCACTGGGCTTTGCCAGATCGATCAGTACGTCCTCAAGCTCCTCCCCCAACAAAGCGCGCAGATCCTTTTCGGGAGTAGCCTCAATGTAAGCGGTGATCCACTCTTTTTTCTTCGCACGGTTATACATCTCGCGCAAAAGAACGGTCTTGCCAACTCCCCGCAACCCATAAAATGCCAGAGGACGAGCGTCAGTGCCCATCTCAATACGCGAGAGCGCCGCTTCGAAATCCTCGATGTCATGATCGCGTCCCGCCAAAGCAAACGGAATACGCCCCGCTCCTGGCGAATAGGGATCGTCCCGTTTTTCCATAGAGGCTCCTCTTCACTTAATACAAAACGATGTTATAGCTACGTCTTTAGCAACATAACTACTTCCATCATAGTAGTATGTGCTGGGAATAAACAAGCCGTGCTGGGAAAAAATACCATATAAGTTGCTCTCGTGGGGACAGAAATTGATATAAGTTGCTCTCGTGGGGAAACAAGGGGCGGTAACACAGGGGGACGGGTACATTGTGTTCGTGCACGAACACAATGTACCCGTCCCCCTGTGTTACCGCCCCTTGTTTCCCCACGAGAGCAACTTATATCAATTTCTGTCCCCACGAGAGCAACTTATATGGTATTTTTTCCCAGCACGGCTTGTTTATTCCCAGCACATACTACTATGATGGAAGTAGTTATGTTGCTAAAGACGTAGCTATAACATCGTTTTGTATTAAGTGAAGAGGAGCCTCTATGGAAAAACGGGACGATCCCTATTCGCCAGGAGCGGGGCGTATTCCGTTTGCTTTGGCGGGACGCGATCATGACATCGAGGATTTCGAAGCGGCGCTCTCGCGTATTGAGATGGGCACTGACGCTCGTCCTCTGGCATTTTATGGGTTGCGGGGAGTTGGCAAGACCGTTCTTTTGCGCGAGATGTATAACCGTGCGAAGAAAAAAGAGTGGATCACCGCTTACATTGAGGCTACTCCCGAAAAGGATCTGCGCGCTTTGTTGGGGGAGGAGCTTGAGGACGTACTGATCGATCTGGCAAAGCCCAGTGCGGGGGAGGCGGTTTTAAGAGCCGTTAAGACCGCTCTAAGCTTTATCCGCTTCAGTGTAGATTCGTCAGGAAGCTTTTCTCTCGGCGTTGATTTGACCGATATCGGGAGCTCCAATGCAGCTACCGGAAATACCGCAGGCGATCTGGGCAGGTTGATTCGCGATCTGTCGGCGGCGTGTGAGAGGACCGGAACAGGGGTAGCGCTCTTTATTGACGAAGCGCAGGAGCTTTCTGTTGAAGATCTGCGCGCAATCAATACGATCTCGCATCGAGCCAACCAGGAGCAGTATCGCCTGGTGGTCATGCTTGCTGGTCTGCCAACGCTCCCGAGCCGTTTGGCAGAAGCGAACAGTTATGCGGAGAGGCTCTATCAGTTCAGCGAGCTGAGGGAGCTCAGTGAAGCAGCAGCCAGGACTGCTCTCGTAGAGCCTTCTGAGGCAAAAGGAGTGCTCTGGGAAGATTCGGCTGCCGATGAAGTGGTTGTTGCCACGGCGGGATTCGCCTATTTCATTCAGGAATATGGTTCGGCCGTGTGGAATAGTGCGCAGGCGTCTCCGATAACGAACGCGGATGTGGTGGCTGCAAAAGAAGCCGCGCTCAATCAGCTGGATACGGGGTTCTTCCGCTCCCGCTGGGATAGGGCGTCTGACATGCAAAAGACTTATATGCGAGCGATGGCTGCCGATCTTGACCGGCCCAGTGAGACGGCTGGGATAGCTGTGCGTCTGGGAGCCAAGTCTGAAACGCTTTCGCCTCGTCGGGCGGAGCTGATCGCAAAAGGCCTGATCTATTCGCCGCAGTATGGCATGGTGGCGTTTACTGTTCCTCAGATGGCTGCTTTCATCAATCGACAGATCGAGGAGTAAGGCATAAGTATCTATCGATGAAGATCTTATTAATACAACCAAAAATGAACAAGCGCCCCATGGACACGGATCTCAAGACGCGGATGGCGCCGCCTTTGGGGTTGTACACCTTGCTTACATTAACGCCGGCAGAGCATGAGACCCTGGTCATAAACGAGAACATTGAGGAGGTTCCGCTTTTATATCCGGCTGATCTGGTGGGGATCACGATGACGCTCGACGTGTTCCCGCGCGCCTGCAAAATCGCTGGGGCGTTCAGAAGTCGCGGTATTCCGGTTGTGGCAGGTGGCGTCCATGTGACTTGCAGCCCCGGAGAGTGCGCTCCTCACTTTGACGCCCTGTGCGTGGGGCCGGCAGAGCGGGTGTGGGCGAAGATCCTCAGAGATGCAGAAGCGCGAAATCTCCAGAACCGCTATGAGGATCAGGATGAATTTCGCGGGGAAGAGATCGCCTCGCCTGCCTATGGGCGGATCGACAGGAGGAAGTATCTCTATACGAACGTGGTTACGACAAGTCGGGGGTGCCCGCAGGGCTGTGATTTCTGCTACAACAGCAATAAAAACCGCTTGCAGGCGCGTCGTCCGATTCCTGATGTGATTCGTGATATTGGCGCGCTTAAAACCCGACATGTGTACTTTGTGGACGATAATTTCATCGGGGATCCTGACTATACGCGTGAATTGCTCCGGCAGATCAAAAAGATGGATCTGAAGTGGAATGCGGCTGTCACCACCCGGATACTGGACCATCTGGATCTGCTTGACCTGATGGTTGAGACGGGATGCCAGAGCCTGTTTATAGGGTTCGAGTCGCTGAACAACACTGCGCTGGCCAATGTGCATAAAGTTAATCATCCCGAGTGCTTTGGGCGTCTGGCAGATGAGCTCCACCAGCGCGGCATTATGGTTAACGCGAGCATGGTGTTCGGTTTAGATGGCGATGGCCCTGACGTGTTCAAGGATACGCTTGACTGGCTGGTGGCGCATCGGATCGAGACCATGACGGCGCATATCCTGACGCCTTATCCCGGTACCCGTCTGTATGCGAAGATGGCGGCAGAGGGACGAATTGAAGACTACGATCTTGCGCATTACAATACGTCCCGGGTAGTTTTCCAGCCGACAGACATCGAGAAAGAAGCGCTTTATTGGGGATATCTGCAGATCTATCGCGAATTCTATTCCCTGACAAATATCTGGCGGCGTAGGCCGCAGAACTCACGACAGAAAACGCCCTACTTCCTGTTCAATATCTTCTACCGAAAGTATGGTAGAACTGTCGCCGCTCTTTGCAGGATCATTCCCTTGGGCCGTATCGGCTTTCTTGCCGAGCGGCTTGCCTACGGTAAGAGCGCTCGGCAAGGTCGGGCCTGAGGCTTGGGTCTGAACCAATAAATGATAATCAGAGAAACCGCACCTTGTCCACGAGCTGCAGGAAGAGATCTTCTGACCAGGCGTCAAGCTCCAAGCTGTCACGCAGGAAAGGACGGACCTCCTCTTTTGCTGCCTCGATATCCGTTGCTGCGATTTTCTCTCGCAAGGCTTGCAAGAAGCTTTCGGGGGTGAAAGGACCAGTAAACGACCCCGGGGACTGCTCTTGGGCACGGATATTGAAGTGCTTAAGGTTCAGCGCAACATTACGACGTACATACCAGATGAAGTCGTACCAGTCTCTTCCTTTGACGCGGTTCTTCCACTTGCGATAGAAAAGAGCGCTCATCTTTCCAGCGTAGAGGTCAGGAAGTGTATAACAGTCGACCATAAACGTATAAGGCGCCAACAGTGGCAAGGGCTCAACGGAAAAGCCGCCGGGTGGGTTGGTGTCCACCTCAATCTTAATCGTCACATTTCCAGCTATGTTCGCCTCTAAGCTATACAGAGCAGTATCGCTTTTCAAAAAGGCAGATTCGACTGCTGTCTGCTGGGTCTTTATCTTCTTGCTAATCTCTGCTTTGCACCCAAACGAGTCGAGTTCCGTAAGGATCGCATCGAAGTACTCAGTAAGATCGAAGGTTGGATCGGGTGCAAGCAGGGAGAAGTCTAAATCCTCCGAGAAACGCTGCAAGTCATGAAAAAGCCTGAGGCACGTGCCTCCATAAAACGCCGCCTTACTAAAGAAGCCGCCCCGGTACAAACCTGCCAGAACGATCTGCTGAAGAACCTCATGGATTATCCGCTTGTCGACGCCTTGTTCTTGCTTGGTTTGATCATCGATCATTTGCTGGATGATCGGGCTTAATTCAGCCATGCTATAGCCTCCTTAAGATAGAGTAGAGTTTGTTGCTTGGGTCCTGCCGCCGCCGCCGTGCTGATGATGCTCAGATCCAGGGTGGCCAGCCGGTCGGTATCAAGGCGCATAAACTCCAGGTATTCCAACATCGCTTTCCGGGAGCGGACCTGCAATCCCTTCGTCTTTACAAAGTGGTCACAGAGCGCTTTCTCTGGCGAGGCGATCAAATAGCTGTATCCGGCGGTCGTATGGGCTGTTCGCAGTCCGATGCTGAAGTAGCTGCCCGGCACACGGTGATAGTGAAAGGGTCCAAGCGGCGTTGAGAATTGCTTGGATCTTTTTGTCGTGATAGACTCCACCGAATAGATCGCCTCGGGAATCATCCCATATTCTTGAAGCGCGCTTTCCAAGGATATGTAGGAAGGTCCGTAGAGATGATTCGCGACGAGGTTGTGGTCGGGATGAATGCCGCTGATGAGCTCGGATACCTGATACAAGCCCTTTTTGATACGGGTAAGCGATCCCTGGTTGCTAAGTTGCGCGATCTTACTTGCCGGTGATGAATAATCGCTATAGAGCGCACGCAGGGATGAGAACTCCACCGGCACGCCGCTGAGCCTACGTAAGCGCTCTATATCTTCAGTAAAGAGAGGCATGTGTTAGTTTCTGCATAATAAATCAAGCAATCATTTATTAACTATACAGATTTTAACATAATAGGGGGATTAATGCACTCCTGAGCCCTAATTGCTGTTTTCTGAGAGGCCGACAGAGGTATTTAGGGAACTTCATTGATAGGGAGTGCGGGACCGATAGTTCGCGAGGCTTTTAGCATGACAAAGTACCTAACCCTTTATGAGCGCAGCTGAAGTATGTTGATGAGTGCTATAGGCCGTCGAATAGTTCCGAGAGACTCATATTAAGTCCCCGCGCTATCTTTTCAAGATTATTAAGAGAGATATTACGTTTACCGCGCTCAACAGAGGCGTAGTAGGTTCGATCCATCTCGATAGACAAAGCAAACTTTTCCTGACTGAGTCCGCTACGCTCGAGCCGGTATTTCCTGATCTGTTGCCCTAGTTGTTGCTGAACCATACATAGCACCTCGCGTATAAGTATGATGGTATGCTGGTTTTACGAAAACGGATGATAAGAACACGGATTATAGGTACATGATTACCACGGAAGGCTAGGAATGCTCTGGAAAGAGCGCTATAGTATTATAGGTACACGGCTTATAAGTAACAATATAACAAAGCTTCTTAGCGAGATACGATCGGTCGGGTGGCGTTACAAGGAGGAAAAAATGGCAGAAGGTTGTTATTCAAGCATAGAAAAGAAACTACGTTGGTATCTATTGAGTATTTTTGCGATTGCTTTTGTGGTACTAACGATTCCTGCTTTAGCCGCGGCGACAACCACTTTTACTGACGCGAAGTCATACACAGGGTCGGATATCTATTATACGGTGACGATCAATACTCCTGGATCAATGACGATCAACGGGCGCGCTTCAGGCGAAAACCCCTATGCTTTTGACATTGCGATACTTGACAGCAGTAAGCGTGAAATTACGACTTCGTATCATACGCAAGAGGGTAGCGAATATGTCAATAAGGGTATATTTTACCTGAATACAGGAAAATATCTACTGCAAGTAAACCCGGGGAGCCCTTATTCGCGATTCAATTACTCTTTGACGCTTACATTATCAAGTGTCGGCGAAAGTTTTCCAGAGCCGTATGGTGGCAACAACAATACGTTTTCAACCGCAAGCTCCATTAAGCTTAATACGACGTATACTGGCCTGTTTCCCTCTGGGACAGACGCGTCACCTAATGGAACCTTAATCGATGCCTATGATATCTATAAGTTCACCATTCCTGCTTCATCTGGGAAAACAACGATTAAAACAAAATCTGCTGCGATGGTGACACAAGGCGACCCTTGCGATACTCTCAATGCTGTTCTTTACAACAGCTCCGGAAAAGCAATAAGCTCCGAGTATCTGCGGTTTAACGACAAGTCCTATTATGCTGATACCTGGACTTTGTCTCTTGCCCCAGGAACCTATTATTTGTCGTACGAAGCTAAATGGTCCCTGGGGTGCAGATTTTAGGCTTATCGCGTGGCGGCCCCTATTCTTTCAGCGTTTCTTGCACTACGCTCGTTAAGCCAAAGTTCAGCTCTGTTGTCAATGGCAATGGCTATACCAAGCTCACATGGTCGAAAACTTCTGCCGCGTCGGGTTATTACGTTTATCGCAAGGCGCCCGGTGGTAGCTACAAAAAAATTGCCACGATAACAGGAGCCTCTTCGGTAAGCTATGCAGATAAGACGGTCAAAGCTGGGACAGGGTATTATTATGCCGTACGAGCTTACTCGGGGTCACTTCTTAGCGACCCTAACTATGATTCTCGGTATAATCGTTATTTAGCGATACCGAAGCTCGTAAGCGCTAAACGATATAAAAAGGGTAAGCCCTATATACTGGTGACTTGGAACAAGGTGGCGGGTGCTGATCGTTACTATCTTTACCGCAAAGCAGGATCC
>Ga0123357_10009402_pt1 | contig 12344 bp, 5 predicted proteins | sample TergutEmb28metaG_FD_89873 | JGI IMG/M metagenome (GOLD analysis project Ga0123357, IMG submission 89873) | Embiratermes neotenicus P4 segment gut microbial communities from Petit-Saut dam, French Guiana - Emb289 P4 | ecosystem: Host-associated > Arthropoda: Insects > Digestive system > Gut ... | reverse complement strand
GAATATAAATCTACATGTTTCGGACATTTCCTCTCTCCATCATCAGGAGTTTTTCACTGTACACACAGCAATGGCATATGTCATACATGTTTGCTGACAGCTTGCAAGCAAGCTGTCAGCAAACATGTATGACATATGCCATTGCTGTGTGTACAGTGAAAAACTCCTGATGATGGAGAGAGGAAATGTCCGAAACATGTAGATTTATATTCCAAAAATAAATTAGAGAAATTAGTGCATCTAGTTGGTTTTATTATAAGAATATCTCAGGACCAGGTTCATTGCTGCTCTGCTCCTCGCAGCACAGAGCGAATCATCAGAGAGGATAACAGAAAATGACCGAGAGTGGGCATGAATCATCTGTTCAATGTAGGCCTAATAGCCCGAGAAGTGTGATATAGATACGAAACTGGGCACATGAATGTGACAAAGTGAATAAGAAAAAGAAGGAATAATCTGTAAAGCAAAAAACTGCAAAGTCTACGACAATCCAATCAGCCCACAGGTTGCGTCATTTGGAAGAATTTATTTCTCAGATAATAAGCATCCAAATTTTATTTCTCATTTAAATACACAATATGGTCTTCTGGCTTGTGACACTGTGCAGACTTCTATACATGTTTCAATATCCAGTTTAGACCACTGACTGCACAGTCAGCGGTCACCGTAGCTGCCGTCCTGCGTTCAAGTTCACCCGAGATTTGGGGTTGCCACTGAGATGGTGATGTAGATTCCAGGCTTCTGGGATACGACTCCGTGTACGTCGGTTAGAACCAACGAGTCTTTCGCATAAACCTATCGCTTTCTTTGTTAAATGTCGAACGCCACAGAACAGCCGATGAATTTCCAGTGACTAAGGCAGCGTGTCGACTGCACATTCAGACGCACACAGAAATGATTAAGTAGGTAGCCTAGTCACAACTGAAGGTTGAAGAGAGTATAGACTGCGTCGACATATTGACTACACCTTCAGGGCCGAAATGTTCAGGGTGTGAACGCCGTCGAGTTACGTAGACATACTGCATAATAAAACGGTTGGCATATTCCTCCCATACCTTGATATCCACGCTAAAGATTACACCATGTTTCAAACCAGAAGGCCATGATATAAACACACACTGGCGTGAAACCCTCACATTTTATAGACTACGTGTGCAGCAGAAGAGAAAAGAACGCGTCAAAGTATAATGTGCATTTCTCGGCATTGCAATTTTTGTCTCCAGTCGGAACGGATCAGAGTCCCACAGTTTGTAAGAAGATTTCTCGGTTACGATCTAGAATACAAAAAATAACAATGAAGAATGAGATACAGAAGGAATACGTGAGGTAAACAGAAGTGTCATATTAACTCGTCTTATTCCAGTGTAGAAGGCACATTTAAGTTATGTCGAAATCGTTAGCGCGTTATGTTACTTCATTTATTCGAACAAATATAAGACATACACATCGTATTAAGCCGCCGATATCTGTTCCAGCTCAACATTTTTGTGCGAGTCCGTAACTACAAGTTTACAATATTAACATCAACTTCCGTCCCCAATGAAACATTAGGGACAGAGTGAAATAGTAACGGCGCGTGACAAATCCTCATTCTTACTTACTCACTTACTTACTTACTCACTTACTTACTTACTCCATGGAGCAGAGTCCTTCTTGAGAAGCTAGCAGGTTTTCAGCGAGTCAAGAAATTCCCAGCATTTTATGGAATCCGAAGGTTCATTATCGCAGTCACAAGTGCCAGCCACCTGTCCCCGTCCCGAGTCTGCTCGATCCAGTCCCTACCACCACATCCCACTTCCTGAAAATCCATCTTAATATCATCCTCCCATCTACGCCTGGGTCTCCCAAGTGGTCCCTTTCCTTCAGGTTTCCCCTCAAAAATAAAAAAAAACCCTGTATAATAAATCCTCTTACTATTTGGAATACTACACTCTACACAGGTCCTCTAGAATGGGACGCCCTGTGATTTAGTGTAAATGTAACCACTATTTCACAGCAAGTTGCTGCCGTTTCTTCAATTATCTTCTCTGAAGATGGAGGCACTAAATACCTCCAAAGTTTTCTTGACCTAACTAACAAACGACTCGGCTCCACGCCCCAAGACATTCCTATCTCAATAATCACGACTTAATGTTGCTGAGTAACCACACAAACTTTTTAACGCAGTTGTCATGATTTCCCTTGTTCTTACATGAAGACATCAACAATATTAATATTATAACAGAAGATTAAATTTCGATAGAAATTAATCATTCATAGCACCTATGAATGAACATTTGACATATAAAAATAGTCTTACGTGTATATTGCTCCTACATGGTTCGGCGTCATTTATGCCATTTTCAGGGAGCTTACACCAAAATTTAAAAGTTACTATAATATAATAATCACAAAAATAATTCGTAATATATTACAATGTTCATGCAGCTGATGTCAATATATAAGTTTCCCAGTTTTTATTAATATGGAATATTTTAAAACGTACATTACATTACAACAATAAAATAATATTTGTTTATTGCGTTTTCGTTAATTATGGCTAAACATTTGTATGTTGAAAGCTGTAGTTTTTTCTTTACTTACAAACATCTAAGTTTGTCTTCGATCCTATAGGAATCTTGTTCCTGTATGATGTGCTTTGAATCCCGTGCAGGTGGGAATTATGTGTGATAAATTTGTGTTTGTCGTTGTTACGAAAAAATAATTCAGTCAAGATGAGCGAAATAAACAGTGTATAAATTACTTACTTATTTACTCCATGGTGCAGAGTCCTTCTTGAGAAGCTAACTGGTTTGCAGCTAATCAAGAAATTCCCCGCATTTCACGGAACCCGAAGGTTCATTACCGCACTCACAAGCGTCCGCCACCCGTCTCTATCCTGGGCCAGCCCAATCCAGTCCACATACCCACATCCCACCTCCTGGAGATCCATCCTAATATTATCCACCCATCTACGCCTAGATCTCCCCAGTGGTCTCCCTCCTTCCCTCCGGTTTCCCTACCAAGACACTATACACCCCCTCTCCTCACCCATACGCGTCACATGCCCAGCCCATCTCAATCTTCTCGACAGTGTATAAATTACAGTACAAAATTCGTAATGAGTGCAGGGGCTACATGCGGGAACGTTCGTCGCGTTGTCTAGTGTAAATAGAGAGGCTCTGTAGCTATATAAAGCCGAGATCGCGCCGGGTTACACAGTAAATCTGCGGTTTATGTGTCTTGTGTAGGTGGTTGCTCTGAACAAGGCCGATCCCCATACCAGGAGTGCTACCGAAAGCGTGACAGATTGTTTGTGATATAAATCGCTGTAACGTCAGCTGAGATGGTGTAAGGCAAAGAAGGAAAGAAAGTGAACAATTTTAGAAAGTTTGCAACATAAAATAAGTTTAGAGCTTTACAAATTCTAGTTAATTAAAGAGCAGCACACCAAACACTATCAAATACCATAAAAATTGAAATATATAATTTCTCCACAGGATTATAGCAATATAACCAACGGTAGCATTTAAAATTACTTCGTTTACACAGACTGGAATAGGCAGAAATTATAAATCTAGCAAATATATTGAGCTTTGTCACTCTTGAGAAGGTAATATCTGGTTAGTTAATCAAGGAAAGTTTCCCTACTTTTTCGGACTGTAATTTCCAATAATATGAACTTAAAACCCTGTCGCTGCTCCCTACCAAGATTTACCTTAATCCAATCCATACGACTGCATTTTATTTCTTTAAAGTTGCTGGTACTATTATTCTCCACCCAAATCTTTGTCTCACAAGCGGCCTTTCCCCTTTAACATTTACTTTAAAAAATTCTGTATATAATTCTTATCTCCCCTATGCCTACCACATGTCTGCCCAGCTTGTCATCCTTAATCAATAAAATACCGAGAGAATTGCGTTGGAACCTACTGTCGCCATCCACAGGGTAGAGATAACTTTTACCGTGAAGATGGAGGCGGTAGTTTCCTTCGAAACTTCCGTGACCATTTACAAGACTGCGGGGTGAGATAAGCCAGTGAAGCCTTCATACATAAGGCTGAGTTTCTTCAAAACTTACGGTGTTGTCATTCACAGATATTCTACGGAGAAAGCACTGGTCTTACTCATTTCATATTTCAAGGGAGATTGCAACAGTGAGTTGAATTGATGTTGAGTACTTAACGGTTTTAGTTAACACTGTGGAAACTGAAAATAAAACGAGGAAATGGTTTTCTGTCCAGTGTGTATCGATACTTGAAACAGCACAAGACCAATAAGTGGAATGGTATATAGGGAGATAATAGTTGTTTATTGTAACAATGACAGTAAATACACTGCGTGGGAAAAAATGCAGAGGTTTTAGTGATGAAAATGGCGGTAGGTATAATAACCACTAGGCATTAAAGGGTTCGTAATTATTTTAAGGCCTTCTTATCGACGAAAATAACAAGAAAAATAAGTTGCTTTTAGTACCTTATCATCAGAATAATTTTCATTAGAACGTGACTCGTATGAATTTGCTAGCAAAGGCCAATTTGGGCGTCAGTGATATATACGCTGACCAACAGGCACGGCCGCTATAAACTTTGTCGCTTCTATAGCACGTGCAGTAGTAAGTTCAATATTTCGTTGACGTCACGCAAAGATAACGCCGCGATATTATCAATTCAACAGTTTAAGTACATTATTTTAAATTATCTTTTCCAACAACCCACAGTGATAAAGGGATACGTATGTTCAGTGCGGATCTCTAATCTGTGGTTTCACTTTTTTTTTACAGTGCTGATAAAAGAATTTTAACTTTCAGGCGTGTGGCAGGAAGTGTTCACAACTGTTTCGATTTCATAGTAACCTTGTGTGCAGTATTCTCCCTGTGAAACTAAATACAAATTTTCTGGTTTCTTCCATGCTATAGTATACTGCTGTCCCGAAATTACTGGTAGATTTGACTTAAATATTGCAGACGGAGGCGGTGGATTCCTCTGACATGTCGGTTGCTCTCCCGAAGACGGAGGCAGTAGGTTGTCTCGAAACGCAATCATTTGCCAAAATACACAGTGGCATAACCTAGTAGAAGGCAGTCTTGCATTATAACAGCTCTACAACAGCCGGTCTACGTGTGTCCCAGTCTATAGGTTACAATGGCGCCATAACCTGAAGAAGGAACTGGCATGGCGGCCGTGCGAGTTTCGTTACCGGAACTGGTGTCACTCGAAACTGAATTGTGAAACTACACAAAAAGATAAATTACTAAAAATATGGGTACGCTGTAGCCAAAACAAATACAAGAAAATTAGAAAACCAACACCGATTTATTATAGAATTAGAAAAGTTCAACTTTGCAGCTAAATGGAAGGGTGGGGAAATATCCACGGTTTATACTGAACAATCTTATTTTGTTGCATGAGCATTTTTTTGTGATACTTAAAAACATATGGATATTGCAGATATCCTTTTTCAGACGCGTTCACAGAATAATGAACACTGAATAAAACTGAATTTGGGTTTCGTCGTGTCTGTCTGTCCGTCATTCCTACCGTTCGTATGGAAACATCCGGGTGCCACCGGATGGATTTTTATGGAATTTGTTATTTGGTTATTTTTCGAAAATACGTTGAGAAAATTGAGGTGCCATTAAAATACGACAAGAATAACGAATAATGACTAGTCTAGATAAGACAATAATGGCAAACACTAGGTTATCCTAGACTAATAAGACGATGTAAAAGTCTAAATATCATTACCAACCGTACACATGCCCCCTCACACCTTTTGTAAACGAGATCTCGTCTTCCTCTACTTACACTGGCACTGTTGTTTGTATCGTATTATATTATGTTATATAGTTTCTCTGATAATTGTATCCAACCTGATGATGGCCAAATCAGAAATGGCCGAAACGTGTAGTTGATACGTTATGTACAAATGCAGTATAGTTGTGTTATGACTGCTATGCCTATACATAATTGTTCCTTTATGATCTTATAACGAGAAATGTTTCAGAAAAAGTTGCAGAGAAAATCAAAACACACATTTTATGTTCAATAACTTTTTTTTCCCCAAAAATCTTGCCCTTTATGAGGTAATGTGGAAGAATTTGGTAGAGCCGGACAGGCCACAGATTGCAATATAATAGATCACTTGTGCTTTGCATGCTGGATAACTTAAGGATACAAATACACACTCAGAATATGTAATACCTATTGATTTTCCACGGCAATAATGTTTGAACGAACGCGCCTCATCTTTACGATATACGTACATTGCCTGCCCTCTTACAAAACCGGTACGAGTTTCGACCTGACTGGGTTATCAACACGCTTGTAAAATGTGTACAATGACACAATTTGTATTTTACAATTAGCGTTCTAAGGCTAGAAGTCTCTTTCTTACAGCTGTATTACAGTTACATTAATTGTATTAAAATACGTCTTAACGTAGCTCATAAGTACGACAATGTTATACATGTGTGTGTTTGTGCGCGCACGTGTGTGTGCGTGCGTGTGTTGATCAGCATTAAAATAATTGTCCCTATTATACTTAACTGTGATTTCAGGAAATTTACTTAATGATGGATAGGCACAGAATAACAATCTGATGTCTATTGGACCGTGCATCATTGTGATAACTGAAGAATCAAAAAACCAACTAGATGCCACATGATATTTTATTTTACTTCTTATAGACTCAACATGTTTCAAGCATTATTATGCCCATCATCAGGAGCTGGCGACTATGTTGTTATTTACCACATTGGTCCAGCCTAACTGCACCTCACCTCCAACATACAGCACAGCAAGAACGACACGACCAATGTGGTCAACAATATCGTAGCCGCGAGCTCCTGATGATGGGCATAGTAATGCTTGAAACATGTTGAGTATATAAGAAGTACAATAAAATATCAAGTGGCATCTAGTTGGTTTTTTGATTCTTCAGTTAACAGAATAATAAATTCATATAAAACGAATTGTTTAAAACGCTAATTTCAGACATTTTTATGTGAAATCTTTCTTTGACTTCACGAGTATTTATATAAATCTACAAGCACATTTGTTTTCATTGTCCTAGTGCAATAAACAACGGACTAACGCATTCACGTGCTACACATTTGCCTTAAAGAAGCTGTATTGGGTTGGGCAAGAAGCTTTGCAAGCTACTTGGTACAAGAAATTCCTGGAAAGGCCGACATCATGCCTCAATTACTTATTTCTCGTATTATTCTGATATTGTTAAAATTCAATTATCTACGTAGAATAATATTACAAAAGCATCCAGCCAGCCGCTTCGGGCGGCCTGTCTGACAGCACGGAAACAATAAAAAAAAGAACTCTATATTATAAAGGGATATTATACGGACAGTATTTATATATCTATTACGGGTACAACTTTACTGCCTAATCGGAAATATTTGGTATAATGGAGAGTAGGTAATTTACGCACAGATCTAATACGAAGGAAGGTTCTGTAATACACATACAGCATGTGATAATGCGGATTCTGTTTCCATCTGGTGGCATCACACGGAAATAAGATGTATTCGCGATATCGTACTCCTTACTTTCTCTTTCTACAATACGTAGGCTGTAAAACCAGCGCAAGAACAGAAAATCTTACTGAATCTTACTGAATCTCTGAAAACTGAATTTCGTCAATTCATATATAAAACTCCAGTTCCTAACTCCAAGAAAACATACGTTTTCCACAAAAGACAAGAAAAAGTTAATGGCGTTTAGGAAAATAATTGGGGTATGTAAAATTCATAACAAACGTGAATGTATTATATGGCCAGAAACAGAGACTTTAAGACGGGTAATATACTTAACACTGGAAGTCAGGTGGTTACTAACATAACAGACAGTGGGTCTGTGGAAGGATACGTAAATTGGTGAATGCAGCCGCTTAAATATGACAGATTTTAAAATTATACCTCAGAATAGTGACAGATTTTATGAACGGAAATACGACTTGTTTGATTTGATAAACATTCAGTTGACAGAAATATAAACATAATTTTAGTAATTAAAATTATAAAATCGTCTAAGAGGTAGTATAAGTGTGCAAAGTTAATAGAAGATGTGGCAATACGTGTAGAAAGATGTGCAAAAGAGTAAATCGCCGACTTCGGAAATGTAAAATAAAAAAAAAAGTCAGGCTAGTTGGTGTCACGACCGAGATTAGAACTAGATACCCGCCAAGTATAACTGTAGAGTGATAACGCTAGGTGGGCCTTCTTGGAATCCGTTTTACTGTTCAACAAACAAGGATGGGCTAAAATTTGACAGTTGTTCTCAGCTGTGCAAGAGCTCCCTTATGCCTTCATGAATGCGTGTTTTTCCAGAAGTTCTTAATGAGGCGATCTTATTTTGTTGTATGCAGACTTATTATATAGTTAATTCTTGATGACATATAATCATACTTACAGTCAGAGAGAGAGAGAGAGAGAGGAGTGGAAGGAACGTGTCGTACAACTCTACAGTTTTACGTATACAGCCTGCGAGTTATGCAACTGAAATTACTCTCCTGTTGGTTGTATTGACTAAACAAACAGGCGCAGTAGGTTTTTCGCGACTGTAGAAGCGAACAGGTGGTCATTTGCAACACGTGCCAGTGTAGATTCGTCCATTAATGTCTCATGCCGACTACACAGTACTCCACGACCAGAAGAGTCTTGGACTGTATCTCCAGCGAAAGAGTTATTTGTGTCAAAATAGGTTTCTGATTTTTCCGCCTAGTATTACTGATCTGTATCCTTCTGAGTAAGTAAAGATGTTCGCGTGAGTGCCATGAAGGTGTATGGCGGAATGGACGCATAGTTCCACTGACTTTTAACCTCGGCACTGGAAGTAAGTGAGTACTTACATTCAAGCAAGGGCAGCTTTCCTCCCGCGAATTATTTCCTTGTATAGGGCTGACCTAATTTGTTTTAACATTTTGACTCTTGTTAATAGGCGTGTAAGGCAGTTATCGTAAAGTTGCATGGAGCATTAGGCGTTAGAATTTTTTCTGGAATGTGTGTCGCTTTCAGTTGCTTAGAACTCCTGCTTCGTGTACAAAATATCCCTGGTTCAAATCTCGATCTGGGAACCGACAATCAGAACTGAGAAATATCATGGTTTTCTTCGGACTTATCAGATATATAAAAGGGTACTACCTGAAATAAGGTTATGGACACAATTTAGGATCCTTGCAGATTTATTATCCATTAAACATTCTCTCATTCGACGCCGTATAATGTGAGCTGCTGGAAGATCTGTTAAGTGAATCAACACACTATTTTGGACACAGGACATTAAAGCCATGTCGAAAAATATGAGATTTTCCATTGTCCATTACATGTCTCCTAAGTACCAAATGTGTAATACTGTTTCTTGGGGATGTGGAAATAAAACTGTACACTGTTTACAATTCACAATTGTTATAAAGTTAATACAATTTGTTTTAAACGTTTTGTAACGGGCTTTACTGACGTCGGCGATACCATCGTGATAACACAATTACGACTGTTATTATTACAGATACTTATGATATTAAGTCTGAATTATTTTTATTGTTATTGTTTTTTTGTTAAGAGCTCAGGCTCTTTAACGCTTCACACATCTCACTGTACTTGTGTTCTTGCAACAAAATTCCAAAATTCATAAAAGTGTACGAAATAATGTTGTGCACAAAATTTCCTGACGGTTTTCCTGCAGATTTCTAAGCTTTCTTTTTGTCTGTTTACAAAGCTTTAAATTGAAAAAGGACACCTCCATACAGCGTTACTGTCTGTTAGCGGTATATCGAGGGTGTCGATATTTTGAAATACTGTATAAAACGGAATTTCCTTTCACAGAGTTTCAGCAGCATTAAGGGAGGGTGGTTTTATACCGGGGCGGGGGTGGCTGTACCGGATTTTGACTGTATGCGAATATATTATTTGCCGCCATAGACGAAATGCACTTTCGTGTAGGTCAGTACGACTGAAAAAAGTAATTGCCAAACCTTTATATTTTCCAATACCATATTTTAACAGTATCTATGGGAAAGTTTACTTTCTGATCTATGCCAAGACACGTAGACAGTCAGAGAGACAGACCGGAACTGTACATGACAGGTTTCTCGTTTTTGTAAGACACTCAGTAACTCAGAAGTTAAGTGATTTGACTCATTATTGATATACTGAACAATGAATAAACTCTCCTAGACCTGTGTTTGCACGATCCATATTAATAGACAAATCAGCTTCATTACTTGGTAGGTGTCCATTAGAGACTATGCATTGCAGACGTTCATAAACAACAGGAAGTACAGCGTTGTTAGTGGTGTTTGATGTCAACATGGAGGGCTGAATGATAAGGCGGTTGGAATAGTAATTCTAGAGGCGTGTCACACAAAATTCCTTTAGGGACATGAAATAGGAATCGGCTACTGATGACTAATGTTATAATGCATGAAATCCGACTATTAGTGTTTATGAAAACCTTTATTAATTTCATATATGACGGGTTTCGTATAATGCCTAAGAGTTCTACTAAATGATACTACTTGCTATTTGGGTCGTTCTGAATGGTTTATAGAGGCACAGTACAATACCTGCATATCTGAAAACACGTAACAAAACTGACTTCTCTCCATATGCTATTACGTACCACTGGAAATACTACAACGTATCTGGAGTGAAAAGAACTTATGAACAGTGACGAAATGCAAACATCCGTTGCTTTGTTTCGTTTGACTAAATACACCGCGAACATTCAGGGTGTTACATGAGGTTTGAACATTACCGTAGAAGATAATTTCCTAGGTCAAAAAAGTTTCTATCAACATGGGTCGTATTCGTAATGGTCTTCCGTGTCTTTGAATTCCAGTAAACGCACTCCTGTGAACCGCGCGTATAATTCATGGAGTCAAACATTACGCTACGCGACCTTGAACACCTAGCGGGTCATGTAAACGAATACCATGCTTATCTATGCCATTTCATGTCCACTGTACGCAGTTGAGTGACGATAAGTTTGCGGCCGCGCGTGCGATTTCCAAAAACCTGTTTCAAACACAGCTCAGTGTAAATTTAAGTCAATTTCATGCAACTAGGTTTAATTTAGTTTTTAAATTTATTACATAATTTGTATGTTTATTACTCTACTGTACATATGTGCAATAATACTTACCTTTTATTCTAAACTTTACTCTGTCATAATTCCACTTAACAGCTGAAAATAGGACACATTTTTATACAAAAAGTTTGATCGCTGGTACCTAGGAAATCATTTCATACAGTTATGCCTACAATTCATAAGACACTCTGTATAATGACGTCAGAATAAACACAGAAGTCAAATTTTTATAATATAAATCACAACATTTACATGCAAGGAGCTTCCTTTCACAAGGTTAGAAATGATGCAGACCAGCCTAGATAATGCAGGGTTACCATAAAAGAAATAGACACTTTCAATGTTATGTAGTATCAAAACCGTTAGCGTAGTGGACTCCCAATTTGCATAGTAGCGTAGAGGAAAGATGAAATCTTTTTTCCAGGCACTCTTTCGTGACGTCAGAACCACGTCAGCGCCCTTGACATCACGGAAGCAAAACGATTGCTACTGTGGTAGAGAAGTTACACATGTTCTATGTGTTAGCCTTTTGTCGTGTGACAAAAGGCTCACACATAAAACATTTGTAACTTTGTCATAGAAACTTAAAAACATGTACTACAAAACCATGTAAGTAGTATTCTGGCTAAATCATTGATTATTTCGTTTCAATACAACACTGAAAGTGTCTATTTCTTTTATAGTAACCCTGTATAATATTTCCTACATACCTAGAACTGACCAAATTCAAGCAGCAGAATCCTTGAAAAGATCCTGGTCCCTCTTCTGAGACAAACGAACCCAGCCTGCGTCCTGTGTCACGCAGTTTCTTTAAACTATCACACTTTATTTGAATACAAGCACATGTCTTCAAAGTTGTCCTTAAACTTCAGTCTAACCGATGAAAATATTACAAGAATTTCTCTTCTCTCACATGCGTGGCACATGCCTGGCCAGCCTCATCCTCTGTGACGTGATCATCCTAATAAGAATAGATCAATTTTCTTATTACGGAATTTTTCATCTCACGTTTACCCTCTCTGTCTCACATCCAAACATTTCAGCATCTTTCCTCACGAAAGCACAAAGTCTATTTTTGTTAGTGTTATGTGAGGCACAGTGTGATAACAACATAAAACAAGAAGCGAAACTATAATTCTGTGTATATATACAGGGTGTAACAGGAGGAACGGACCAGACTTCGGGAGGGTGTTCCTTATGTTATACTATACCGATATAACCCAAAACACCTATATCCAAAGTTGAACGGTTTGGGAGATAATG
>Ga0123357_10009401_pt1 | contig 12345 bp, 7 predicted proteins | sample TergutEmb28metaG_FD_89873 | JGI IMG/M metagenome (GOLD analysis project Ga0123357, IMG submission 89873) | Embiratermes neotenicus P4 segment gut microbial communities from Petit-Saut dam, French Guiana - Emb289 P4 | ecosystem: Host-associated > Arthropoda: Insects > Digestive system > Gut ... | reverse complement strand
CAACACGGATACCACTCCAACCCAACCACACCGAAACTCCAGCACACATCGAACAAAGAACAATACGACCAATGTGGTAATTCAACAGAATAGTCGCAAGCTCGTGATGATGTATGTATTAATGTCCGAAACATGTTGAGCGCATAAGAAGTGAAATAAAATAGCAAGTGACATCAAGTTGGTGTTTTATTCTTCAACTATCACAATGATGCACGGTCCAATAAACATAAGATGATATTTTGTGTTGTTATCTCATTGTGGTACTTTAACAGATATTGTACTTTTCTTTTCAACTAATGTATTTTTATACTATAGTTTGTCTGGTAGTGTAAAAATATGGCTGTAGGCTTGGAGCAAGAAATGTTAGTTCATTTCCTGAGTCATACAAAAAAAAAGTTTTTTTTTTTATAATGGCATGTTAAGAAGTAATTTCAAAGTTTTTTTTCTTGTGGTCTCAATTTTTCACTTGTCATGGAGACAGACAGATGAGTTTATGGAGCTGTGAGCGTACATAACACAAGGAAGAACTCTGCATACAACTATACTATGTTTCTTCCTTCTGCTTCTTTGGTGGGAATAAGAGATCCCAGCAGAAAATACAATAAAATAATAATTATTGTCATAGGGAGTGTGAGAGCATGTAGTTTGGTACGTAGGCACCAGCATGTCAGAGGATCTTGCCGCCTCTGTCTTCAGAATAGAACTCTTCTTCTGCTTTGAAGATAGAGGCAGCAGTTTAGTCTGTCACATTCATATCTGTATGTCAGAATACACATTGTCATGTCACAATGACTATCTTAATATTCACAACTTTGGGGGACTCGTCACTGAATAGGATAAAATTCAGAATCAATTGATGGTGAAATGTACAGTTATTATAAAATCAAGCAATCTGATTGTGAGCCTGAAACCATCATGAGAACTGGTACTTCAGCTTTAACCTTTTGGCGCCGGAATTATTTTTTTTAAATTTTAGCACACTCTGTATATAAAATGTGAATAAAACAGGAACCAAATGTGTTAGAATTATGAAAGAAACTGCATTTTGAAGAGAAAAAAACGGAGATTATATACCATGTTTAAACTATTCAGTGCCCCTATTTGTTGAATAAATATATAAAATGCAACATTTAGAGGTTAGCGGTGCATTACGACCACTATAGTGGTCATTAGGCGTCAAAGGGTTAAAGGGGAATTACAGGGCATTTTTAGTTAATGTTGTTTTGAGGGCGAAAATTTGAACTGAGTCCACCCAGCCTTTCCAGCAGTCATTATTATGAATTGGCAGTTTATCATTCTCATTAATGGGGTAGCATCATAAGGAAGGAAAACACCGAGTCATGATCACATCATATGTGGCAGAGTTACAATTAAATGACTGTGTTTCTTTCCAGCACAACATTAGGCAACCTTTCAAATTCCCCAAGTGCATGCTTTGTCGCATCAGATGGCAAGAGTTTGCGTGTTTATCAGGCTGTGATTGATGCACGGACTCTGCTTGCTGAGGTGTCCAGCTCCGAACGCAGGAGTAGGATGATGGTAGGTCATCTTTCAAAGTATATAACAGGGTAGTTTCCTTTGTAGTTCATATTATAAAAAAATAGCATGTGTAATGCCCTTGGATTGGTGGGTGACAGCCATCTGACCAGTATATTGATGCGTTAAGTGGATTTCAAATTATTTCTGTTTGTGTGTGTGTGTGCGTGCGTGCGTGCGTGCGTGCAATCAGTGTTATTCATCTGAATGTACAAAAAACTGAAAAGTTTGGTACTGTAGTGGCTGAGTCATGAAGGTTTATTTAAAGAGTCACAAGTGAAGGAAGCTTTTATTGTAAAATTGTTCTATCAGATGTGGATATCTTTTACTCAGATGTTCTGGCTGTAAATGAACTGTAACAAAACTATAAACATATTACATGTAATATGTTAATTTGCTTCTGTGAAACTGCTCAGAGGCACTGAATGTTGAACCACCAGCCCATCGAAAATACGATGGTCATGATGCTGACATGTCAAAATATGTAGTGATACAGGAAATGTAAATTGTGTTATATAGTGTTATTTTTTTAAGGATTATCATAGGTAATGATAAAATGAATACATAACATTTCAATAAAATGTGCACATTGTCTTTAAAATATATTCATTTTAATGTGTTATGCTGCCAGGTAGCTGGAAAAAACTTGACCTGTGTGAATGTATTAAGTTAGGATTTGAAAATTCATGTTGTTTTTGTTGTTGTTATTGTTATAGTTATTGTTGTTATATTGTTCTTCTTCTTGTTCTTGTTCTTCCTCTTCATCCTCTCCTCCTCCTTCCTCTTCTTCCTCTTCTTCTTCTTCATCATCATCTTTTTTCCCCTCTTCTTCTTCTTCTTCCTCCTCCTCTTCTTCCTCTTCTTCCTCGTCTTCTTCTTCATCCTCTTCCTCTTCTGCTTCTTCTTCCTCTTCCTCTTCTTCTTCCTCCTCTTCATCCTCTTCTTCCTGTTCCCCTTCTTCCTCTTCTTTTTCCTGTCCTTCTTGTTCCCCTTGTTCCTCTTCTTCCTCTTCTTCTTCTTCTTCTTCTTCTTCTTCTTCTTCTTCTTCTTCTTTTGAAATAATTAGCGTTCAGTTATGTGTGTAGAATGTAATTATAAATATAAAAAGTACATTCAGTAAATGTGTCATTTGTTAGGAAGTATTTACCAAGACAATAAAAGCGTACAGCATTTTGATCAGGTAAGCTTATGGTGGATGTTTGCTTAGATAATCGGGTTGTAAATAATTGCTAAAAATTACGTTAAGGTATTGGAGGTTGAAATTCATTAGGCTGTTTAATTGTGATGAAGATTTGTGATACCAGGGAATTGTGTGACTGTGCAATCATTAAAGCTTCATTTTGTGTGTAGGACTCGATGGTGAGCATGTCGACTGATGCTTCTTCTGATGACGGTTTGCAACACTCATCTCTCCACGATAAGATAAAGATAGTGTCACTGCAGTCCACTGCTAGGCCAGGATGCATCATCCAGTTGGATGCTATTTCTGACGCAACTCACGTAAGTTCAGGCCATTCTTTAACCGTAAATAATGGTAACCTATTTTAGTAGATTTTCCCTTGCTGTGTTACAGTGTTCATTCCTCCTGGTTTGTAGGCATTCTTTATGGAATAAAAAAAATTATATTATGACAATGTCTGGCCATCTCTTTCTCTCTCTCAGGTCATCTGTGGTGTACTGTCAGTGAGTGAACTGTTTGTTGGTTTTTCGTGGTATTTGTATAGGAATTCTTTACAAAAAGCTGTCAAGCTGGTGTTAGTACATGTAACTCAGCACAGTGAGTTGTTCTGCACGAAAAGGCATAAATGAATTTGTACCCCCCATTTCTGGGCAAGTTTGGGTGGATTTTGATCCAGAAGGCCTCCCATGCTTGTCAGCAGCTCTAGGTTTTGTGAAAATCAGCACGGTGAAAGCCATACTTTACTTAATAGCGTGTGTGAAATTTTGATTGTATTTTCAATGTTTTTCTCTCTTGTTATTTTTATAAAATTCAGTACAGTGAGATGTCCACAAAACTTCATTGAGTGACAGTGATTTTCGTCAAAATTTGTGCAGTGAAATAGTCTTTAGTTAAGGGCGTGAATGAATTTCTAGTTGTACATGCGGCATTTATTGCGTAATTTTGGTGAAATTCAGTATAATAGATCGGAATGTCATACTGTTGAATATTCATGAGTTGCATGGAAATTTGTGCAGAGAAGGCTATATTTTTCATGTGGCCATCACTGAAGTTGTATTTATGCGTGTCCTGTGAAACTGTGTGATATTTAAAAAGTAAACGTTGCTTTGGCAAAATCATGGAGTATACCAGTGTTGTTTCTGAAAACACGGGTTTGTGTTTCGTACCTTGTTATGTCCCTCTTTCTCTTCTTTCCCTGCTTGCCACCCAATTAGTCACTTTTCTGACATGCACTTTCATATATTGTATGCTATTTTATGTCCTCAGCTACAAATAACTGTGTTTTTTTTTTTTGTCCTAGACAAGTTTGTAGTATAGGGCATATGTTGTATGAAGAACAATGTTTTTGTTTGGTTAACAGTAGGCAACACAGAATGATATGCATTCTGTAATTGGTTGTAACTGGCTAATGTGCCACCCCTGTGGTACCTCCTGTGGGTGAGGCCAGTTACGGGAACTGAAATGGATTCTCTGCACAGTGCCATAAGGTTATGATTGGCAACAAACGTGTTGCTGTATGAACAGAAAATCTGCACGTGGATGTGACCAGATGTTTGACTTACAACACTCTGTATGGAAGTTGATTATTTTTCCCACAGACCATTTGATCCACTACATTAATTCATATTAACTGGTGAATTTGAACAGGATATTACTTGCGCTGTATGTACTCCTTGCATGATATAGTGATTTGTAGTGGGTTGACTGAGAAGTATAATGTAATGTTGTAGGATTGGCAGAACACCCAGTTCCTGCACGTGTTCCAAGAGCAGCTAATTACAGGAGAACGAGCAGAAGAGAAGTGTAGTGGTGTGCATGATGTGGGCCGGGAGGGTGATGTCAGCCTTATGGAGACGCAACTGAGTGCCATGGTCGATCTCCAGCAGTCTACAGTGTTTGAGGAACCATTCTACATTGTTGTACTGGAACGAACTAACAAAGGGACAGTTGTGCACATGTGGAGACTTGTAATTGCATCACAGCCAGAGCCGACAGGTAGTGCCCGTATTGTAGGTTGCTGCTTGCATTTGGTATCATGTGAACCTTCACAATTTCTAAGTTATATGACGTAGTGTAAAGTAGAGATAGACCTGCCCCTGTGCATACAATGAAGTCTTATGGGGGAATGGAGTTACAGCTCCACTCATTCTTAGCCTTAACACTGTATGGAAGTAAGTGGTTAGCTTTGTGTTCTGGCTGCTTTGGCCTTGGCGAAGACCCCCTGTTATCCATTAAATAAGAGGCTGAATGGCCCCCCAGAGCCAGTCTGCTTCCTTGAGGAAGAGAATATTCTCGTGCTCCTTTTTGGAATTGCACCATTGTTCCTGTGTTGCCCAACCCATAGCTTAGTCACTAAACTGACTGAGCTGTCCCAGCTCCTTGACGTAGTGTATAAATCCAACACTTGACGGTAAATTGTAGCATATATTTACACCTTGCACACATTCAGGGTAAGTCAAGTAGAATGAGATGGACAGGGCATGTGGAATGAATGGGTGAAACATAATTTTTAGTTAGGGGAAACATGAAGGAAAGTGATGGCTTGGAAGATATAGGTGTAGATGGAAGGATGATATTAAAATGTATGTGAAAAGTAAGGTGGGAGGGCATCTACTGCATTCATTTGGTGCAGAGTAAGGGCCAGTGGCAGGAGTATGTGAACACAGTAATGAAATTTGATTCCTAAAATTTTGATGTTTTTTTCCTTATTAGTTGAAGAACTCTTAGCTTTTGCAAGAAGAACAGTGCTCCATGAGTGAGTGCTTGAGTGACTGTGATAGTATTCAAGTTAGTCAAGTATAATGTAGTTTAGTTTAGTTTTTATTCAGCACTTTTAGTCGAATGTTGTGTAGTTTAGTGTTTTAATTACCATAGTTACTTGAAAGATGACGTTTTTTTCCTTAACTTTGGTGATTAAATGTGTGAGGTTGTCTTAAATGCGCATATGAAACGCTGAACCAAACCATGCAGACCCAAACCAAAGCCTGCTTCACAATATCGTCATGTGAGATCTGCAATCTTCTGGTATATTACACAGCATAGAGTGGTAATTCCTGACATTTTGGGACAACCTATCATTCTCATCTTCAAGGGTCAAAAACCCAAAAGAGACAACACGTCATGACGGAAATTAACTGACACATCCTTTTTTTTGGCGGGGGGGGGGACTTTGTCTATTGTATAATTCTTTTAAGAATTACTACATTTCAGAACCCAGCTGTCTTTCTGTTTTCATGCAAAGGTTCACATAACTTGGTGGACCCCTTAGATTGAGTTATTCTCAATCACCGAGCACCGTACAAGCCGTAACTTGTTAAGATATGCAGCTGAAAACAGATCTAGTCCAACGGTAGTAACAAGAAAATGGCTATTGAAATATTAAAAATAACTATCAGGGCTGAAAATAAAACCTGGATTAATCCACACATTAATAACCATCAAAAGAGCCATGAACTTGGACTGATCAGACCACAGACATGACACAAAATCCAGAACACATGCATTTAAATTCTTAACACCTGTAATACCATCTGTAGAGAAAATTGTGATACGTAGTACTCTGTGGGTTCAAGTAAGTTTATAAGCCAGGAAATATAAATGTATTATTTAGTCATTGTGTATCGTAATGATATGGCGGTGCATCTCACCAGAAGTGACTGTGAAGGGTTTTAAGAAGTGCTGTATATTCAGTGCAGTGGATGAGACTGATGATGATATGTTGTGTAATGGCAGTGAAGAGGATGGGAATGTTAGGAATGAGTGTTAGGAAGATGAAGGCACTGAATGAAGATACAGTGACACTGATTGGTAAAGGTAAATAGAATCTGACATGCTTTGTGTATTAAGTGTATGAAATTAATAGTAAAATGTTTTTTCTTAGCATGAATTTTAGTTTTGAAGGGGTGTCTTAGATTTGAATAAATACGTAGGGTGAGGAGAGAGAAACCAACAAGATGCAACTAATCCGATGTTTATTATCAAACTTCTATCTCAACACGTTTCAGGCATCATTATGCCCATCATCAGGAGAACAAGACTGTGTACTGCCGCATATGGTGTTCTGCACTGGTTGTGCTGGCTGTGGTTTTGTGGAGCTGCATTGTGAGCTGTGTGCACTGTGTGAAAGTTACAGTTCAACTCACACAGTGCACACAGCTCATGACATAACTCCACACAACCACAGCCAACCACAGCCAGCACAACCAGTGCAGAACACCATATGCGGTAGTACACGGTCTTGTTCTCCTGATGATTAGCATAATGATGCCCGAAACATGTTGAGATAGAAGTTTGATAATAAACATCGGATTAGTTGCATCTTGTTGGTTTCTCTCTCTTCACCCTGCATTCATGATGCACAGTCACAAGAACCTAAAACTTTAATAAATACATTTGCCCTTGGCAGATGTGATTTTTTGGGGGGCGGTGTTGGTCTTATATTGGAGTTGTCTTGCATTCAGGTACATATGGTAGTTAGTTAGTTAGTTAGTTGTTTGTTTGTTTGCTAGTCAGTCACCATCTTTTACTTATTTTACAGTGTTTGTTTTGCTGACTGTTACATTTCTCCTTTTTTTCCCCCCCCTTTTTTCTTTTTTGGAGGTTTTCATTGAATTCTAACTTGTTAACAGAAATGACAGGCAGTATGATGTATGTGCCAGACAGCAACCTTGTGCAAGATGACGATGAACTGGAACCAACTGGAAGAACAGCAAGCATGTCAGTTGCCGACCAGTTAGGTCATGATGAAAATCCAGCACCTGTCCAGACATCTCATGTTGTCATAACTACTACAAAGGTGAGCTGTAGGAGTCCTTCAGGAACTGTTTTAATTGCAAACAGCTTTCTGTTACCATTGTGATCTAGTGCCTTATGATCAACTAGCGTTGTGTTCGTCTCCTGGCCTTAGATGCTCCCATCAAAATAGCCTCTGTAGTAATATGTTTTCTGATATCTGTGGGCATGTCACCTCTCCTATGCATGCAAGTGTGTGTGCATAAGTGCATATGACTCAAAACATGAGGTTCTGCTAGAGAATAAAATTACATGTTGTATTGTCATTTCATAACAGAACAATCTACATTATGATTATATCAGAGGGAATTAATTACCTAGCAGTTATACATTGTTAAAGTAGAATTTTGGTAGCCACAGATATAAAGTTGATAGTGAACTGGAAACAGTTGTGACTTGATGGCTGGTAACAGGGCACATGTGTCTGCTGTATTTAGTGAATTTTTTGTAAAATTGGGTGATTTACTCCGCATCCTGTTGTCACTTTGACTAAATTTTTCATCTATGGAGTGCATAGTTTGTGTGTGTGTTTTTTTAATAAACATTTATTAGCGTGCATGCTCCATTACTATGCAGTAATACTACATGCATTGATGGTAAATTTATATATTATTTTCTATCTATTCTATGTACAGTTTAGGACCTTAACTGTCCATTTGTACTCTGTTCTTTGTTCCATATTATTTTGTCTATGTATTCTTTGAAGTTTTTGTAGTATTTTATACTAAATTTGTTATAACTCACTGGCCAGTTTTCTGTCCTTGTCACCACTGCTTTTAGTTTATCCCTTTCTTGCTATTGGAGTGTTCAGTCGAATAGGATTTGGTCCACTGTTTGATCACCTTTTCTGCAAAGGCACATTGGATTATCTATTATTTTGTACTTGTATAGATAAGCTTTTGATGTGGCCATGACCAGTTACTATAGCAGTAAAGTTTGGGGTTGCGTTTAATCTGAATTTCAGCCTATCCTCTATTTTGGGAAAGAAAGATTTTGTTATTGCACCTTTTGAGGATCTTTCCCATTCATTTTGCCACTGCTGAACACTTTGTTCTTTTAATTCACACAACGCTGCACTCTTTGGTATTTTAGTGTAACACTGCTCAATATTCTTGTTATTTGCTGCTTCTTTCGCCAGTTGGTCTGCCATTTCATTTCCTCGGTGTCCCGCATGTGCCTTTATCCAACTGAATTCCACCCTCCATTCGTGCTGTTACATTTCTATGACTTTAGTTCTGATTTGTTCTATGAGGCATGTATGTTTCTTCTGGTTTTGTAGCAATTGAATTGTTATCCGTCTGTCTGTATGTACTTGTACTGATTTTTCCCCCGATTCCGTATATTGTATATGTTCTAACGCTTTTAGGATAGCCATTTGTTCTGCTTGATTGTTGGTGCATCGTCCATTTAGCCTGTATTTCAATGTTGCTGTTAGATTATTGTCTAAGAAAATTGCTATTCCGGCTCCTAATCCGAGGTCATTCTTGCTGCTGTCTGTGTATGCTTGTATAGGGTGTGAGCTATCTTCATATCCTTCAATTATTTTGACGTTTGTCACCAGATGGTTCCAGTTTTCCATTTCCATTTCCCTATCATACTGGGTTCCTATTCCTTTTGTAATTTCATAGAATTTCCCTGTTTCTTCTATTTTTATGTTGATTGGTATTATGCCATTGATTACACACAATGCCTCATTCAGAACCGTGTGGTAGGATTTGGCTATTCTAAGGTGTATGAGTCTTTGTATTCTAATTAGTTTAGCTTTGTATCAAAACCTGTTCAACACATTTTTCCAGACTGGGACTCTGTATAGCAGCAGGGGCAAGATTCCTACTGTATATATGGTTTTCAACGCCTCATGTTTCAATCCCCAAGTTATCTTAGCCGATCTGGAGAGTGAAAATATTAATTTTGAGCACTTTTCTTCTGTGTAGTTAATATGGTCTCTAAAAGTCAATTTGCTATCAAAAATAATACCAAGATATTTTAAACTGGTGTTTTAGTATTTTGTTGTTTACATAAATTTCTATCTTCTCCTTTTCCCTTCTCCTGTGAGATGTGTGTGTGTGTGTGTTTTTTAATTGACATTCAGCATGCTTCATTACATGCTTTACAGTTAAATATTCACAATACAGTTACATTTAGTCTCTCTTGGTATTTTATCGTACACTAATTCTCCTATGTCATCCGTTGCCGCCTTCTTGCCCAGATGGTCTGCCATTTCATTTCCTTGTATTCCGATGTGTGCCTTCACCCAGTTAAAAAGCACTGTCCGTTGTTGGTCCTCCAGCCTCTTTATTTCCTTTTATTCCCTATTAGTATGTAGTGTTTGTTTCTATTCTGCAGTGTGTCCAGTGTCACTTTGCTGTCTGTGTTAACCACTACTATCTTTTCTGCATCTTCTGCTGTGTGTGTGTGTGTTTGTGTTTTTCTATCATGAGGCAATACCAAAGCATTTCCACCAGTCCTTCTATATGATGATGCAGTACTTAATGTCAAAGTTTTTATCTTCGTCTTGTGCTCTTGTGCTATTTGTTGTGTTAGGAATGTGGTTCAAGCTTGAATTATGTTGTCATGCTATTAACCTTTAAATAACTTCCACATATGCGAACAAACTTGAGAAAAGCACCCCCAGGAATACAGTTCATGTATTTAGGCAATAAGGAAACTGTGCTGCATTTTTAAGACATCTGCATCATCTCTTTTTAATTTTCATTAAATGACATTAAATGATGATAAATATTTTTTTTTCTTTTTCTGTTCAAATAATATGCTTTTCATAAACTATGCATTAAAACTGAAATACCGACTCAGTCGTTCAAAGGTTGATGTTCACGTTTCATAACTTACTGCCAGCTGTTCTTCCTTCTGATTTGGAACCATGTGTAATGTGGCATGGTTGCCTTGCTAAATAATTTCGTAACTGGGCAACAACTTTGTTAACCAGCAGAATGTTTTTTAGGTCTGCACCCAGGACTTGCCCTTGCCTGAAGGAGTGGAAGTGGTCCACGCCTCTCCTGCTGCTGGACATCTCAGTTCTGCTTCTATCTACCCAGCCTGCTTTGCTCCTTACATCATTGTAACTGCATGTTCAGACAGCACTGTTCGGTAAGCATGTTAATATGGTGTCACTAAGATGCACGCGCATGCATTAGCAAAATTCCAAGCCATTATCAGCATGTATTCTTGGTTTATTAATAATGTTGTGGCTTTCAGAAGTGTGCCAACTCTTTTTCCCCAGTTTTCTCTTAATTTTCATATGCCTCTTAATCAAGTTTATGTTATTAAAAATGAGGTTGGTGTTGTCTTTATAATCAGGTTTTTGTTACTGAATATCACTGTGAAGAAATCTGTAACTGTCAGTATATTAAGCTGACTACAGACATTGCTTTATCTTGCACTATGTGTCAGCCAACAGGATGTGTGCTGGTGGAAGGCAGGTTTGTGTGTGTGTGTGCAAGGGAGAGAGAAACTGAAATATTCCAAGAAACTGATTCTTGTAGATGTGATCTTGGTATTATGTATCAGTTTCAAGATGCATATTTCCTAAAAAAAAATTCACAAGTTTTTGTTTTCATAATTTTTTTTAAAAAACAGGTTTGATTTGTTCCTTTTCTCAATTTGAGTGTTTGTTGGTTTGGTGAAATTGTGTGGAATGGATACCAGGTCTGTGCCATGGAACATTATTTAATTGTGGCATTAGAGTCTTCATTGTTGGGTTATAAATAATTTGTACAGCTCACTTCAGTTACTGTTACATAAGTTTTGCCAAATGTTTTATTGTTTGTAGAAATCATTTACTGTAAAACTTCAAAATTGTGCATAAGACTTTAAGCTCGTGGTTCTGTGCATCGTAATTCAGTGTGAATAAAAATCCAACTAGATGCCACAGTATGCAGACATTTATTCACTGCAAAACCACACTACATGTTTCAGGTGTCACAGCACCCATCATCAGGAGTATTAAATACTGTAACCGCAGCCTCCGGTACAGGTCATACTACTTGTACCACTACTCCCCTCCAACGTGGTGTGATCAGAACTAGTTCAAACCATTCCCGATCAGACCACGGAGGGGAGTAGCGGTACAAGTAGTATGACCTGCACCGGAGGCTGCAATTACAGTATTTAATACTCCTGATGATGGGTGCTGTGACACCTGAAACATGTAGAGTAGTTTTGCAGTGAATAAATGTCTGCATACTGTGGCATTTAGTTGGAATTTTATTCACGTTGTGCATAAGATGTACTCAAAATAGCATGTTTTCATTTTATCTTTTCTACTGTGCTTTTAAGTTCCCAACTTCCCTGATAATTTTCTCTTCAAAAATTTGTAATCATTTTAGTGTCATAAGAGGAGTTGATTTTACATGGAAGAAGCTTTAATGAAACCTTTGGTGTTTAATTTGGCATGTGGCGTGTCGTAGTGTGCAAGTTTCCTAATAATGCAGCATATGCATTGGCAAGTTGTAGACATTTTTGTACAGCCCTGTTGCATTTGTTTTTTCTTTGGTTTTTTTTTTTAATAATATGTGTGAATAAAATTAAATATTGTAATTTAAATCTTGGCATGCCATGAATTGCACTTAACATTAATTCTGATGCAACCAGCCTCGTGGTCTAGTCTTCAGAGTCTCTTCCTACTAATCATGAGATCCCGGGTTCGATTCCTGGTTCTACCATGGGAATTTTCCCCGAAGGGGAGGATTCCCACAGTGACCATGGTCTGGGTAGGTTGGTAGAATTTAGGTTTAAGGGCCCTCCTGGCACTACATCCTCCTATATCACCACTCACATCATCGGGACAACGTAACCGCGCCTCATGGGCGTCCCAACCT
>Ga0123357_10009400_pt1 | contig 12346 bp, 3 predicted proteins | sample TergutEmb28metaG_FD_89873 | JGI IMG/M metagenome (GOLD analysis project Ga0123357, IMG submission 89873) | Embiratermes neotenicus P4 segment gut microbial communities from Petit-Saut dam, French Guiana - Emb289 P4 | ecosystem: Host-associated > Arthropoda: Insects > Digestive system > Gut ... | reverse complement strand
TCTTCTTCTTCTTCTTCTTCTTCTTCTTCTTCTTCTTCGTCATCTTCTTCTGGCAATACAGTCCTTGGTGGACCTTAGCCTCTTCCAAAAGTTTCCTTCACTGTTCTGTGTAGGTAATAATTTTCTTCTATTTTTTGTGGTTTATTTTTACAACACTGTGTCTCACGTTTTACAGCTTCGATGGTAGGAAAATTTGTGTGAAGTTTGGAAACCTTTTGCAGTGAAGTGGTCGCGACTTAATGGAGATACTGTCTTTGCAGTTACCTGAAAGGACTGAGGGAAATATCTGGAAACCTAAGAGATGAATGTCATTTGACGTGCAAAACGTCGAACTCGGCCATTCTAAATATAGGCTAAAACGTTACCGCCGAACGATCTTGATTCATAGATACCTCGTTAGTCGAATCGTCAGAGTATGAAGAGCCGTCGTTTAGTTTAACAATGATCGTTCCTGTAGAGACTTGAGTTTCGTTCGCTTTCCAGTCTGAGGCATCTGCTGTCCCTACCACAAGCTAAGTAGCTGTTTTGATTGTATACACACGGGCTACAGTGTCAAACCCTTCATGCGTTAGGGTCTAGGCTTCAGCACTTTAAAATATTGTTAAAATGTTCATGGTAACACACGTAACGTTTGACTTAAATTCACCCAAATTCAACAGGATTTATCTCACGGCGATTTCGAAGTAATCGCAGAACTCCGCTCACTTGTTTCCTGGCCGTTTCGTCGGCTATATATCGGCCACGTCAAGTCTCCATTGCACAACACCCACCGGATTTATTAAACCTTCCTTCAGCGCCATTTATTCGAAGGAAATATGAAGTGTTTTAATACACTTGCTTATCTTCTTACTCACACGACTTTGCAAGACGCTGTTCATTCTCTTGGCTTCGGTTAAGATGCGCTTTCGACTGCGATTACCGATTCAGGCGAGATGTTACCAAGAAGTTGTTCAACAAAGTACTTTTCATAGCAGTCAACGCCAATTTCATCGTGGGAAAGGCCAGAGTTTTTTTTTGCGGGGTGAAGGGGGGCAGAAACACGAGTTTCGCATTCGCAATAAATCCCTCTGTTAATTTTGGCACGTACTGAAGCAAAATGTGGCCTTCATCCTGTAGGTGACTTAAACAAGTACAGAGTTCTGCCAGCCAAGCTTGTCTTGGGGTTTTAAGTGTCTCTTCTCTCCATTCCGTGTCAATGGTTTGCCTACTAATGACCGACTATTCGTCTGTATAAACATTATTCTTAAATTCTTTTCTGAACTTCTTAATGTGGATGTGGTATTTGTGACTTCAAGACACGTGTCTTTCCTTCCGCTCCTAATGGCCATGATTCCATTCTCATCACAATAAAACCGAATTATTTCAGGGTATGAAATTTGGATGTTTTAAAATTGTAGTGAATTGTGTCTCCATTGACCGCTGTGAGAACACAAAAAAACTGAGTGCTGACCGTCTGTAAAGCAGATTTTGTGAGAATCCTTTATTATGTTCCTCGTTACGAAATTACTTTATTTCACTTTGCAATGGTTCAATGTAGCTCATTTTGTGAGAATCCTGTGTTACGCCACTCGTAAAGAACCCACTCTTTTTCACTTGCCTATAATGGCACTTGGCGGGCACTTGTGAATACGGTGATGAGCTTTCGGGTTCCATAAAGTGCGGGGAATTTCTTGACTAGCTGCAGAATCAGTTAGCTTCTCAAGAAGGACTCTGCTCCATGGAGTAAGTAAGTATAATTTACTGTAGTTAATTTTTTTTACCTTTCATTTTGCAATGACAGCCAAAGGGTCTCGAGCAATTACGACACCAATTTTTAACACCGAAGAACCCGAAATGCCTGTACTGTAGCTTGTACACTTGTTTCACAAAAAAATTGTGTTTCTGGGGATTTATTTTTAATAATTATTAAACACCCCCAAAACAATTATCTCCGTACATGTGCACGTGAAATCTTTCTGTATCACAATAACGAACTTTATGGGGCAGAGTCCGTCTTAAGAAGCTAACAGTTTTCAGCTACTCAAGATAATCTCTGGTTCATTACTGTGTTCACAAAAGCCTGTCTTGTCCTTATTCTCAACCAGATGATTCCAGCCCACACCCTGCCAACACACTCCTTCTAGAAACATTTTAATATTATACCCCAACTGTGCTTAGCTGCAAAAGTTGGGAAGTATCTGTAATTGGTTTGGAGATTGTGTAGTAAATTTAATTGCCCCAAGGTGTGAGCCAATGTCAGGCTTTTATACATAAAGTAGTCAAAATGTATGTTGCATAGAAGGCGCACAATCTCTCGTGTAGATGAACCACTGTTAGATTCTCATTGTGTGAAGCTGTTTGGCTGGCAGAACAGTGTTCATTGTGGGTCTGCACGAGATAAAACAGCAAAGAAAATGAATGTGTTTCTGTGAGACAGAGTAATGGTATGGTGTTTGTGTGTTTACTGTGCCTAGAGCTGTAATTACATGTCGACTGTGTTCACGTCTCACACTGCTACCACTTCATCAATCAGACGACGAGCACGCAAATTGCTGAGTTGCGACCACAAATAAACCGGCTCCAAGGAACAAAATACCTCCTTCAGAAGGCCAAGAAATTCCTAGCTTTTTGTGGAAACCAGGGCTCATTATCATCGTTACAGAAGTGCGCCAGTGGACCTGTCCCGAGCCCTATGTATCCGTCCAAAACATCCAACCTTAGTCCTATAAAATCAATTTTAATATTATCCTCGCTTCTAGGTATATGTCGTGAAATTTCTTTTGTTGAGACGCTCCGACCATATTTTTGTATTCATTTCTCGTCTCAGCTATGCCTGCCGCATCTGTGATCAACTTGGTGTATATAAAAAAGGTAAAGTGATCCCGTTACAGGCCCGGTGTGGCCCAGAGGGTGAGTAGAGATATAGCTCTACTCTTCCATGACCGCGACACTAGAAGGGGGTGAGTGGTCAGCAGCACGCTCTGGCCGCACTTTACCCCAGGGAAAGACTCGGTACCCATTTTACAGAAGGCTGGGTGAGCCCCAGGGCCGGTCTGGACTGGCGGAAAATCTCGTTCCCACCGGGATTCGATCCCGGACAGTCCAGCCCGTAGCTCAGTCGCTATACCGACTGAGCTACCGGGCCCACATTGGTGTATCTAAAGATATAAATGTATGTATGTATGTATGTATATGTATATATATATATATATACAGTGTGATGGTAAGTAAATGCTATCTCAGATACATTAACATTAGACTTTCTTTTACGCTTGTGTTTTGGCTGCGTATGTTTTCTTTTCCCAGACAGCTTAAGATAAACATATTACCATTACTAATCCGAATATACTGTACTTGATATTACTAACAGATTAAATAAGCTACTGTGTGCTGTCTTTGGGGACGTAAGATTGAATCATTAGTTACGGAAAAAGGAATCTGAATCAAAGAATCAGCTACAAACGTTTGGAACACTGGCGTTTCTTAAGTTGTAGACATTCTGTACAGGGTACAGAGGAACCAACGCCTTCAAAATAAATTACAGGCCAAATCAGCTTTGATTTCGACATGCTGCTTCACCCAGACGAAGAGCAGAGAGACAGAGTTTACAGATTGGGGGTGATGTCCAGAAAGATTGCGACAGGAAAAGGAGGACGACTGTTGAACAAGCTGTTACACGACTGAGAAAGGAAAAATCCAACAAAGGCACAACTCCTTTGTCGTTTTGTAGACAATAAATCCAGTCACTTGTATATTTCTCTTACTAATTGGATCTTGCATGAAGTCCACGTACCTGAGCCTTCATAGTTAACTTGTAACATACTGTCGGTAAACAGGCGTTCGGTACAGGGCGATATTTTGGTCAGGACAGAAAATAACTCTCCGTTAATTTATTATAGATTGATTGTTAGATCAATTAAGCTCTTTAGAAACTAGAGATTGTAGATTAAAGTGTTCTGTTTCGAAGTTTCGTGAGATTCGCCCCCCGAGTGGCTAACAAATGAAAATAAAATCCAGAAACTAAATTGATCTTCAGTGACACACCGTCATATTATCGACCAGTTTATCATAACGTTCCGTCAAACACAGCACTTTTTTTTTCGCCGACATTCGTTTTTTACTGCACAACAGTTTTCAAGTCAGTTGGTTCTTTGTCAGTTCCTCCGTTATTAGACAATTGTTGTGGATACAGCGTATAGGTGGTGTATATTGTTAAAGTGTACAATTAAAAACGTATTATAACTAAATATTTTAAGTCTCCTTATAAAATATGCATTATATTTAAGCCTACTCTTTGTTTAATAACATCAGTTATTAGCTACTAACCACACGCTGTAAATCCTCTGTAAACTTCGAAACACTTCAAATAGAAGCAAATCTTACTCACTCTGTCGGTTACAATTTAGTGAGTAACAACTAAGAAAGGAAGTTGTTTTTTATGTAGGTTTATGGTCAATCAGAAGCAGCATATTAATTAATTCGGCCGAGATTTGAAAAGGGCACCCCGTGACAAAAATAATATTCCTTACTCGAACATCAAATAATGTGTTATACTTCAGAAAAAGGAAGTGCCACTGAAGAAATAAATACATGTACGAAAATGTCTGAGTGCAGCAGCTCTCCAATGAGGGTATCAACTTTACACCAATGCCTAGTATTCCCTTCTTTCCCCTTCTGCTTGTGTCCTTAGACAATATGTAATGCAGTTCTGTTGTGACGTTGGCCGGACTACAGAGAGTTTTGTTGTTTGAGGCTCCAGTAAATGCAGTGGAGTTTTTCCCACATTAATTTAAATAAGCTCCAGACGCACGAGACGGGGGTGAAAGCCCAGCCGCGCGCGCGCACGCACACACACACACACACACAAATTCTTATGATTAGGGAGTCAATGTACTGCATCCCGACGTTGTTAAGAGCCAGACAATAGCAATGCCTTACAGTGTCTTCTAGCTCTGTCACAGACAGATAATTACCATGCAGCTTAGAAAATTATACATTGAAGCCTGCTGGTTTGCGGACCGACTTAGAGTCAACATGGAGTGCATATCCTTCTGACGATAATGAGCTCCCACAATTGGATTAGTTATTACTGTGGATAGGTACGGCACAACACAGTTGCAGGCTTCTGCACAAATTATTTCCCAGCAAATAATTTAAAAATTTAATGACTGTTTAATGACTATTCTAGCTTATTTTATTTATAGTTTATTTAATGACGCCAAAAGATCAGTCTGAAGAATATTTCTTGATGGGACAATTAGCCAAGGATAAATTAGGAAGGATGTAGGAAAGAGCAATTGCTTTCTACTTTCAGACACCCTCCGAAATTTGCCTTGCAGGGCTCGAAGAAATAAGCGAAAACGTACTGTCAGGTTGTTAGTTCCCAAACCGAGATCTTATCTGTTACTTTCGGGACAAGAAACGGGCATTCTAAACTCTGGACTGGACATTCGGTGATAGAAACATTACTTGGTAATAAAAACACGAAAGCTTCTGCAGCGAATGTGGACCTATTTCGTAAATTATAGTGTACGACTTAGGCCTACATTTGTAAATAATATTATACGTCATAGGCCTATAGTCGTAAATTATAGTGTACGTCATAGGCCTACATTCGTAAATAATAGTGTACGTCACAGACCTACGTTAGGGAAAAACATAAGGTCTGAAATACCCTAAAACACAACTTTACTTGTTCTTTTACTATATATATATATACTTTACGACTCTGTCGACACATCAGACTGTACAGCATTGATGATGAATGATTAAGTGGAAAGTAGTTGAAAGGAGTCAGTCTTGAGAATTCGTGGTACTGTCCTGGAGTTTGTGTGGAGGACTGAGGACAAATCACAGAAACCCTCAGTCCGGAGAGCCGATTGCGTTTACACCAGCGGGGGTGACGTTGTTCTAGCGCTGGGAGGGCAGTTCGCACTGAGAGAAATTTTCCCAGGAAAGTACTTGTTGGAACTTGTACATGAGTAGCGGTATGACGTTAGCAGTTGGCTTAATAAAATTTATCACAAATTCACAACGCTCATATTTTTCGCACTCTTCCTGTAATCCAGTCACGTTGATAAACTCAAACTGGACGCATCTGACTGTACAGACAGGTACTAAACATGGAGCCGTGTAAAGTAATTGTCTTCTGTCACGGTGACAAATAATTCAGTAAAGAAACAACAAAAAACTAACTAAAGAAATAGCTGCCCAACTACCCAAGAAACTAACTAACCAGCCAACCAACTAAACTAACCAAAATAAATAAACTAACTAAACTAGCTAAAGTAACTAAACGAACTAAACGAACTAACTCCATGAAGAAATGTCCTTTTTGAATAGCTAAACGTTAGTGAGCTAATTAAGAAATTCCCAGCATTTTGTGGACACCGAATGTTCACTACTGTATTCAATAAAGCACGTTACTTGTACCTACCCTGAGCCAGACTAATCCATTCCAGCCTCCGCCCCCCCCCCCACAACCAGTTTAATGAAGATCGTTTTTAATATTACCCTTCTCTTTCCATTAGGTTTCACAACAAAACTCTTCTATGCAAATCTCGTTTCTCTCATACTTGCAACATGCCTCGTCGGTATCATTCTTCATGATATGAACACTCGGATAGTATTTGGTGATGAGATCTAATTACGAAGCTCAACATGGTGCAATCTGCTCCACTCCCCTGTTACCTCGTCCCCGTTAAGCTCAAATATCTTCCTCAGCACCCATTTCTCGACTGCTCTCAGACTGTGCTCTCTGTCTACCTGAGAACCAAATTTCAGTAAGTATTTTTTTCCGTTAACTTTAAGATTCAAAGAATATTTTACAGTCGAGCTGAAACCATCTGAATGCCTATGATGCTGAAACGCAGAAATCAGCTTCGTCTGATCTGGCACTGAAAGTGTGACAGATATGTACACTATTTCCACGCGATACAAACGAGTTTCTATTTGTAGACGCGACTTGATTGGACTAAAATCGATTGGTTTAGTGAGCCCCTAGCCTTTGACCTGCAGGTTATAGCAACAGAGCAATGAAAACTTTAACTGCAGCGCATGGACCACTCTGTGTAGACCTGAAGCAGGGCGCGCCATGTGTGCGGGTTGTAGAGGCTTCGCACACGTTATTCTCTCCTCAGTAAACGAGCGCGTCATGTAAGAGTGTGTTTTCCATTTATATCGAAAAGTAGACTTTTATGCAACCCACCTGATAAGACGTAGACAGATTCAAACACCGCGAACCGCGTTCTTTAGAAAACAACATTCACTACTTGTGTTATGAATACAGGGGTGAAATCGTTTATCTTGGTGCATATACATTTTTCTTTAGAAGCAGCTTTCAACTTTGACCTATGAGTTGTTGGTAGGTATCTGAGAAAGATATTCATAACAATATTTAATTTTCAATCCAAATAGTGCTGCCGTGGTACGGCATAAAATCAGCTTTCCAGACCCAGGAAATGGCCTCTGCATATATTGTCAATGTAGGTATAACGCATATCGTAAATATTCCGAACTACTGGATCTTATTTTCTCTAAGTTTTCAATTACTAATTTTGGTCCTCTTTTGTAACTGGCGTGGGCCTCTGTCAGGTGGGTGTGGTGGCGCAGTTGTTTGAGGCATTGCGATACAAGCCGGAAAGTCGCAGGTTGCGCTGACATAATCCTTCCGGCAGCACTTTAACAGCCTCTAACATAAATGAGTACCAAGGTTATCCCCTTGGGCGTAAAGGAGGCCGGTGCGTAGGTTTGACAGCCTTTCCACCTTCATGTGCCCATTTTCTAGTTCTGGTAACTTCAAACCCTTGGAGCCTCGGGGGCTTGTCCGGTTAGTTTTACTTCCGGCTTGAGGAGCGGTCGGTGGCAAAGTTTCTGCAGTTATAGTTTCAAGCATCGTTACGAATAAAGTAACGTATTTCAGTTTTCTCAAAAATTCTTTCGCTTATGAAAAATAATATTGTTCATAAAATGTTTTTTATTTCCAATAATATTTGTCGACTTACACACAGAAGTACACGCAGATTTTCTTGTAAAATCCCTGTTATTTATAGGATTTTGTCCCAAAATTTAAAGACGGCAAATTCTAGTAAAAGTTTGGAATATCAAAATGGAACTGTCACATGTAGATAGGAAGACGGGCCTTCGGATTTGGCGAAACTCTTCATGATCGGAACAAAGAACATGAACTCGTGTCCGTGTCCCAAGCGAAGCTGGACAATAAAATTTGTCGGACTGTTCAAAGATTTGCGCGTAATAAATTATTTGTCTTTGTGATAAGAACTTAAGAAAAGGAGTCGAAAATGTATTCAGACTATCATGTTGGATTATACTTTATAGCGCAGATAGAAAGTATGTTGAAACTCGAAAGAGAAAATGTGATATTCCCCTCGTTTACCTGCTGTTTCACACACGAATGCGACACGTCTAATGTTATATATTGTATCCACTGACATTATTTGAAATCATTATTTTAGTTAATATTAGGCTAAAACTTCAGATTTCTAAAGAGTCTTCATGCTAGGGTAAGCGTACTACTTAGAAAAATTATTCTTTTTGGCACAGTCGGGACTGCAATACTGACCATAGCGGCCACTTTGTGGTGTATGGTAAAAGGTAAAGTTCACCCTTGAACAGGCCACAAAAGCCCAGAGAGGGAGTAAATGTATAGCTCTACTCTTTCTTTAACCTCGGCGTTAAATGGGGGGAGGGGTGATTAAAACCACACTCCGGCCGCTTTACTCACGGGAAAGAACCGGTACCCAATGTATAGGAGGTTGGGTAAGAACCAGGGACGGTCTAGACGCACGCAGAAAATCTCGCTCCCTCACCGGCATTCGATCCCCGGATCGTCCAGCCCGTAGCGAGTCGCTATCCCAGCCCACCTTATGGTATACGGCTGTAGCATCATGGCAGAAAGCGACCCTTGCAAGTTAGTGCTTTTACTCAGGCATGTTCGCTTGAAGTAGTACCTTATATTGAGGTTCTTTTTCCTGATGTTGTTTAGAGTCACAAATATCTTATAGACATAGGTCAGGTCCACAACGTTTGGAGGTTTGTTGTGCTTGAATTTAACAACACGATGGCGGAAATACAACACTAATACAAAAAAAAACTCTAAACAAACAAAGCATACATGACAAAGAAAGAATAGAGCAAGTTCTGTTTCAGCAGCTCCGTACCATTCCATCGCACTAAACTACACTGCTGCCTGTGCACTTACCGTCTCGGCAACCGTTAACGGTATGAACGGCTAGACATTACTGGTACATCGACACACGTAACTTACTTAGAACTAACGACAAGCACTGCTGAACGGACTGGAGACACAGACGACGACGACAACGAAGACGGTGATGATGATGATGATGATGGTAATTTTTTCCCATGGCGCAACAGCCTCTAGTGTGCCAGGGCCTCCTCATTATCGAGGTTTAACGATCACACTCAGACACAACACTCGATAGGACCCCTCTAGACGAGTGTTCATCTCGTCCCACCTAACAACACACAACACTCACAAGAGACAGAAATCCATGCCCCGGCGGGATTCGAACCAACAATCTCAGCAAGAAAGCTACCGCAGACCAAAACCTTAGAACTCTGTTCGACCCACAAACACGTGTTATTATTCAATTAGCCAACATTGAACCATATTTGATTACATGGATGCGAAAGGATTACGTCTGTTTCAATAGTGCGGTGCGTCATGTCAGTGAAGCCCACATCTCACCTTCAATTAAACAAATAGTTTTCAGCCGTGACATTGATTGTTTGCCCCGGCTGTTCTAATGAGACCTTCTTCTTAACAACAAGCCACTTGAGCCCAGATAATCTGTCCTCGTCAGAAACAAGGGTGGAGGGTTAATTAAGGAAACTTGTAAGGGCGAAACTGGTTTGGAAGTGACAAGTGACGCCAAGTAACGAAACCACTTCTAGAAGCCCCACACACCACAAAAATCATTCAGGCATTCTCTGGCAAGGAGAGACTTCTAGGGCTTACACTTTTTATATCGCATCGGTGTGAATTCGGTTTGGATATCTATTTTATTCCTCGCTTTGAGCAGTCACCACTCAACTAAAATAATGAGGCTGAAGTTCTGAGAACTCTTCCAGGACGGCTATTTGAAGGGGTTTTCTCTCGGTATGATTCCAAGTACATGTGTTAGCGAAGAATGTAACTGATAGGTCTGTAGAGCAGATGGAGAACAAACAAATAGATGTGGCCTCATTACAATTTGTTAAAAGAAAAGTCGAATTCCAAATAGAACAAAGTAATTATTGTCCTTATTATTTGAGACGTTCCTCATAAACATATTGAACATAAAGTGCTTAAATTTACAACTTTCTGTAAAGGACAACAAAGAAGGAAAACGCAATTCACTCTGTAAATGTCAATTATTGTAAAACAAAGTTCTGCGTGCTGTTTGCTTATAGAAATACTGAATACAATATCATCTTAATCATTAATGCGTTTAGGTCGGATTAGGCAAAATTGTCTGTTCCTAAAACTTACACGCGTAGCTGGTCCCTTTACTTCTTCAGCCACCCAGATTTTTATTAAAGGTAAAGGTAGGCTTAGGTATGAGACCTAACAATACTGCCAGTTCTGTACAAACGCGAATCTGAAGTGAGAAAGTCATAGATTAATAAATGTCTGAAGATAAATTGCCTAGAGATTGTAGGAGATGTTCGAGTGCATAACTGTGATTTCTTTCGCCAATTATTACAACGAACCATGTGAAAGCGTTATAGTAACAACTACAGAGACTCCCTGATGACGGCACATGTGGTGTGCCGAAACATGTTGGAGAATTGACATCGTGTGAAGAATACATTCAGTGCCTAGGAGAATATTTTGTTTGAGAAACTGTATTCGGAAATCCCGAAAGAAAGGTAGGGCACGCGAACACCAGATTTCTCTTGTAGTATGTTAACGACGCTAGCAGGGTCTCAGGCTATATGGCGTCAAAGGTAGGATGTGAGGTCACTGATGAATTGGAAAGGATTTGGAAGGAAGTTGTCGTGACTGACTCAAGGTACTATTTCTTTACTTGAATATAAATGGGAAGCCAGTGCGTATTACAATCGATTATGTTGCCGATCATTTTTGGTATAGCTGTTTCTTAAGATTGCTGGTGTCAGTTACGGACGGTTCATGGCATGCATTGTAAGTTAATCTGTCAACGTATATTCAGGACCTTTGGTGATAAGTAGGAAGGGAGAGATTTAAATGAGAAAATGTTAGCAGCGGACAACGGACGCTAGCAATCCAGTGCGAATTCAGTCGCGCACGAGTGTGGTGTAGGTGGGAGTACAAGTGACTGTTATTTTAATAAAATATGATTTAATTGTTTAACTTGATACAGCACGCCTTTTGTTCAGTTTATCAACAATAAATTGAGTAAATAAAACAACGAGTAAAAAAGAAATATAACTATATGTGATTCGGTGAACCACACCCATTTCCCGAAAGGAGATCACCTACCAGACTGAGCGCGTCGGGACAACAAAGTTACGAAGGGTGATCGTGTACAATTACAAGTATAATAACATAAAATGGCATTTATAACCATTCAGCTCTTGGAATTTGTTCATTTTACAGTGTTTAAAAATACAAAAATTACGAAAGACGATGGAAGAAGTCCAAAAATCTAATGGCACTAAATGTGATACGCCATTATCAGAACCTACAAAATTGATAACAAAATGGGGTCGAGTTTAATATTGTAAATAACATCTTTTAAGGGATACAGTAATAAAGATATTATTTGAGCCGCTGAAAGGCAAAATAGGGTAAGTCATTCTTTCAAGAAAAACGAGATAATTGCGTGCAAGTTATCAGATTTGTGAACAGGCGTTAAAGTGTAAGTTCGTTATTAATTTAACGCTCACAGCATGCAGGATATCGAGGCATGAGAGTGATAATTCTATCGCTTTGAGAAGCGAAGTTGTGCAATTTATCCAAACAAACATGTGACTTACACCCGTCACCCTTCAGAAGCTCATTTATAGCACACTGCAGTTCGAAGCAGTTAGGCTACAAGCTGTCAGCCAGCCCACAGCAGCTTTATCGGTCCGTGCATCAGGAACGGTCGATGATTACTGTGAGAATATAACTCGTAATGTGGTTAAACGAATACATTTTATATATATTAACCGTTTGGCGCCGAAATTATTTTTTTTTTAATTGTAGAACACACTGTATATAAAATGTGAATAAAACAGGAACCAAATACGTTTGAATTATGAAACAAGCTGCATTTAGAAGAGAAAGAAACGAAGAGTATATACCGTGTTTAAAATATTCAGTACCTATATTTGTTGAATAAATATATAAAATGCAAAGTTTAGAGGTTAGCGGTGCGGT
>Ga0123357_10009399_pt1 | contig 12346 bp, 5 predicted proteins | sample TergutEmb28metaG_FD_89873 | JGI IMG/M metagenome (GOLD analysis project Ga0123357, IMG submission 89873) | Embiratermes neotenicus P4 segment gut microbial communities from Petit-Saut dam, French Guiana - Emb289 P4 | ecosystem: Host-associated > Arthropoda: Insects > Digestive system > Gut ... | reverse complement strand
TGTGTGTGTGAGTGTGTGAGAGTGTGTTTGTGTGTGTGAGTGTGTGAGAGTGTGTGTGTGTGACAGAGAGAGAGTGTGTGTGTGTGACAGAGAGAGAGAGAGTGTGTGTGTGAGAGTGTGTGTGTGTGTGCGCGTGTGTGCGTGCGCGTGTGTGTGAGAGAGAGAGTGTGTGTGTGTGTGTGTGTGTGTGTGTGTAATGAAGCCAGGATTTTAACTTTCTAATTCTCACCTTATGGACGCATGGCTCCATCTGTCAGTGGAAGTTATTTTTTGTATTTGTAGGTAGGTTTTTACCCTTTTATAGGTCACGAAGGCCCTTAGGGTGAGTAGAGGTATAACTCTAATCTTTCTAGGACCTCGGCCCCACGGCCCGGCCGCCTCTACCCCCGGGAAATACCCGGTACCCATTGTACAGGAAGATGAGTGGGCCCCAGGGCCGGTCTGGACGGGCGGAAAATCTCGTCCCCACTGGGATTCGATCCCGGACCGTCCAGCCCGTAGTCAGTCGCTATACCGACTGAGCTACCCGACACACTTTTGTATTTGTTCATTGCTTATTTAAATACCTGTCAGTATTTAAGACTGTATAGAGTCGAACAGGACTACACTAAAAGCGAAAGTTGAAACTGTGCCTTAGTAGTCGTGGCCTAATTTGAGGTACTGTATCGGAATTTTGGCAGAAGTGCTGAACAAAGAGCTATAATTATTGAATTAGGATCGACATTTGCCGAGGTGGGGAACCAAAACTGGTCCTTCCGTATAAGAATAAGGGATTATAACAACTCAGCTGCAACACTCAGTTACGCGGAGTGTAGTGTCAGAATAGTAAACAAGTGATGGCATGAATCGTAGTACCTAACAGAAGGTCGAAAGATCAAGTGAAAGAGGAAACAATCTGACATGGATGGAAGTTTCACTCGATATTTTTAAGGTGTTTAAAAGGGGATGCTACGAGGGGCGGGACTGTTGGCACGCTAGGGGAAAATAAGAAGTGGAAGGTCTGAAGGTCGCTCCGAGTTTGTAGCACTCAGGGGTCCCGGGTTCAAATCGAGCCCTAGAGACCGGCTCCCTGGCTTAAGCTTCTGTCTTCAGGCGAATTTCTGAGTGGAGTGAGTAGTCTAGACAAGTCCGTGAAGGTAACCATGTAATGCTTCATGTCGGTCCGATTTGACAGCAAGAGTGTCCGACTGTACCTTGTTAGTGAGCGCTCGTAAGATTGTCACTGCAGTACTGCTAAAATAGGCCATGACCATTCCTTCTATATCCTTTTTCCGTTATCCGTTATATAATTTTAAGATCTGAAGACTTCACTAGCAGAAGTGCACATTTCTCGGGCACTTGGTCGCCGTGGCGACCATCGCTTTACAGTGGAACCTGATATTTGTGGATCTTCAGTATGAAATTTGTTTCATGTCATCCTTTTGGCCTCTAGGATTTTAAAGTGGTTCTTAGATTCTTGAAAAATTGTGCACCTGTTTGTTAAGCAGACCAAGTGTAAGTGGGCCTAGATTAGTAATCAAAATAACTAATTCCTTGGCACAGTCCTTTTTAATGGTTTAATTAGCGACATTTTCAACTGCTAAATTTGCTTATTATCGGGAGCTCTTCGTGAGAAGCTAGTCCGTGACCTCTTTATTACGTTCACAAGTACCCAGCGCCGGTATCTGTTCTGAGCCAGATCAGTCCTTTACAGACCGTCACATCCTATATATTTGTGGACCATTTTAATATTAGCTTCCAATGTACGCTGAAGTGTTCTAAGCCACCTCTTTCCTGCACACCTTCCACCGTAGAGGTGTATAGCCTCGTCGTAGGTATTTGGGGATTAACAATTATGAAGCACCTCACCGTGCGCCTTTCTTTAATCTGCTGTCCCTTAGGACGAATATTCGCCTCAGCACCATGTTCTCAAACTCCTAAATAATTTAAGTAAATAAGTAAACAAATACATAAGTGCCTGAGATCCTCGCTTTTCTGGAAAGTTACGCAGCGTAGATTTGTTGTTAGTTACAGACGTTTCGGTACAACTTACGGGTCTCATCTTCAAGGGTCAAGCAGTCAAAGACTCTTGAAGATCAGACTGATAGGATGTTCCGAAACGTCTGCGTAACATCCCACAAGAACAGTCTCATTTACACCGTGACGGAAGACTGAAACCACGAATAAATGGCTGCTATATCTCGTGTGTCTGTAGAAAAACAAGGGCTGAAATACAGGTGTTTGAAGTTTGTATCGTGTTATTTTGTACGCCGTGGACAATGACGATATAGGATTTTCGTATCTAATGTGAGGCTTGACACAGGAACGTGTACGGTATCACCTGTAGTGTTATGCGCATGTGCAGACAGTGGGGTATGACAAGAGCACGTGAACGCCGTGCAGACTGAAGTGACAACAGGGCTTTGAACCTGCTTCGTGGAGTGGCAGCAGTTGCGTTGGTGGGGAGTAAAAAATAACGCGGGAGTTAAGAGAATCAAAGGGTGGAATAGATATCCTGTGGGCGAAGAAAGACAGAAATCTTTAACCCTTCTACTTTACTGTTTTCCAACGCGAAAGACATTCAGTCCTGTTAGATCAGAAGATACGTAGTTGGCAGGAGGAAGTGAGAATTAGTTATGTGCAAACTAACCGGAACAGGTGGTTGTCGCACAGTGCGTCACGATATTCTCCATATTTTATGTGAATCGAATATTCGTTACCGTGTCCAAGAAATACCGCAAATGAATCCTACGGCGAGCTATATCAGTGTAACCCATCTCTCAACACCTTTCTTACCCATGTTCCTTTATTATCTTTTAGTTTTTTCCGGCTAAAATCTTCTTTGCAACTTCCATTCCTTCAATGTGTGCTAAGTGACTGGCCCATCTCATCCTTCTTGATTTGGTCACCCAAGTAGGTCTAATATGTGGTGGACCTTGTACTGATTGTCATACAATAGAGCATGATTTGTAATTGAGTGTATGTGTGTGTGTGTGTATATATATATATATATATATCTGTGTATGTGTGTGTGTGTGTGTGTGTGTGTGTGTAATGTCTTTCTCAAGGTATTTTCAGAGAAACAGGTTGCTGCACTATTTGCACAGGTACCAGCCCTGTATTCGAAAATGTGCCACCTGAAGAACAAAGTCATAGTTTAATTTCAAATTTTAACATAATGCGGATCAGAGCTAGGAAGGAAAGAGGAACGATAGAAAGGCAAGGGTGGAATAGTAACATGATTGTGATGGATCTGGACAGGACAGAAATTGTACTCGGTTGTCTTTCCACGGTTGTTTGCGCGTGAAATTAACATTTGTATGTGAGAGGGTATTGTTAGTGTATTGTTAGTGTATTTTTAGTGTATTCAGATCACAGAAGATGAAACTGGCAAGGAATTTGGCACATATGAAGAGAAGATAAATTCTAACGGCATTTTGGTAGATTCGCGCGAAAGAAAGATACCACTTGGAGCAGTTTGGTCTTAAAATGTGAGGCTGATATTAAATTGCATCTTAAGGAGATGACAGGGTGTGGGCTGAAGTCATCTAGCTGAGGATAGGAACAAGTGGTGCGCTGGCGTGAGCACGTTAATGAATATTTATGTTCCATAAGAAAAGAAAAATTTCTTACTTAGCCGAGAAACTCTTATGTTTTCAAGAAGGACTGCTCTGTGGAGTCAGTTAAGAATCGGAAGACGTTCTTATGAAGAATGGAGCAGCCAGCCTAATTGGAGGGCAGCTTTGGCCGCTAGACTAGCAGAATGACGTCGCAGAATCTCCTCATTGACCCAGAATTCACATGGCTGACACACTGCACAGCGAACCGGTGACATTCTGACAAGGGGCAATATGTCCTGTTTCTCCCACGCGCTGTGATCTTGGATCCATTGAGGACGCGCTCTTCAACATAATCTCAGTAAATATATTTCACACAGTTGCGATGTGGAGCCGGCATTTTTATATATCCGGTCTTGTGCAAGACGTATTTACGGCACGACTGAAGTTCAGCATGGGTTCCAGTTCTGCAGCCAATCACACGTGCACACGGCAGCTCGTAGCAGCAGCAGCAGCAGCAGCAGCAGCAGCAGCAGCAGCAGCAGCAGCAGAGTGCATCTAGTTTACAGCCCACTAAATGATAGCCCTTCGAAATTTAAAAACGAAAGTTTTACAAGTTCGGTCTCTCCCTGAGGGAAATTACGAAATAAAGGTTGCACTGAACATACACGCTTAATGGAATGAACGGTGCTGCTACCAAGAGATAATATTTTCTTGGAAATATTGAAACTGAAATACCGCCCGAATCGTGCCTCTCGACTGCTTCAAAACAACACTTTTTTCCCACACGTGGTGTGGCATACCCACCTGTAACTGTAAGAAGGACGTGTTACTTGAGGTTAAAGATATTACTTCTAGTCTTAGGTCTACATATTTATTTATTTGCGTAACTTAATGGAGAATTTACACTGTGTTGTACATAAGCTAATCATTATGGATGATGACGTCATGTTGTAATGCCCTGTGTTGCTGCGTTTTGGCAGAACGGATCAGTGCACCCCGCTGGCAGAATGCAGTATATGCAATCCCGTCTGATTCACCATGGGGCCTAGTAGTAGTAACGTAAAATTTTACTCGTAACCTTTTACAATTTTTTGTTACGTCCTATTACCAATCAAGGTTAATTTCAACTGTTACACCTGTCTTCTTGAATAGCCTATAATATGGAAAATAGTCTTTTTTCGAGAAGGTAAGAGTCGCTTATCTGGTTAACATGATCCCCGGCCTTTATCCAATCCAGATGTTTATTGATGTCTTCCGAAGAGCCCGCCACTGGGTCTGGTACTGAGCCCAATGGAATCAGTGCACACTTATATCCTGTTTGTATAAGATTGTTCCCTTAGGCTTGGATTCCATAAGTAGGTTCCTTCGTTTATGATAAGTTTGCCATCGTTGAAAGGCGCAACTGATGAACCACCACAATATTTCAAATACTGTTGATAACTCATGAGTGTTCAGGGTTGCGGGAGAAGCAGTTAGTGACATGTCACGTTGTTCAATGTTTAGAGTTTGGTAGATGAAGAGGGTACTAAGCAGATCGGCTACAGACGTTTTCGACCTTTCACTTCATATTTTTGGTTTATGCATCAACGTTCATCATCATCACAGAAAGCAAGATATGTTCCATATAAGTGTACTGTACCGCGTTTCTTGGTATTTAGTTTCCATGGAGCTTCAGTGCTCCGAAAACACAAAAAAAAAAATGGCGGATTTGATGTGAATGAACCACCACAGGACTCCGCGAAAAGGTTGGTGTGCCATTCTTGGAACCGTGCATTCTGTTACAGACTGCCGGTACTGTTCAAATTAATCCGGCTGTTATTTTAGTGTTAAACAGTCTACACCTGTGTTTACGTATTATTCTATAACTATGTGCAACTAGCACGGAGCTGCAGGTGAAATTCTCATATTCAAGCAAGCCACTCGGGAAATTACTTTTCAGCTTCTATTGTAAGTTGCCAGAAGTTGTTCAATACGGAAGGTGGAAGCCTGAGAACATGTAGGGAGCTCTCGAAGCCGTTTGAAATGGCGATGTTGTTTAAATGCATGCGTCGTCGCTTGCTTATCCTTCTCGAAAAGCTGCCTGAAGAGACAATTAGATGGGAAGAATTATTTTGCATTGAAAAACATTCAAGTTATTGCAGAAGGGATTTGGTTAATAATTTTTTTTTACAATTGGAGCAATACATGCTTTTCATGGCCATCAATGATTTATGCAGCCTGGCATTTGAAGGTGCTGAATTAAATCCTTTTCTTCACACACCCAACAAAAGACAGAGACTGCTGGAAGGAAACGGTACTGTGGGAGTTGCGAGACACATCCATAGCAAAGTTTGAGGCACTCACATGCTAAGTGGAGGCCAGGACAGCAAGTTCCAGTAAAGAGAGAGAAAGTGAATTCTTCAGTTGCTTGAAATAATATTTGAATGCACATTTAATGCTACTAGAATCTGTGTTTTTATATTTTGTTGACAGTGCATCCTAATATAATGATAGCCTTTTTTTACCAACTTGATGAACAAATTCTTTATTTTGATACATTGATTATGCTCCTCTAAATGTTTCGAGCATTATTATGCTCATCTTCAGGAGGACAAATTGTATTAGTTCTGTACTAATACAATTTGTCCTCCGGAAAATGAGCATAATAATGCTCTCGAAACATGTAGAGGAACATAATAAATATATTACAATAAAACATTTGTCCATCATTTTGGTAAAAAAGGCTATCATTAGAATCTATGTATGACGTCGATGAAACTGCCTTAAATAAATTTAAAAACATAGCAAAACTGATAAGGAGAAATTAGGTCGTTATGAAGAACAAAGAGAGGGATTAATACAACAACTGCCTATTGTGTCAGCTGACTGCTGTGCGTCACCTTTGCTGATATAAAAATCGGTCAGTACATTTGAAGACTTCAAAGTTTTGGACAATGGCCAGATTTATTTGTTGGCATTTAACTCGGAGAGTGGTTACTACTGCATGTATTAACGTATATTTTCTTCAGTTATGTTTACGGACCGTTGATGTTAACAGCACCGTCACTTCATGGGACTGTGTTACTATGATTGGACGAAATACAAGTTTAAATAAAATATTGTTTTCGAACAGTTATCAAAGAGTTAGATTTGCGAAATTTGTTTGAGTGATAGGGAACAGAATAAGGTATTTAAAGTAATATTTGTTATTGTTCTGTGCGTCATACGAGTACTTTTCTTTATTATTGTCGATAATGCTTCCCAGGTCCTTCGAAGGTAACCTTACTATATAATTTGTGATCAAAGCTGTTTTAAACATCTCTGCATTCTCTCAAGCCTGCCGCATGCGTGTACCCTGTCCATCCGTTCCTGCTGGTTTGATCACCCTAAAAGTATGGGTGTGGAATAGCACTAGAGAAATTGTGGCATGTTTACATGGTTTGAAACTATAGTGAGAAAAAAGATGCAGACGTTGCCTAAGACGTAATTTGCTTCGTAAATGAGTAGCAAGATTGCAACGAAACCCCTTCCAGTAGAAGTTCTGACTATACCAATCTAATTAACTAAATTTTTGGAGCAGAGTCTTTCTGGAGAGATCAATGTTTGCTTAGCTCCGGAAGAAATGTTTATGCTATTGAATCCGCAGTCTTTTATACGTGTTCAGTGTTTCCTCTCCCGAGCCAGGTGAAGTCAGTTCATACCCTCTCATCCAGTTTCTCTTACAATCCATTTTAAAATTACCCTTCCCCTTATTTATAGGTCTTTCCTGCTAATAAACTGAGTGTCACATCGCCGGAGTTTTTGTACGTACTTGAGGGTTGTTTGACTGTGCATCTTTCTCATGAAACAATGTGAAATGCCAGCTTGATGCAACGGGGTAATTTTATTGATGTATTCTCAGCTCTACATGTTTCGGGCGCATACGCCCATCATCAGGAGCACTGGATGTTGAGTTGCAGCATATGATTTTCTGCACCGAGTTTGTGGATGGGTGGTGGTCTTGGGAGTCGCAAACTTGGTGCAGAAAACCATATGCTGCAACTCAACATCTAATGCTTCTGATGATGGGACTATGCACCCGAAACATGTAGAGCTGAGAATACACCAATAAAATTACCTTGTTGCAACAAGTTGGCTTTTCACATTATTTCATTTTTGTATATAGTTCTTAATAAATACTGTCTTAGACTACTGTAGACCCGCTTTTTAAATTGTGTTGCGCATTCCCAGCGATCAGCGAGTCGAAATATGTCTGTAGGTTTAGTGACTAAGCTGCAGACTATGCAAGGAAGGAGAAGAGGTTTGGTACCCGGCTTGGGCCAGAGGCTTGTCTGCTTTCTTCAGCGCTCAAATAAGCTCTGGGACCTACCCAGTGTTTAATGGGTTCTACTGCCTTGGTGGTAAAGCGGCCGGGACATGAAGCTGACAGCTGACATCCATGTAGCACCGAGGCAAAGAATAAATGGATGTAGTCCATTTTGCCATAAGCCTTGATGACATGGTGCTTAACTAAGGACGGGGAAAAAATGGAGTTTTTACCTCCCATTGATATTAGAAACAGTCTGAAATCTCAGTTGAAATCGTGCACGGTCGTCAGTTTCATTGAATCGGATAGTTTTTGATCTGTTTTTACTTCCTCTGACACGTAGGTATGTACAGTCTAGTCTACTGACCGACATCGTTCTGATTTTCAACCCCTCCCCCAAGTTTTGACTCCGCCCAGACAGCTTCCGAAAACAGTTTGAGCCCAACAGACAAACGGATATGATCCAGTGACCAACCCATCTCCAGAGGCGCACCCATAGTCGTATTCTGCCCAGTCGCGCTAGTTCACTGCACGCCTTGCCTGGTGCACATCGCACTCTGGCAACATTCCATCACTCGCGCGCTGTACCGGACAACAGGCCAAATACGTACGACGTCCTGCGTTACTCCTATGGCTGCAGTATGTAAATGTGAGGAATTTCTTAAACGAGTTACATTAGACTGTGATTCTCTGGGTCTAGTTTAGGATTTAGGAAGATGCTGCCTCCATCTTCACGGTATTTTGACGTATTGTTACAGATATTGTGAAGGAACTCGTTTCCTACGTCTTCAGTATAACCTGGCAAGTTCCTACCATTTTTTCGAAGGAAACTACTATCTTCATTTTCAATATCTTTTAGTTTAGTAGTTGGTTACTGAGGACTGGGATGGGTCTGCGGCCTTTATCTTCAGGCTGGGAAAGGATTGGAGAATAATACTAAAACGGATCTTAATTAGGCAGTGTGATGTGGATTGGACTGAAGGCGGTCTTTCAGAATAGGGCTCAGTAGAGGGCTCTTGTGAATACTGTAAGGGATTTTTGGTTTCTGTATGTATGTCTAGTCGAATCCGATTGGGCGTTTCGGCAGACTTCAAACTGACACACGAGCCAATGGATCCCTTCGGCTTAGATCTCCTTGTACTACCGGTGAAACCGCTTCGCTACCGCAGAATTGAGCCAGATACAGTTTCGGCATTTCGCATGAAGGGAGTGAGAGGACCACGAAAAACTTCCGTTTGGATGTCGGTGTCGGATCAAGGTTCAAATCAGAGACCTCCCGAAAGTGAGTCAGAAGTCTTGCTGCTCGTACCAGCTTGTTCATATCTAGGGGTACAGAACTGGCAGTGTTATGAATAACACAGGCTAGTGCAGTATGCGTATATAAAGAAGAAATAAAAAGTGGATGTTCGGTATTCGGTTGGAATCCTGTGCTTGCTGGTACCAGCAATCGCACTAGGTGGCGACGTCTTGAATGCTGTCAGAAAGATTCAGAAAGCCTTACACCCTGTCACCGATCTGTCGCTTTGCTTCAGCTAAATTTGAGTTTCACAGTTGAATGTAATTGCAGACATTCGGAATCACAAAGAGACGAAATGGAGCAAATCACGCATTAGCTGCAGATTCTTGTTTCACATTCTTAGTGCATTAACATGCCTTTTGGCAGAATTCCAGTGAGGGCACTAATGTCTTATTTCCATGAACTGAGCGTGTTTATTTAATAACACTTCATGGCATATCCGCACTTGATAAAAGCAATGTGAAATGCGGTGTTTTAAAATGAAATAAATTTCACTTGTAATGCCTCCGCTATGTGTCTGTTCTTTTACATCAAGTTTGTATTTGGATAGTAATGCAAATTCTGACGTTTAAAGTCACTACTTACAGCACATTGCCGATGTAGTTTCAATAAACCTTCAAAGCATGAAGTGATGAATGCGTACCGCCTTCTTGTACATAAAAGCCGTGCATTTTGCCATAGAGTGTATTCATGTATTTTGTAAATTTCTCACAACAAATTATTTACTTACTTAAACAACATTAGCCCCTTAGTCTTTGTGATGGAGACACAGAATTTTCTGTTAAGTAGGAATTAAATATTTTTATGTCATTTTGATATGAGCACTTAAGCATGCATCTCATCTATGTTTGGAAGTGTGTCATCCCCGTTGTGTGTGTGAAAACTGGAAAGGGTATGTAGTCAAACTAGTATAGTCGTTAAAATATCTTAATTTGCTATTTTAATGACTATACTATACTAGTAATAGTCATTAAGACATCTTAATTGACATAGTTGTGTTTGACTACATACCCTTTCCATTTGTCATCTATGTATCTGAAACTCAGTTCCTGTCTTACAGAAAACACTGCTTTTACCTTTTGAAAGCAAAATATTGGACGAAATACAAGCTGTGTATTTTGTGAATCATACGAAACAAATACACGCTGGACGAAATGCAGAGATTTTAGTGCTAAAGCAGCTGGTAACGACAGTACGGACAGTAACTTGGCTTGATCCGTTCTATAGTTAATTGGTTAGTCTCCGCCTTTTCACTGTGGAAGCTAGGGTTCGCCTTATTGTCTGTCGTTGTACAGCTTGGCAACAGGTCAGTTTTCCCTCCGTTTACTTCAATTCTCCCTCGTAGATTATCATTCCACCAGTGCCCCATATTCATTTATCTGTCAGCCATGTGATGAATCCTGTTTTTACGGAAGGCCACACAGGTCCACAGAGATACAGTTTTGCCTCACGAGTGTAAGCCGTATGTTTTAAAGTGTTAAACTCATGGTACTTATTGAAATAACATGCCACGAGCCGTAAGGCTGTAAGTTTGAATAAAGTCTTAGTTTACTGACTGCCTTTGAAGGATCTTTCAATTTATACAGACTCTTTCCTAGGGAACAAAGCCGTCTTTACATAATTGGAAATAAATGTGGAATTAGCAACAGAGAAGACGAATATATTTCTCTCATGACACGTTATTTCAAAAGAAGACACGGGTGATGTATTTATTCAGTGTCGTGCCTCCATCATGCACCAGAGATTGTGAGATCTCCGTGTTTGTTTGCAGAAGAAAGTAATGATCACAGACAGTTCTCGAAACGGAGAGCTTGATGGTGTGTTAATCCGGAAGAAGATTTACACAGATGTCAGTGTAGATAAGAATATGTTCTTCCTGAAATTTGATTACTTGGACTGCTTTCAATATTTACAAACGCTTTGGAGTTAAACATACTACCTTCATTTCGCGACACGTTGGTACATAGTTATGGGAAGGCACGTCTTCATATCCAGACAATCCGTATCCCATTTTCCACTGTCTTGAGAAAAACAAATGTAATTCAGTTTGTGGTGCTGATCAGTGAAATATATTGCAGAAATTATATGTAGGCTGAGTCTATCTTAGTGGCCGTGCCATCTAAGGCGAAGTTCTGCAGCCGCTTGATTGCTGGGATAGCGGGTTCGAATCCCACCGAGCGCGTGAATTTTTGTCTGTTGTCTTTGTTATGTGTTGCGATGAGGGGATCATTCGCTCAAATGAATCCTGTGGGGTGTGTGTGTCGAATTGTTTGTGAAGTAGGAACCTCAAAATGAGGCGGCCTAGGCCTGAGTTGGACTACAATGTGGCTAGTGTGAAAATGGAAGCGGCAAGATCCTCGAAGTCAACACACGTCTTTTCCAGAAGCCTGTAATTTGTATTTATTTATTTGCGTCATCTAACATAGTCATCAATTGTACTGACTGGTTATGAATTACGCAAGCGACTACATAAATGTATCGGGAAAAAGGCAGTAGCCACAAAAGAATTAAATACATATTATTATATAGGGCAAAGCAGAGATTTTTCTTAGCCTATGCAAGTTCAGTGCGTGTTCCGTTTGTTTCCCTGCACATATCAGACCATATCCGACTTTGTGCCGCACATATTGCAGAAAGGTTTTCATTGTCGGAAGTCGTTCTTCTTCTTCGATCCTTCAAGATGTTCAGACCTACAAGTATTGGTGACACGTAAACGTCATCTCTCACAAAGCCCCACAGAACGAGTTGGAGGGGGTCAGATGTGGAGATTGCAGAGGCCAGGAATTGGACCGCTGTCGGCCGAACCATCGGTCGAGCAACTGCCTGACCAAAAATGTTGTCACCTCATTGTGGGTGTGTGGTGGAGCTCCGACATATTTAAATACAACATGTGCTTTTCATTCTAGTAGTCGAAACATTCAGGCGTATTAGATAGAAGGATAATATTAAAATGGATCTTCAGAAAGTAGGATGGAGTGGCATGGACTGGATTGATCTGTGTGGATGTGTGTACTGTGTGTATTGCTGTTTTTACTTTAGATGCCGGACTACTGGCTAGAAGTCAGTATTCGGAAGGTCCTGCGACCGACCACCTCGACACAGGTTTTTCTTGGTTTCCCTGTGTCTATAAGCAAATGCTGAGATGGTTCTCAAGATTCCAAGTTGCCACTACATGCTTCTCATGTAGCCCTCCCGACTTAAATTTAGTTGTAACCAATTTCATAT
>Ga0123357_10009396_pt1 | contig 12348 bp, 9 predicted proteins | sample TergutEmb28metaG_FD_89873 | JGI IMG/M metagenome (GOLD analysis project Ga0123357, IMG submission 89873) | Embiratermes neotenicus P4 segment gut microbial communities from Petit-Saut dam, French Guiana - Emb289 P4 | ecosystem: Host-associated > Arthropoda: Insects > Digestive system > Gut ... | reverse complement strand
TATTTTCGTAATCCGCACTCCGTCTTCCGGAACAATCTCATAGAGCGTAACGGTTGGACCTACGGTCGCTTTGATCGATTTGATGCTGATTCCGAAATGTTCAAGGGTTTGTATGATTTTATTTTTATTCTCGTTTTGTTCCGCCATATCCACTTGGGTTTCTCCCTGCTCGTATCGCTTCAGCAAGTCGAGTGGCGGTTTTTTATAAGACGACAAATCAAGGGTTGGATCGTAAGCGCCTAACTTTGCCAAATCATCGTCTCCGATTTCATCTTCCTTTCGAGTAGAAACTCCGGTTGGAATATGCTGTGGGATAGGTAGTTTATCGTCATCGTCCCGCTTGGGTACGACGATAGTAAAGTTATCATCCGAATCGCTATCTTTCGATTTATTACCTTTTGGAGTTGTGGAATTATTTTTATTTTCTATTGGCGTATTTATTATAGTTTCTGTCTCAACTACCGTAGTTTTACTATCTTTTTTTTCTTCTTTTTCCTCCTTCTTCTTTTTCGGCTTCCGTTTAAAAAGGTTTTGCAAAAAAGGAACGGTGCGGGAAGAAAGTATTACCAGAATAAGAATCAGTACGACAATAATTATCAGGATAGTACCCGGAATACCAAAATTCTTTTCCATTAAAGCGGACAACTGATAACCGTGTCTTCCACCGATAAATAAAACGGTATCATTGAAAAGACTGCCGAAAAGAAAAGATAAAGTTACAGAACTCCAAATTGTAAGTATAGAACACACAATGAAGTATCTAATTAGACTGACGTATTTGGCTTTCATTAAGCGCAGTCCGACAAAAGCCAAAAATAAAAGAAGAAAGAAAGTGGAAACGCCAAATCCTTCGTTCATCAACCATTGGCTCAGGATAGCTCCAAATGACCCTCCCCAATTGGTCATACCGGTACCCCAATGGAAAAAAGAAATATCTCTGATTTTGTCCTGATCATCCGCTCCCGTAAAGAAAAAAGAGAACATGGCGATAAAAGTATAAACCGAAAATACAAAAATGATTACGCCTATGGCAAAATGAGTTGCATTGCTTTTAACAAACTGTTTCAAATCGTCTAACTTGAAAGAGCTTTCATTTTGTTTCACCGGCGGTTTCTTTTTATCCATATCAATCAATTATAAATTTGCAAAGTTAAGAAAAATTCCCGTGAATTTACATCAACAATCGCTTATATCGCGGCAGGGCTTCTTCAAAGAGCCGCACTGCATCTTCCAATTTTCCATAAAATTCCCCGCCGGAAGCATTCAGATGACCGCCGCCGCCAAAAACTTCCTTCGCAAACTGATTGGCAGGAAAGTTGCCTTTTGAACGAAGCGAAATCCTGACAACTTCTTTTTCTTCTCGAATAAATGCAGAAAATACAACGTTTCCAATGGTTAGAGGAATATTGACAAATCCTTCCGTGTCGCCTTTTTGAGATCTGAATCGCTGATGTTCTTCATACGACAACGAGAGCAAAGACGTTTTATATTCCTTGAAGATTTTCATTTTTCGATATAAAACATACCCTTGTATCCGGATTTTACGCGCGCTGTAACCACAATATACTCGAGAATAAATAGCGTCCTTATCAATTCCTTTTCCCAGCAATTCGCTGATAATGTAGTAGATTGCCGGACTGTTTGAATTAAAGGTAAAAGCGCCCGTATCCATCATCATTCCGGTATAAATACATTCGGCGCATGATTTGTTTATGTATTCAAATAATCCCATCCGGCAGATAAACCGGAAAATCAATTCGGAAGTTGACGATATGTCGGGATGCGAAATCGTGATGTCACAAAAATTATCCGGCTCTAAATGATGATCAATGAGTATTTTTTTTGCAGAAGATTTTTTTGCCAATTGTTCCAATTGTTCTATTCGCTTCAGCACATTAAAATCCAGAAAGAAAATCAGCTCGGCGGCTTCCATCAGTTCGGTTGCCATGGAAAAGTCTTTTTCCGCAATTACAATTGCCCCCGCTTCAGGCATCCAAGTTAAAAAATCCGGAAATTCGTTGGGTACCACTATATTTACTTGCTTTCCATATTCTAATAAAAAATGATAAAGACCTAACGACGACCCCAAAGCGTCGCCATCGGGCGAAGTATGGGTAACAATAATAATCTTATCGTATTTATCAATCAGTTTTTTTGTTTTTTGAATATTATTTTCGGCAATAATTTTGTTTAACATATTTGTATAATTATTTATAATCAGAAGGGACAAAGGTAATATAATACTTGCAATATAACAATAATAACCAGCAAATAGAGGTATAGAATGCGCCTTTTTATTATGAGTAAGCACGAAAAAACAATTCCCAACGTTAAGTTCAAAGTATCTTTTACGGTTAATTGTAAATCCGTGACGACTCCATTCGGAATTTCCGCCAGCAGGTTTAGTCCGGTAATAAAAAATTGCAGCAATTTCTGTAAAGGGAACAATACTGCGGGATGATTTCCGGACAGAAAACTTGCGAGTAGCGACAAAGGAATCAGTAATAAAAAAATTCCGGCAAGCGGAATGGCAAAAAGATTGGCAATCAAATACAGGAGCGGAAACTGATGAAAATAGTAAATACTCAGTGGAGCCGTTCCCAATTGCGCTGAAGTGGAAGTACAAGACATTTCCCAAACGTAATTAATCGCCGGATTGCGGGAATGATAAAAGGCTGTTAAATATGGATTTATCAGCAAAATGGCGAGTACGGCGGAAAAGCTCAGTTGAAATCCTATGTCGAATAAATTGAGAGGATTATACAGAAGCAATAAAAAAGCGGCGAAGCCCAATGTATTGAATGTTAATGCTCGATAGAAAAAAGCGTTTCCAATTCCCCAAATTGTGATTGTTATCACCGCCCGCACGACCGAAGGGTGCATGCCCGTGAAAAAAGCAAACGCCCACAGTATGGGTAAAATAATGAACTGTTTAACGACTCGTCCACGCCGTTTGTTACCGATGAAAGAAAACAGCGAATTAAGAGCGCTATAAATAAAAGCAAAATGTAATCCGCTGATAGCTAAAATATGAGCGCATCCGGCAGCCGTGAAAATCCGGCGGGTATCTCTATCCATTTCTTTGGTATAACCGAATGAAATAGAAGTTGCAATGGTATATAACTGTTCATCCGGCAACATTTTTTTGAGTTGGCTTAACACGATTCGCCTGCATTTCAGCGAATAGAAATGCAGGCTGAAAGATTGTTCCGGCTGATTTTCCAGCCTCCTCCAATTATTTTTAGCCACAAATGCCCGCGCCGCAATGTTTTGCTTCCGAAGATTGATTTGACCGGTTTTTTCAAAATGCGTTTTGATTATAAGCCAATCCGAAGGTTTTAAGGAAGATGAAGCGCTATCGACCGGAATATAAATGAGAACGGTTTTATCGCCTGCCTTAACTTTACACATCCAAGTTTGAGGCTTTCTCTCCGGATCGTCAATCAGTTGTACACGGTAGCTTTGGACTCCGGCATCCTCCTTCCATTCCGTTTGCATCCATTTTGAATAGGTTAAAATGCCTGCCGAAGAAGTGCAAAAGAGAAATAACCCTGCGCCAAACAGCCAACGCCAGCGATAAGACGGGGCAATTTTCGGGAGCATAGCGAAGGTCAGAATCAGTAGAGAGAATACGGCGGAGTAAATCCAATAAGGGAACAGGTTTTTTTGTGTTTGAATGATAATTCCAAGCGCAAAAAATAAGGTTAGCCGCAAAAAAACGGATTGTCGTAAGGTTTTGATCATATAAAATACAATTTTTTGTAGAGACGGGGCGCGCCCCGTCTCTACAGCGCGGATTTCATCCTTCTAATCATTTCTTCGGGGTCTCTTGTTTTAAATATCGAATTTCCAACAACCAATACCTTAGCGCCGGCTTCTTTCATTATTTTACCGGTGTCGAGGTCTATTCCTCCATCTACTTCAATCAAGGTTTTCAGCTTTTTATGATCAATCATCGCTTTCAGTCGCCGTACTTTATCGACTGCGCGAGGAATAAACTTTTGTCCGCCGAACCCCGGATTAACAGACATAATCAATACCATATCCACTTCGTCCATGATGTCGGTTAAAAATTCTACCGGCGTATGCGGATTGAGAGCTACTCCGGCTTTCATTCCCGCTTCCCTGATTTTCATCAGTGTTCCATGTAAGTGTGTACAAGCCTCGTAATGAACGGTTAAAACTTGAATGCCCAAATCCCGGAATTGAGAAATGAATTTTTGCGGGTCAACAATCATCAAATGCGCATCCATTGGCTTTGCCGCTACTTTTGCAATTTGTTTCAGAACCGGAAAGCCAAAAGACAAATTCGGTACGAAAACTCCATCCATCACATCCAGATGCAGCCAATCGGCTTCACTTCGGTTGACGGTTTCTATGATTTCTCCCAAATGTAGAAAATCAACAGTTAATATCGAAGGAGCAAGCATCATAACTAATTCAATATCATTGTCGCTAACGATAAAGGCAACTTTCCTTCCGCGTGGTAAGCATAAGCAAACTGTCTAATAAAATTCAACGTTTGCGCTTTGGGATAATTTTGCATTTTCTTTTCTGAGGAATCAATAGGGAACATTTGTTCCATTTCTGTAAGAGTAATTTTTTGTTGCATAGGCAGTGTCGTTTTTTGTTTTTCTACCTATATAAACGTATGCTTTGAAGGAATATTGTTAACTATCTAAAAAATTAATCAGCAGTTAAAATCATATTTTTCTCTTCAGCCATACGCCGCATATTAAGAATGGCATAGCGCATACGTCCTAACGCAGTATTGATGCTTACTCCGGTAATGTCGGCAATTTCTTTAAAACTTAAGTCCTGATAATAGCGTAATAATAAAACTTCTCTTTGATTATCAGGAAGATAATTTACCAATTTTTTCACGTCCATCAAGATTTGATTTTTGATCATCTCGTCTTCAATCGTTCCTTCCGATAATTTGTAATTATTGAATAAATCAACTTCACAATCATCGTTGGAAATAGTCTGTTCATTTTTTTCCTGACGGTAATTATCTATGATTAGATTGTGAGCGATTCGACTGATCCATGCGCGGAATTTTCCGTTTTCGGTATAACGTCCTTGCTTGATTGTTACAATTGCTTTGACAAAAGTTTCTTGAAAAATATCTTCCGCCAATTCTCTATTTTTAACAATAAAATAAATATAGGAATAAACGGTATCCTTATGACGATTCAACAAAATATCAAATGCAGCATTGTTACCTTTGGCATAAACAACCACCAACTCCTCGTCGGTTAGCATTTTTAAACTTGTCATTACTTTTATTTTTTAGTTTATAAGAGTAATGTTTGGCTATAGGCAATTTATTTTAAATAGTAATACAATATTTTAGGATACAAAGGAAATAATAATAAAAATAATATCCAAATTTTTTTAAATAAATTTAGCAAGACTAATGTTTTTATATGCAAAATCGGAGTTTTTGGCGCAAAAGAGCGAATATTCATCAGGTAATAATTGTAAATCCGGCTTTTTCCAAATCCTTCCAAAATCCCGGATAGGATTTGGAAACAACGCTGGGGTCTTTAATTCGAATCTTCCCTGTTTTCAGGCAAGCCGGAGCAAAAGCCATCGCCATCCGGTGGTCGTCGTAGGTGGAGATTACCGGATCGGAATCCGGTTCGCAACGTTCGCCATCCCATTTCATCGCAGCTTCGCCTGCTTTTACCGCATAGCCTAATTTTTTCAATTCGGTTTGTAAAGCCGAAATGCGGTCGGTCTCTTTTATTCTGAGGCTTTGCAATCCGGTGAAATGGAAAGGAATATCCAACAGGCAGCAAGTCGCGGCAAGCGTTTGAGCCAGATCAGGCTCGTTGGAAAAATCGTAGTTTAAATTATCCGTTGAAACCATTGCTTCAAACAGTTTCGCCACTTTTGAATCGCCTTGAATGCTGTTTTGTTCCAGTCCTGTTAATTCCACCTCAGCGGAATTTCCTGCCAACGCCGCTATTTCGTACCAATAGGATGCAGCCGACCAATCGTTTTCTACCGTAAAAGGAATCGGTCGATAGATTTGCGGTTCAATCCGGAGGCATTGCCCGTTCCAAAGAATTTCTACGCCGAATGTTTGCATCAGACTGATAGTCATTTCGATATATGGACGGGAAACAATATTTCCTTCCAATTGAATATCCAAGCCTTGTTGCGTGAGAGGCGCAATCATCATCAGCGCCGAAAGATATTGCGAACTTACGCCGCCATTCAACCGGATCGATCCGCCGGTTAATTTTTCGCCGTAGATTCTAAGCGGAGGAAATCCTTCTTTTTCCATGTAATTGATTTTTCCTCCTATTTCACGCAGGGAATCTACTAATATTTTTATCGGACGATTTTTCATTCGCTCCGTTCCGGTTATAGTCCAGTCGCCTTCGTTTTGAGCAAGGTAAGCGGTCAGAAAGCGCATGGAAGTGCCGGCGGCGCCAACGTCGAAAGCGGTATTTCCCGATTGAAGCGAAAGAAGCGCTTTCATCAGGACTTGCGTATCGTCGCTGTCCGACAAATTCTCAACCGGATAGCTGCTCTTGCTTAAAGCATTCAGAATCAATATCCGGTTGCTGATGCTTTTAGATGCCGGCAACCGGATTTTTACATGAACAGATGCAGGGGGTTGAATAGTATAAATCATTATCTCAATGTATATTTCATTCCGTTACCTTCACAAGCGTCACTCCATGCGGAGCTATTCTTGTTGAAAAAGAATCGTTGAAAGCGCCCAAATCTTTTTGCCGCCACAAATCGCGTACTTTTTTATCGCCGGTCTTATTCAACTTAACGTCATTCCAATTAAGTGTAACTGTTTGAAAATCATTCTTCAAATTGAAAATGCCTATAGCATAGCCGCCGTCTTCCAACGCTTTCATCCAGACCTGATAAGAGGCGTTGGCAATCATCTGTTGCGCCTGTTTTCCCAACACATCCTGATCGACTGCAAGCGCTTCATCGTTTGTCAACAGATTTAATGTAAAATCATCCATACTGCTGATGTCGCATCCTATCAGAAGAGGCGCCGACAGTAAGCACCACAAACTGATATGCGTGTATTGCTCATCAGGCGTCAAGCGGGTTGGATGCAAATTGTCGCCCCAACCTACCTGTCCGACAACTAACATGTCGGGATCGTTCCAGCGTCCCGGCTTGGCATATTTATATTGAACCGTCTGGTTGAAACCGATACCGGACAAACTCGCCCATGTGTCTGTAATATCGCCGGTTGTACGCCAGCAATTTCCGTTCATCTGTTCGCCCCATTCCCATACATTGCTCATTCCATATTGGCATAAACTGAAAACAATATCTCGGTTCTGTTTGAGCAAAGCATCACGCATCAATAAATAAGGTTTTTGCCTCATTGCCAATGAATTATCATTGCCGGCTATTTCGGCGTAACTGCACCAGTCGTATTTTAAATAATCTATTCCCCAACCGGCATACGTTGTCGCATCCTGTAATTCATGCTGATAGGAGCCAAGAAATCCTCCGCATGTTCTCGGACCGGGAGAAGAATAGATGCCGAATTTCAATCCTTTGCTGTGGAGCCAGTCTCCCAGCGCTTTCATATCGGGGAACTTTGCATTGGGAGTAATAGCGCCGTCAGCGTTTCTTTGCTCGGCTTCCCATCCGTCGTCGATATTCATATTTGTCCATCCGTGATCAATCAAACCTTTGTCTATCAGGGCTTGCGCACTTGATTTTACTTTTTCGGCGCTCACGCTTAAACCCCAACAATTCCAACTGTTCCAACCCATTGGCGGCGTCAATGCCAAGAGGTCGCCTACTTTAATTGTCAACTGTTTTTCGGCAGAACCTTTTGCATTTTTCACTTTCATGGTTAGCTGATAGTCGCCTTTATTTGTTAAAGCGCCGGAAATAACGCCTGTAGCGGCGTCTAATTTCAATCCTTCCGGTAGATTTTCCACAGCATATTGCAGCGGTTTTTCGCCGGTTGCCGCAATTTTATATAAAACAGGAGAGCCGGGGCGTACGCCAAATACCTTTGCGCTATTGATTTTCGGGAAATCCGAAACGGGCGGCGTCAAGATATAAGGCAACACTTGACTGATTTTTATCGACTTACCTGTTTTTGATTCCGTAAAAACAGCGATGAGTTGCAGCCGTTTCGTTTTGTCGCTCGGAATCGAAACAGACAAGCGGTCAGTTGCCTCTTTATTTAAAACCCTGTTATCCTTTAAATTATACACAACTTCCTGCGTTTCCGAATCTATGACGGAAATATCCAGATTTCCTGTAACTTGCTGCTGTAAATTATTTCGAAAAGTAAATACGCCGTTTCCTTCCGAATTATAAAAACGCATTGAGATGCCATCAATAATGTCAATCATGCTGACAGCGGTATTCCCGCCATACATGCCTCCGTCGCCTCCCGTATCCAAAGCCCTGACGGCAATCACATTATCGGCATCCCACTTCAGAAAAGGCGCATCGGCGGAAATGTGATACTCTCTTATTGCGTTGTATCCCTTGGTTTTCCCTATCAATTGCCCGTTGAAATAAGATTCTTCATTGTCATCGACTTTATTTAAAAAGATACGCAATGAATCTTTCAAAAACGATTGATTTTTTAACGAAGAGGGAAGATAGAAATGGAACCGGTACCACGCATATCCGTCATAATTCGGATATCCCTGTAGTTCCCAGCAAAAACTGCTATTGACAACCGCCCATTGGCTATCGTCGAATGCAGGCTCTTTCCACTGCTGATCGTCGCCTGTCTTAAACTTGGGATTTTCGAGCGTAACCGCTTGTTCCGCTTTTGCACTATCGGCAGGGATTGATTTCGTTTGAGAAAAAAGCCCAACTGTCGCTATTGAAATAAATATTCCAATTGAAACGAAGAAAATTTTTGATTGCATGGTATAAATAATTTTAATTACTATTACATGGCAAAAATATAAAAAAAACCGCACAACCAAAAATGAACAATAATAAAACGCGTATTATCTGCGAAAATCTGTATTATCTGCGTCATCTGCGTTCTTTTGAGACAGCCTCTTTATCATCAATTCTTTATTGATAATCGAAAAAGCTGTATATTTGCGCCACAATTAATAATTTATTACTTTTGCAGCGATATTTGTATGATGATTGTATGATGATAAATTGCTTATCTAATGATTAAATCCCTTCCATACATAGTATATGCCGGAATTGCAGTTTTTTGTATAAACCATTGCTTTTTCGAAGATACGATTCAACTTTCTTCTTTGCACGCCTCATGGTATTATGAACATAACTTCAGCCGCTTTTTGCTTCCGAACGACTACGACAGTGGTCACCCGCCGTTAAACGGAATGATGCTGGCTTCATTGTGGCTTCTTTTCGGGCGGTCGCTGTGGGTAGGTCATGCGTTTATGGCAATCTGGACTGCCATTATGATATATCAGTGCCAGAAATTATGTGAAACTCTTTTTTCAAAAAAAATTGCAGCGTATGTGTCGTTAGTTGTTTTGCTGGATGCAACTTTCCTTTCACAATCCTCACTTGTATCGCCCGATATTATCCTGATGGCTTGTTTTTTTGCCGCAGTGCGGGCTGTGTTGGAAAATAAGAAAATCCTGCTTGCTTTTTCAATTTTGTTTTTATCATTAATCAGTATGAGAGGAATGATGCACACGGGAGCAATATTCTTCTTTTACGTTTGGAATCAATATAAAACATTGAAACCTTTCACATTAGGAAAAATAGTGAAGGCAACGCTTCCTTTTTTGCCGGGCGTATTGTTGGCGTTTTCGTTCCTTGCCTATCATTATTACAGGTTAGGGTGGATTGGCTATCATGCAAGTATGCCTTGGGCAGAATGTTTTGAAAAAATAACATCGTTTAAGGAGTTTGGAAGAAATGTCATTGTAATGATTTGGCGATTGGTTGATTTCGGCAGATTTATTATTTGGATTTTATTTTTCTATTCGATTTATTACCTTTATAAAAATAAAAACCTGAAAATCAATACGTCTTTTTCATATCAGCAAATGTCTGTTTTCTTCCTGTTTGCTCTTCTGATACTGATTTCGGCGTATTCTTTTCTGTTTCATAAAATGTTGAATGGACACCGTTATTTATTACCTCATTATGCACTGATTACGCTGATTGTCTTTATACTGCTGGAGAAATTCTGTTCATGGAAAAAAATCAGAATAATTGCAATTATTTCGGCATTGGTTTTACTTTCAGGCAACTGCCTTAAATATCCGGAGAAAATCTCAACCGGTTGGGATTCCACGCTTGCGCACCTCCCTTTTTATGGATTAAGAGAGCAAATGTTTAAATATATTGAGGAAAATAACATCGCGTGGAAAGATATATCTGCAGGATTTGGCTTATATGGCAACCAAGATTACATTGATTTATCTTCGCCGAAAGACAGAATTATCAAACATGCAGACGTTGGAGAAACGCCCTATTTTATTTATTCAAATATATCCAACCTTGACGATGAGATGATCGACCAAATAAAAAATGAAAACAATTTTTTACTGATAAAAAAATTTGAGCGGGGAAATGTCTTTATCTCTCTTTACAAAAAATTATAATTTATGATACTCGGTCAAAAGATAGTCGTGGTTATGCCGGCATATAACGCCGAAACAACTTTGGAAAAGGTATATGCCGAAATTCCCTTTGACATAGTGGATGATGTTATTCTGACAGATGATTGCAGCAAGGATAATACGGTCGGAATAGCAGAAAAATTAAACATAACCCATGTGCTGAAACACGATGTTAACAAAGGCTATGGAGCCAACCAAAAAACCTGTTACAGAAAAGCGCTGCAATTATCGGCTGATATTGTCGTTATGTTGCATCCCGATTATCAATACACTCCAAAACTCATAGCTTCAATGGCTTATATGATTGCGAACGGAATATATGATACCGTAATCGCTTCCCGCATCTTGGGAAAAGGCGCTTTAAAGGGAGGTATGCCTGTGTATAAATACATCAGCAACAGAATTTTAACTTTTTTACAAAATATTCTGATGCACCAAAAGCTGTCGGAATACCATACCGGTTACCGCGTTTTTTCGGCTAAAGTATTAAATGGAATAGATTTAAGCCGTTATTCCGATGATTTTATTTTTGATAATCAAATGTTAGCCGAAATTTTATTCAAAGGTTTTAAGGTTGGCGAAGTGTCATGCCCTACCAAATATTTCAACGATTCATCTTCTATCAGCTTTTTTAGAAGCATAAAATATGGTATTGGGGTACTGCAGGTTTCTTTGAACTATTTTTTTCGTACCTTTGTCGGATATTTAGTAACAAAGAATGAAAACAGACATAGAAATTGCAAGGAGCATCCCATTAACTAAAATCAAAAGAATAGCCGCCGCTATTGATATTCCGGAAGACGAAGTTCTTAATTACGGAAAATATATCGCTAAAATTCCTATCAATCTGATTGATGAAGAAAAAGTAAAAAAGAGCGCCCTGATTCTCGTCACTGCTATTACTCCAACCAAAGCCGGAATAGGGAAAACAACCGTTTCTATCGGTTTGGCTTTGGGCTTAAACAAAATCGGAAAAAAGGCTATTGTCGCCTTGCGGGAACCCTCGCTTGGTCCCTGTTTCGGGATGAAAGGCGGAGCTGCCGGCGGAGGCTATTCACAAGTGTTGCCTATGGAAAATATCAACCTGCATTTTACGGGCGATTTTCATGCGATTACTTCTGCGCACAATATGATAACCGCTTTGCTGGATAATTATTTATACCAAAACAGGGGAGTTTCAGGGAAACAACTCAAAGAAGTTTTGTGGAAAAGGGTTTTAGACGTTAACGACCGTTCGCTTCGCCGCCTTGTCTCCGGTCTGGGAGGCGCTGCCAACGGGATTCCCGCTGAAACAGGATTCGACATTACCGCCGCTTCCGAAATCATGGCGATTCTTTGCCTGACAACGAGCATCGACGATTTGAAGCGTCGCATTGGCGATGTTTTGTTAGGATTCACTTATGATAATCAACCGTTTACCGTAAAAGATTTAGGCATCGAAGGCGCAATAACCGTGCTGTTAAAAGACGCCCTCAATCCTAATTTGGTGCAAACAACCGAAAATACGGCGGCATTTATTCACGGCGGACCTTTCGGGAATATCGCTCATGGTTGCAATTCCCTGCTGGCTACCAAAATGGCGCTGACTTACGGCGATTTTGTCGTTACTGAAGCAGGATTCGGAGCCGATTTGGGCGCTGAAAAATTCTTTAATATCAAATGCCGTAAATCAGGCTTGCAACCCAAACTGACGGTTATTGTGGCATCGGCGCAAGGTTTGAAAATGCACGGCGGAGTTCCCGTTGAAAATATAAAGTCG
>Ga0123357_10009395_pt1 | contig 12348 bp, 8 predicted proteins | sample TergutEmb28metaG_FD_89873 | JGI IMG/M metagenome (GOLD analysis project Ga0123357, IMG submission 89873) | Embiratermes neotenicus P4 segment gut microbial communities from Petit-Saut dam, French Guiana - Emb289 P4 | ecosystem: Host-associated > Arthropoda: Insects > Digestive system > Gut ... | reverse complement strand
TTCCACAATTTTTTTTAATTCCCTTATAGATTTTCCTGGTGAGGAACCGGGGGGAGGGAATTTTTTTTTTTCCCACACACGGGCCCCCCCCCCCCCCCACACACACACACACAAATTACTGTCTTGTAAATAAAGTCAACTTGGTGCACAATTTTTCTTAGTATGTTTATTTCTTTAATCTACATGTTTCGGGTGACTAGGTGCCCATCATCAGGAGAAATAACTGTATCTATGTGACACTTGGTACTTGTCACTCTGTATGGATGACTGGTATGCAGGGTGGAATTCCACCCTGCATACCAAGCACCAAATGTCGCATAGATACAGTTATTTCTCCTAATGATGGGCACATAGTCACCCAAAACATGTCGAGAAAAGAAATAAACATACTAAGAAAAATTGTGCACCAAGTTGGCTTTATTTACGAGTTTATACAGGAATGCACGGACAACAAAACATAAAATTCGACAAATTACTGTATTTTCTGTATCATCAGATGCTATGAGTGATAAGATGCATCCTGTAATTAGCAAGGAAAAAGTAAAGCTATCCCAGTACAGGCCTGGACAGGTCCTTCAAGCTGTAGGAGGCTGAGGCTTCCAAAATTTCTAGATAATCGACACATGATGGTGGTAAGGTTGTTAGTCATACACATCAGCTGCCGTACCCACCAGGAGACATCCCTGGTACTCATTTCTGTTAGGGGCTGAGTTGACCCCAGGGCCATAATGCATTCGAAAGGATTAAGTCAATGAGAAATAACATTGACCTCATCAGGAATCGAACCCGCGACCTTCCGGCTTGTAGTGCGCTGCCTCAACCAACTGCACCACCGCATACATAATTAGCAATGTATTTTTGTGGGTTTAATGGACTGCTTGTGTAACTATTCATCACCTTGTGTTAAGATGTAGGGTGAATTTTGGGGACTTTTTCGAGGGGAGAATGCGTATTTTTCAATGGGGAATGCATTAATTTGTACCTGGTGTGAGTGAGATTGGACATAAAAATGATTAACACTGTCACTAGATGGACATAAACGTTCGGAATTTCGATGTGGTTGCACTACTGTTGGAGGTATCTTCCATGAGGGTCGTTTTCCATGCCTGATCCTTTTTCATTCACACTGACAATCGTTTAATCATAGTGCTGAATATAGGGATAGTGAGGCTGGTGTCCACCATCTCTTTCCCCCCCCCACATTCTTCTGCTGTCATTTACATATATCCTGTAGCATTTTTTCCTATGCAGCTTTTTTTTTTTTAACGCTGAAGTTGGAGGCAGCAGGTTTCCCCATAATGGATAATTCTACCACATTTTTATTAATCTCCTGCATGTAGGAGATTAATGCTTGTAATTAATTGTATTTATTTTTAAGTGCATGTGTTGGTTGAGGTATTGTAGCCGATCATTTTAGTATAGTTGTTTATTAGGTTTGCTGGCGCCAGTTATGGACAGTCTGCAACGTACATTCATGAACCATTGGCAATAGGTAGGAGGGTTTGTACGGGGAGAGATTTAAATGAGAAAAGGTTAGCAGCGGATATCGGATGCTAGCAGTCCAGTAAGGAAGTCAGTCGCGTACAAGAACAATGTGAGTGAGGGAGTACAAGTGACTGTGTTATTTTAAAAATACATGATTTAGTTTTTTTAACTTCATACAGCATGCCTTTTTTATATCAAGAATCAAATGACTAAATAAAACAACAAGTAAAAAGAACTAACACTATATTTGATTCGATGAACCACACCCTTTCCCGAAAGAGGATCACCTACCAGACTGCGCACGTTAGGACAACCAAGTTAAAAAGGGTGATCGTGTAGAATGGGAATAGCTCCGTGCATTCACAATCTTGCCACTAGAATCTTGGATAGTATTCATTATACAAATATGCACAGCATGAATAACTCATAATTCTACCGCAATTTAGGGTGTTGTACGATCACTACCACAAGAACATCAAACCGCATTTCCTTGGTCTTGTTTCAGGACTACAATCCTGCCTCAGCCAGATAAACTGAAGATAATGCTGAACAAATTTAAGGAATTCCACCTAAAGTTCCTCGCAGAGTATAAGTAAGCAGCTCCGTCACTTGGCTTCCATTACTTCTCGTTTTTCTTTCCAGACAAAACTTAATCATGTTAATTTTTATATAAATATTGTGAAGGCATTTTAGTGTGCAGTTTTTATTACATTAGGAGTTGAATTAAATGTAATATCGGCATGTACATATAATTTTATTGATGAGTGAGAATGTTGGGAAAGGTGGGCTGTTCAGGAGAGAAAGTGCAGATTTGAGCCAAGAAATTGGGAAGAAAGAACACAAACTCAAACAATATTATGTACATATTTTCAATATTTGTGTGCAATACTGATTTCATCTTAGGAATTTATTATGAGAAATTTTTTGTCTGTATCAATTTTGAACGTACAATGTTCTTTTACTTGATGAATTCTGTGTGCAGTACTGTTATGCAACAGTATTCAGTTGCTGGCTGTAGCAGTCTTAATTTACAAACTTGAACAAGTGTATTCAACATTTATGTGAGACCTCAACTAGTTCTGTAGTTGAAAAAGACGCTAGGAGTTAACACGGTATGGAACAGTATTGTCAAGATTCCAGATGATTATCATTAATGAAAATTTAATGAAATTTTTTTTACACTGTATTTTGCTCTGTGCCTCCTTATAGTACAATAAATTTATTGAGAGCATACGTTTAAATGGGACCAGTATGGCATTGAATCACTATTGAATATGTAGTGTTCATTCATTATTGTTAGAGTGATTAGGTAAAGGGGAATGAGATAAAAGGGACATGTGTAATGCATGGGGGAAATGAGAATTGTATGCAAAATTGTGATCTGGAAAATCTCAAGAGAAGAAATCACTTGACTGCTTGTAGATGCACAGGCAGTATTGTACTGGATCTTGGAGAGATAAGGAATGAGGCTAACTGGTTACAGTTTGGCAGGAAAAGATCTGGTGCTGGGTTTTTGTGAATACAGCGTTGAACTTACAGGATCCGTAGAAGCAGGAATTTCTTGCCCATTTGTCATCTGTCATTTGTTTGCATTGATAAACCCATTATGGCACATTAATAATCAGTGTAAAATAAATATATAACTTAATGCAGTTGGCACGACAGTAATCTGTATTATTAAAGATTGGATGTTTATTGGAAGTCATTACAAGAAAAAATGTGAACAGTAAACAGGTTACATATTCACAGTAGAATAATATAGTAAGGTTCCAGTTTTAAACATTGCATTTCACAGAATTGGAAATAAACCTGGGATCCTATGTTTTAAAAAATGTGTATTACATTTCCTGTACAGTTTCATCAAACATATCAGGTATTAGTCAGTAGATGGCAGCTTTCGGTGTTGAAACATGTTGTTATGTTGTAAATATCTGTAATAATGATTGTTAACTGTTGTGCCATTTTCATTGAATTATTTAGTTTGTATTTGCCATCAGTTATAAACTTTTTAGGACTAGCCCTGTACATCTTTCTTGCATATCGAAGGCCGGTTAATGAATATGTGCCATAATTAATAATTTGTGTACTATGTTTGTATAGAAAGTTGATTTTGTATATTGTTCGTTTTATTATTTTAATATGCGCAATGATGCCTGTGTATGTGTGGGTAAATATGTATAGGACTGTAATTAATTAAGATCATTGTTTACATTTGATAATTTAAATTTGCTGTGATTTTGTTGTATATATAATCAGTGCAGTTTTGATTGAATAGTCACAGATTAGCACAGTCACTACAGTGACTGGCCAGAGACTGGATGGCCAGGTTCTGCTTCATAGCAGACGTGGTGACTTCTCTGTTTACTTCCATGTTCAGACTGACTCTGGAGTTCACCTAGATCTTCTCTGTTGAGTTCTGGGGGTTTTAGCCCAGGGTATAAGGGGGTCAGTGGTTTCACTTGAGCATTCATCTGCTTGGAGTGCCAGAGTTAATAATACTTAAAGAGTTTTACCTATATGACATGATATTTAGACTCAGGGACAACTTATGAATAAAACTGTACCAGGCAATTAGTGCACCATTCATTGGTCATTTTTTAAAGAGTTGGCATAGATGTTAGACATGCTGCATTTGAAGATTTGTCTTCGAGTTTTCCATTCTTTTTGGATGTGATGTGTCAGTAGGTAAGTAGTTCCTGACATCTCAGAAGAGTCTGTCACCTCTTTGCACTTCACATCACCTCTTGTCAACCCGTTTCTTTCCGCATCCCCCCATTCTGAACCAACTGGCTCCCAAGTTGGTCACCAGTCAGTGATCACCTGTCTACCACACATCCAGCTATGGCCCTTCCGTGTTTCATCTACCGTACTTCCAGACCCTTTCTGCATCCCTCTTTTGACTCACCATCTTTTACGTCCATCCACTGCTGGCCAGACCTTGTCTTTACTTCCCTGTTACTTTACTTATTCAGCATTCTTCATGGACCACTGAACACTTAAAGATTATGTTGCTACATTTGTTGGAGATGACAGGAACCACTAACCCAACAGCGCATTGTCACACCCCAGAAGATGGTAATCCTGTGTTAGAAACTGGTTTTAAATTGCATCTGTTTCTGGTAGAGCCAGATTCATTCAGAGGACAAACAGAGTAATGGCATTCAAGTTTTGTGTGTGACATGGAATTCATCTGAACAAAATTTCACATTTTTAATGGCCTGGTTTTTTCACCTCTGAATTCCTCGAAATTGCACTCCTCCACTTTCAATTCACTGAACTTCTGAGAGCTTCGTTTACCACTTTTGTATAGCATTTGTTGCATTTATTCGGTTACCACGGGAATAATTGGTTTTAGAGATGATCATCAGCAGCTTTCTTAGTGTTTTTGATTGATACAGGGCACTTGAAAATTTGTGTGATGTGTAAGACGATCCTTTGCATAGATGTAACTTGGTGCCATGTGGTAGTGCTGGTGCTTGTCACAGTAGTCAGGGGATTGGTCTTGTATAGGATTTCAGATTTCATATTTCTTGTATCTAGATAAAGGTGCTGACTTTGAGTTTTATGAGTGTCAGTGATAAATGTCGCTATAGCAACAAAATTTAATGAAAAACAGGTGCAAGTGTATGGGAAATTAATGGCATAGGTCTTATTAGTGATAAGACTGCAGCTTCTGTGTCGTGAGTAGGGCCACAGAGTTTTCCCTTGACAGTCGAACATATTCAGTACAGGGTTGTTGCTGGAATAACTTTATTGGTTTCAGTTCAGAGGCAATCAGTATCTTACTCCCTTCTGTTACACAGTGTGTTTGTATTGTGTGTTCAGGTGAAGGCAGAATGGTTTGTGCATGTTTTTCCGAGGTCGCAGGGTCAGGTACCTCCCTTAAATACATTATTTTGTGGGTGTGTTTTTTGTGATTTTGATTTTGTTTCATACTATGTGCCAAGAATGAGTTGAAAGTTCCCTTTCAACATACAGAGTCATCCTTTTGTGTGCTTTATTTACTTCAAGGAATTGCACATACAATTTGCGTAATGGCTGTGTGTTGGGTTGCCTGTTTGCATGAAGTCACAGACTGACACAATAGGTGTGCACAACCAGAGATGAAAATATCCGTATTTTCACAATATTCAAAGAATTCATGATAAGTGTATTGATAAGTATATTGAGTGCTTTTGTTGGTATGTCATCACAGTTAATTCTAAGAGATGCAAAACTTATGGTTCTTGTTGCTTAGATAATTGTCTTGGAGGCTTCTGGGGAGTTCTGACATATCATGGAGCAAATAATTGTGCTGTGCACGAAGCAAAGGCACAAATACTTGTGTTGTGTTCCTGAAAGGGATAATGTTCAAATAACAGTATTCATATGCAATATAAAAGCAATTGTTTCACATGTTGAAAACTGTAATAATTTTGCATAATTTTCAGTCCTACAATAATGGCATCCTGAAAGACATAACAGATATTGTGTGATTTTGTTAGTTACATTTCATTGTGTTTGTTCATATTGAATATGAAGTGTATCACATGAAATGTGAAACAGGTGATGGTAGATGGAATGCCATTGGGTGGTTTGAAGTAGAAGACAATACATTACCCTTCCTGTGCATGCTGATAATCCATAAAGTGTTATCTGTTCACCAAGATTCCTTTGTCCGTCTATAGTACAGTATTATCTGATATTCTTAACAATACATGTATTACAGTCTTTTTGTCTTTTCATATGTTCACATTTTTCCATTCCATGTTTAACGATTTATATGGCTCTTACCTAAGTAACTTACCGGTGTACTCTTTAAACAAATTATAATGTTTTTGCTCATGTAAATACTTTTGTATGAAATGTATTTTGATGTGTTTTGTTTCAGTTAGATTGTTTACTTATTTATTTGTAAACAGAGTGCATAATTTCTTGGCTTGTTTCCTACTGGGAAAGATGAGCTGCGTAATGACAAGATACGATACCGTGTCGAAGAGTAAACAGTTGCTGCTTACTGTTTGACAAGGCACAATATTCGTGAAGAGTTGAATCTTCATAAACCCTGGTGTGAGAACCTCAAATCTCGCACGTTAAGTAAACAATAAAATAATATGAGCAAATAAATAGATAAATAAATATATTATATAGACTTCTTTGTTTAGCAGTAGAGTGTATATTACGTATGTATAAAAACGTAACTAACTCTTACCTTTTCTCCTGTTTCCTGTTTCATACTGCAGACCTAACACAGGACCTCCAAAGATATAATGAAATTTGCTTTGTATGCTTGCCAGTATACATGGCAGTCATGGACGTTGACGCGATGTGGCCGGGCAGTGGTAGAATTTTTGGATCCAGTCCAATTCCGAATGCTTTTTCTGATTGCGTGAGTAAACTTTAATTTCTTAAATCTTATGTTTATGGGACCGTGCATCATCTTTATAGTTGAGTAAAGAGAAGAACCAACTTGATGCCACTTATTTTATTATTTATTCAATACTCATTCATTGCTCAACCAGTTAGTCGCAGACTCCTGAAGATGGTCGTATTAACGGCCGAAACATGTTGAGCAATGAATGAGTATTGAATAAATAATAAAATAAGTGGCATCAAGTTGGTTCTTCTCTTTACTCAACTTTAATTTCTTAATTTGGCTGGTGATCCTTTGAAGTCTTAGCTACCATATAGCATGGTAAGAGTCTGGTCATTGAAGGAAGAGTTAAATTCTGGAAGGGATTAGCACTAAACATCATTGTTTCTGTATGAAAGAATGCTAGTTCTGTAGAGCTGGTTACTGTCTCAGTGAATAGAGAATACAGTACAATGTGCAGGCATGCTAGCAGCATTCATTTTAGCCATTTTCTTTTTGGAATGCATCTTGAGGCTTAGTATTGTAGTGTGCGGGGAAAGAATTTATTGTGGTTTTACCAACTGTAGTGATTTTAATTTTGTTGTATCAACCGGTCTGACGTTTCTGTGCGTTCCATTCAAATTTGAGCACTGGTTGCATTGTTAACTAAAACAGTTCATGTAGGTCTAAGTTCTTCTGGCTCAGTTTTGCACCCCTATCTGCAGATACCAATGCACTATTCAAAACCACCAGCACTGCACTTCTGCGCACTGTACAGACCCTAGTCATGAAATAGCTTTCCTTTTACTGTGTTGAAGAACGGTTTGAAAACACTAAGGGATCTGAATGATACCAAGTTTCTGTGCAATGTGTATGGACAATGAAGAATTTAGAAGTAATGAATTTGTGCTATAAGTAAAGTAGGGATTTTAATGGTCTGTAATTAAATTCACGTTACAATTCTGTTTTTGACTTGACAAAATCAGCTTGTCATTTGCAAGATGAAGCATATTAAAATATAGGCGTCTGGTAGGTTAAACTATCATTTGGACTTTATAATAATGTTGTGCTTTTGTTAGGTTATGTAGTAATGAAAGTTGCCACAGTGCTGTATTAAACAGCATGCAAAGAAGGTATATGGGGAGGAGAGGATTAGCTCCACTTATTCTCAAGCTCGGCACTAGATGGTGATGGGAAGTCAGCCTCAGTGCCCGGTCGCTATGTTATCAGGGGACAGAGCCTGCGAAACCCATTGAATAGGAGGTTTATGTGGGCGTTGGAGGTCTGGACGTTTTGGAGAATAGATCTGTTTCCCCGTCCGGGATTCGAACCATGATCTCTCGGTCGTAGCGTAGTCAACTGTGCCGATTGAACTTTCCCACCTCCCAAGAGTTCCTTCGGTGTTTGCCTAATATTTATGTATATTTATAGACCACAAAATGTTTGCTAATACCGTGGAATCGTGAATAAAAAATGGCAAACCGTTAAAAAAAATGCAGTGAAATGTGTTTGCAGTTGGTTGCATACGATTAGATTTTTGGGCGCGTTCACAAAATTTCGAAAAGCGGCAATTGGCTTCGTCATGCCTGTCTGTCCGTCCGCCAGGAACAACTCGGCTCCCACTAGACGGATTTTCATGAAGTCTGGTGTTTGAATGTTCTTCGGAAATCTGTTGAGAAAATTCATATTTCATTAAAATCTGACGAGAATAACGGGTAATTTACATGAACACCGATACACATTTTTGGTCATATCCCGCTCAGTTCTATTTAGAATGAGAAATGTTCCAGGTTGGTATAGAGGAAAACAAAACACACATTTTATGTTCAAGAACTTTTTTTTTCCGAGGATCGTGCAGTTTGTGAGATGTGGGAAAAAATACTGTAGATCCAGACAAGCCAAATATGACAATACGACGCATGCGAATTGCATACTGGATAACTAAGGTTACAAAAACACACTCAGAATATGTAATACTTATCGTCTTTCCACTGCAACGATATTTGAACGAACGCGTGTCATTGTTTCGTCCCAACGTACATTGCCTGTCCTGTTTATTAAATAAAAATGTCGCTCGTCAGCTTTCACGGTGCAGAATATGTTTCTGGCGATACTGAATGCTTTTAATTGACATTAACATGTTAACAGAAGGCAGTTGTATTGCTTTTAGTTATCGGTTGGACATGTCGTTACTAGTACACCATTATTTCCTTGTTGTGTATGCTCTTCCGCATGTCGCCTTTCACTTCAGACCAAATACAGTTGGGTTAATAAAATCCACTTCATGCGTCTTAGTTTACCTTGAAACAGATCATAATAAACCTGTATAGCGGATGCATTGTGACAGAACGTACGCAAGACCGACATGCTGTTACGTTTTGCCTTTCACATACAGGAAAGTGTAATCAAATCGCTTATCGGACTTGAAATATGGGTCATGTTACACAACGCGTCTGCCATTTTCTTCCGCCAAAAATGACGTCTTTGAATTAACTTCCCGTCAGCGGATCAGCTCTTTGCAAGACAACACAATGCCCAGGAAAGTGGACATGATTGTATTACTGAAACTGGAGGAAGATCTACCGTTCTAATCAGGGCCGCCGAGAAGAGCGGATTCAGGCCGTGGTGAAAAAAAGTGTTTCGGCCCCCCACCCACCCAAGAAAGGGCGGGCCGGCTAAAAATCTTTAAACTAAATCTTAAAGACTACTTCTCAGTAATAGAGTTACTTTGACTTGGTCTGCTAGAGTTAGTTTGTAATGGACATTAACTTGTATTTTTTTTTATGTTTTACTGACCGTGCATCTCAGTATAATCTTAATAATTAACAAACTTAATGCACAATAATAATAATAATAATAATAATAACTTTATTATATGCCTCTACATGTTTCGAGCACTATGTGCTCATCATCAGAAAGTCAAAATTGTATTATAAAGCATTTGGTATCATCACACCTGTAGGTGGCCGTTCCGTGCACAGGTTGAGAGAGGACTCCTCTCTCTCAACATGTGCGCGGGATGGCACTATGTGCTCGTCATCAGGAGGTCAAAATTGTATTATATAGCATCTGGTATCATCACACCTGAAGGTGGCCGTCCCATGCACGGGTTGAGAGAGGTCAACCTGTGCACGGACAGCCACCTACAGTGTGTGACGATACCAGATGTTGTATAATACAATTTTGACCTCCTGATGATGAACACATAGTGCTCGAAACATGTAGAGGCATACAATAAACTTATTATAAAACAATAATTTGTGCATTAAGTTGGTTAATTATTAAGACTAACTTGTATTGTTCACCTGTCAACGGTAGTGATTATTGGGTCAATATACGACGCTGCATCAAATACTGATTTTATATAATGTCGGAAGAGACGGGCTTATGGTAGGGTGATTTGAATATTGAACCGGAAGGGATCTGGGAGGAGAAAACGGTCGTGGTGTACCTATGTAACGTATGAAGACCACATTTGTTTTGAGGGTCTGAAGAAAACCTCAGAATAGAAGTTTGCCTGCTGCGATTCGAACAGAACTTCCCGGATTCGAGCCAGACCCCCTATTGTCAGGGTAATTAGAAGCAGAATGATGTAGGCTGGATATGTAGCAGGCATGGGGGCGGGCAAAATATGTGCAGTAAAATATGATCGGAAAACCTGAAGAGAAAAAGACATATAGGACATCTAAGGCGTAGGTGGAATAATATTATTAAAAAGCATCGTACAGAAACACTTCGGTTCAGTGTATGTGGTTCAGGGGTTTACTAGCCTAACAGAAATGAAGGTTTGGGCTTAATGAAATTAGGGAGCACGTTATCACGCAGGGCACGAAGTGGCGTAGTCCGTATAGTGACTATGCCACGATATGGATTATCGAAGGATGCGTGTTCGAATCTTTTCACAGTCAAGACACGTTCTTTTCTCTAAAACGTCGAGACCACTTCCGTGGCCCACCCAGCTTCCTATTCAAAGCGTACCGGGGGCTCTTGCAACGGGTGCATGGCGGTCGGAGCGTGATGCTGACCAACTCCAGTCTAGTACCAAGGTTAAGAATACATGGAGCTCTGCCTCCACAACCATAGACGCCTTCATGCCGTGCACACCGTGACAACCTTTACCCATAACCATTCTCCAAGTATACATGTTTTCCCGCACCGACGCTCCGAAAACCTTCCACACCCCGTCACTGTTTATCCTGTTTTCTTCTGAGCGATGTAACCATTCAGTCAAGTTTAACCAGTGTTTCGTTTGTAGTTTGGTGTGTATAAACAGCATCAGATGGGAGCATGGTTGTGAAATGATACGTCATAAAGACAGCGGAAGGAACCATGGAAAGTCACATCCGGTTGATACACGTATGTTCCATCTTACAGGCATATATTAATGTACTTTGGTTTTATGGTTGTTAATTATAATTGTATTATTGTTCTCACCACCCTGAAGACGGCCACATGAGTGGCCGAAACATGTCGGTGACCACTACGCAATAAAATTACATCCATAACACAAAGTACATTTATTGGTCTGTTAATATATTTCCTAAAGTCGCATTAGTTTCTTGGACGCTAAAGGAAAACTGCTCACGCAGTCTGTCGTCGACTTCTCGCCTTGGAGAATCAGGTTCGATCCCAGGCTACTTCTTATGGCATTTGTGCTGGACAAAGTGGCACTGGGACGGATTCATCTCCGAGGACTTCGGTCCTGTGGTGTCAGTTATCGTTCAAACATTGTCCCATATGCGTCCATATTCATCATCCACTGTCGTTACCATGTAATCCAGATACCCGTAACGTCGCTAAGTAACCCACAATCTTGCCTCGGATAGTCAGGTCTATCGCGGATTCTCCCGTGTAACAAGAATGGCTAACAACTATTAACGTGGCTGTCGGTAGTGGCAGCATTTAAATTTGTTTTGACTTTACAGTGTGACTAGGCTACGGGCTGGACGATCCGGGGTTCGAATCCCGATAGAAGAAGGAGCTGTTTCTCTTCTTCGAAACATCCAGGCCGGCTCTGATACCAACCCAGCCTCTTATTCAATGGTTTCGGGGTTCCTTTCCGAAGGATAAAGCGGCCGGAGGCGTAAAATATACCACTGACCTCCATCTATTGCCGAAGTTAAGGATTACTGGAGCTATACCTTTGTTCCTCCTGAATGTCTTCATGGCATGGACAGGAGACAACTATACCCTTTTTAACTTCTAGTGTTAGTCTGACAGAGGCCATCCCGTTGTGTAGTAACAAATTTGTATAATGTATTATATACCGTCTGTACACAACAATATATCAGTACAGTGATATAATATATACAATCAGGTCACATTACGGCTACATGTTTCGACCGTAAACTGTCATCTTCAGGCCAACAGAGAACATTTTAAGGTACTCGTACAATAAAGTTAAAACTTTTAAATTTTATTGTAAACGAAATGGGATCCCATTGAGTGCTACTTTATTTTACCTTAAAAATGTTCTCTATTGCCCTGAAGATGACCGTTTACGGTCGAAACATGTAGCCGTAATGTGACCT
>Ga0123357_10009394_pt1 | contig 12348 bp, 8 predicted proteins | sample TergutEmb28metaG_FD_89873 | JGI IMG/M metagenome (GOLD analysis project Ga0123357, IMG submission 89873) | Embiratermes neotenicus P4 segment gut microbial communities from Petit-Saut dam, French Guiana - Emb289 P4 | ecosystem: Host-associated > Arthropoda: Insects > Digestive system > Gut ... | reverse complement strand
GTGTGTGGTGGTGTGTGTGTGTACATAATACAAATACTAAAAATGCAAATAAAGGTTCTAAAAAGTTTGATTTTTGTAAAAAAAAAAAAAACATAACAATGAAACAGGCAGGATTCTAATTCCTGAATTTTTTCCAGCTACAAGAACCCTGTGATGCTGAAGATCGACCAGTCGATGCACAGCATGGATTTAAAAACCCAAAATCTTCACCAAAAGCATGCAAAGGAATGGAGGCCATTCAAATTCTGGTCTCTCTCAGATTTCCACAGCCATTTAATTCTGAGTTATATTTTTATTTCTTTTACCATAAAGCTGTACACAAGTCTATAAGGAACTTCACGTGTTAAGGGAAGTACTAAAAGCCTGCACTGTTGAATCATGTCCCTTTGCAGACTAGAACAGTGAAAATGACATATGCACTTAAAAAAATAAAAAGAAGAGGAATACAAATAACCACTAGCACCTTTTCAGCACTGCACTATTCTTATCACACACAAGCATTGTAGCTACAAACAGCATTAATACAAAGCAGTAGTAGTGGGAAATCTGGTTAATGAAAAATCATGAGCACAATAAAAAATGAAGCCTTTTAAAAATTACTATTTAAGAAAATACACAGCCCTGTAATTCTGGGTACGAAGTTTTATATACCAGTAAGTGATCGCTTTAAGAAAATGAGGGAGGTTTGAAATAATAAGATACCATGGTGAACATCATGGTTAAGAGACATTATGAAATACGTCAAGTAAATGACAGGATATGAGTGCCTGCATCTGATGCCCTAGTACTTCTGTCTCTGGCCAACTAACTTGAAAAGTAAATTTCAAATAAGTCTGCCCTAAATTCAAATCTGTTATGAACAAGGTTTTATGGTGTCAAAGTACTATTTATTTTCAAAAATACAGTTTGGTCACGTGTTGTCAAACTGCCCTTACATCTATTCTGCATGTGTTGATATTCATTCATTCACCAGAACATCTACATATTAGGTGAAGTGGAATGTACACAAACAAGCAAACAAACAAACTTCAGAAAACTCTTATATGTAACTACCATTTAATGAAATATTGAGGAATGTTACCTGATACAGGTCTGATTCCATTAGAGCTAGCAGGATAAGGTCGCTGTGTTTCAGTCTTGAAATACCACCAAATTTAGCAATGCACTGGTGAGCATGATAACTGAGATCAAATGATTTCACTGTCGGTTCTGTGTACAGCAACCATGATGCCATGAATTGGTACCATGTTCCACACTGATCCTTCACTTCCATAAATGATTCTGCATTACCTACCATTAGCTGAAACAGACATAACAGCTCTGAGTCCTAAAACTGGAACGCACTTCATCCTTTGTTATTGTGTTCCTTGCATTCAGTGCACAACACTTTGCATGTTTAAATGAGTGGGGTTCCATGAATTTGGTACTGGGAATCTACAATAAAAGCTGCAGGATGAATTTAATTGTAGCATATACAGACGTTCTGCAAAAGGTGTGCCAAACTTCAGAATGTTATGAGTCATTTTGAGTAAAAAATGCTACATCAACATATGCCCAATTATCAACTGTTACACCACTACAACCATTTTAATGTATTTACATGGCAGTAAAAAAAATTACCACACTATCTTCTGATCAGATTGTACAAAGGGAAAGCATGTTATATGTCAGATAACACCACGAAAGACAGATATTCATTAAGTCTTAACCTACTTTGCAGCACATCTCCAACAACACCACAAACAAAGCATGCAGTTACATCTTAACCTACTGTACGTACATCAAAATAAAATTCTGCTGGGTAATACCATGAAAGACATACTGCAATTTTTCAAGTTACAGACCGAGTTATGTTACAACACAGAAAATCAGTATTGATTAGATAATATAAAAAAATGTTGATTTTCTATTATGTTACACTCATTGCTATTCAAAATGACCTCCATTCTTATGTATGTATATTTCTGTGGGTCTCAAGGGAGAAGTTCTTTCTGGCAAATTTCACCATTTCCCCTTATGCAGTCAGCAGACTCCATTATTTGCTGCAATTGTGCAGTTTCAAACAGAATGTGCCCATAGTGATATAATGGTTGATACTTGGGTATATATTGATGTAAAATCTTTTACTCAAGGTGACTATATAATAACACCCTAAAAATTGGCACATCTTATGCAAAACACCCTGTGTAAGTTCAAAATAACTGATATTTTGCATGAAGCTAATCCTGTACTTTCTCAGAACAAACACTCATTAAAAAAGGGGTAAATAATATAAAACCATTCAGATCTTACCAAAATGTGTAACTTTTTATCTGAAACATTTTTTTGTTGAAAGAAATATGTATGGTACCTAAAACTGAAAAATAATTTCTGATCCTCACAGTGATTACCTTTGCAAAAGTAAATTTATACATGAAATCAATGAATGTCAAGGCCAAATAAACATGCAACTTTGCTACTGAACATATTTAATTCATTGCATCACCCACCTTACCATACTTGCTTGCATACAAGCATGAAACATGGTACAATTTTTCAGTGCATAAACTAGTCACCTCATCAACTGAACAAATTACTGGCTTTGGTACGATAACTTTAGGATCACTGTCAAAAAGAAAGCCTATCACTGAACCCCATGTTAAGATTATTAAATTCACATAATTAGAATATATTTCACTACAGCAAATTTTAACCTTTAATGGGTTGGTTTCAATCCCCAGTGCATCTCATGCTGGCCAGTTTCTCTCAAATGGCAAGGACTATTAAATTTTAGATATGCAGTGATTTAGAAATAAATCACAGAAATTACAGTTCTAACACTGGAAGGACAAAAAAAAAAAACAGATTTTTAAAGAGTGAATTTATATGGATACACAATGTGTGATAATTCAGTTTGTATTGGTCTTTATATAATGCCGCATCTTTACATATATTCTTCTGTTGTTTTCTACTCCTGCCTTCAGTCTGTATAAGAATTTACTTTGTTTTCTTCAAAATGTGCCAGAAAATTTTGACAAGAACTGTACACTTCTCTTCATACAATTTAAGATCTATAAATCAGAGTTTACAACCTTGGCTGCTTTGTGCATCTAGAGAACAATTTGTCCCCTCACAAATTCTTTTGAAGTCTAAGTTCTTAGTGAAAAGAAAAGCCATTTTTCTGTCTACTGGAAATTTTGCAGGTGCCTATTTGTGTAAGAAATGTTAGAAATGTCCACACACACTTCAGAAGACACTGCTTTAAATTTAAAAACACAGAATAAAAAGAGCCCTTACTGCTGAAATGATACCAGACCCAAATTCTGAGGGTGATGTTCCTGACTGAACAACCCAACAGTGGCAAGTATGAGAACTGACATATGAGGAGGAAAAGCAGCCAGTCAAATCCCATCAAAGGGTTTAAAAGTGGGATCAAAAGACAATGCAGATGCAGAGGGGTTTCCAAGACTACAATCTAGATGAAAGTCCAGCGACTTACAATTCTCACATATATATCTCAAGGCAATTTGGCTTGGAGAAAACAGACCAGTACAGTAACACCAGCATTTATCAGTTCACTGGTGATAAAACGGGTAATAGTCAGTAAGTCTTTACTTCTTAGACATGACAGTTCTGAACAGCATTCTCCTCTGGAATGTATATGGGACCAAAATGACAGACTGCCAACTTCCAACATTCCTAATTGCAGAACTTGATTTAAGTTGAGATTATGGCATATCAACTAGTGATGGGAGATTTTCAGAACCACATACATCTCAGTACACACAGGTATGTAATAAAAAAGATTTACTCTGCTAACTTTCCTGCACCACACACCAAGCAAATCCTTGGAGACCAGTATATAGTCCCCTAGGATGGTAAAGGTTAATTTCCTCCTCCCATATCCTTACAGTTATACATTACTACAAACAACTGGTTAAGGAAAATAAGTTTTGTTACTTTGGGTCTTGACAAAGACTCTTCTGTAAACAATTCCGTACTTTAATTATAAGTTCAAGTTCTTTCCTAGAAGAAAATGTCCCAGCTTCAAGTTTACATGCAGTTTCATTATGCCAGCCTTTCCACCTCATGTTGAATTCTGTCAGTGATAAACCTCCATACACCTAAGAATAAAAAGAATAGTTATAATGACTTGTATAGTAAACAAACTAGTGACACTACATTGAACAACATCAAGCAATATACCATACCAAATTATTTTCAAAATAAAAATTATGATCACTCTTTCACATAATCATAATTTGTGTGTGTGTTTTTTTTTTCTGCATTTGAAAAGTTTAATGTTGAGGCCTCATAATAAAAAGAAAGTCCAACAAAACAACTAATTTTAAAATAGTACCATCCTATCAGGTAATTAGGTAAGTTAGTTTTTATTTGAAAACTAATTAATTTTCAAAAATATTGTAACAATCCCTTAATCGATGCATCCCACTGTGCTATAAATTAAATATCAAGTATATAATAAACTTACCATATACCATATATACACTGTTTTTATCAGCACAACATACACAATTTTATTATTTCAATGATACAGTCATCAATACACCATTACCACCACCACCACCACCACCACCACCACCACCACATCTGGTTCAAATTAGCAATTAAATTATGGGATTGGCTCTGGTTAAAGATTTTGATTATACTGCTGTATGGAAGCAGGACAGGAAACTTACATGAGTTAAGCAAGGCATTTTGTTTGCTTATGCCTTGTACTGGATTGCCAGAGCATCCACGTTCACCACTCAGCAGTAATTGGCTAACATTGCAGCATTCCATCTGCCCTTGTATCTATTCTTCATCCTTCAGATATCCTGGTGAAAATGTTCACTGTGTTCATCACTTATGGCACCACAATTAACCAGAAAGAAATCCAAGTGTGAATGGAGGAAATATGTCTTGCATGACATGTGGCAGCCAAGCTTCTTGTAAGAAGTTATAAGATCATCCACAAGCTTCCTTCAGTTGATGGCTTTTACATTTCCTAGAAAATTAGTTGCAACATGCTGAAAGGCATTCCAGGCTGCCTTCTTGTCATCACTGGGAGCAAGATCAAATTGTGGGTCTCTGAAGCGCTGACATATCTGGGGCCAATGAACACACCTGCCTTACTCTTCTCTGTACTAAGCCTTGGGAATTTCTCACACAAGAAAGAAAATGCTGAGCCATTTCTCTCTATTGCCTTCATAAAATTTTCCATTAGTCCCAACTGAATATGTAGTGGTGGCAGCATCTATCTATATGGATCTACAAGTGGCTGATGAGTTACATTCTTTGTTGCAGGTGTATATGATTTATATCAATAGCCAGTTCTTCTAGCTGTAGTGAACACATGTGGTATGACTAACCCATTCACATACAAAACAACAGAATTTTGTGTAACCCTTTTGCAGTCACACCAACACAGTCATTATGATCAAATCACTAAATATGTCCCGCTCATAGTCCTATAGTTTATGCAGATGCGAATTTCCTTCATGTTTTCTTATGTTTCCTTTTTGTGGATAGTAGAGGCAACAGTGATTGAGGGCAGTATGTTTCCTTTATGTAACAACACTGCTTCACTGCTTTCCGGCAAAGCATGGAAAGTCTATGAATAGTCCCCATTCTTCCAAATTGTACTTGATGTTCAGTGCTACCATCAGACCCTTGACATTGTCATAAGCACTGAGTTCACCTTGTGTTATGAAGTCTGCTTAAATCTTTTTGGATGGAACCAAAATTCTGTCACTTTCACAGTGTTGTCCAGAAGATTCCACTGTTGAAGCCTTGAAGAGAAGAGTTCTGCTTTATTCTTCAACAGTTTTAGGTCTCTGCTGGGGTCAGAAAGTTTTTTCTGTGTGATCGTGTGGGTCAGCAGCAGTTACGTTCAGGAAAAATTCCAGATCACTTGAAGTACATGACTGCAGTGTTTTTTTTTGGATTTATTCAACTCTTCTTCATCACAGTCTAAGGCAATACTGTCAGGGGGGTCCAAAATAGGTAACACAACTGCCGAGCACCCAAAAAGACTCATACCTCTCCACGGGGATAGACAACAGAAGAGTCTTCGATAATGTCAGTTCATCATGTGGCACTGGGAATGTACTTGGGAATGCGGTTGCACACCATCTTGGTGCCAAGCGCTCTACTCATCTGGTGAGCAGTAACTTGCTCTTATGAGATCCCGTCCATAACTTGCAAACCAGAACCAATTCTCAATTTTTAATATCATTTTCATGTTCAGCACCCCAAAATTAAATAAGAATAGGCATTTTTGATTCCGAATGTTTTGTATATTGCACAGTGTTACGCAAATGCATACAGTATGTAGAACAGGCTGTCCAAGTGTGAAAAATACAGGAATTCCCATGCCTAATACAAAATGCAGGCTGAAATATGTATTGCTGTCTTAAATTATCAGCAGGTGTCACAAACATACTATCACAGTGAGTATAGCGGCAGTTGCCCCAGTGCCTATGTACCACACCATGAAAGCATACAGTAGGAGTGGATGAATGTGCACATTCTTCATCTGGGAACTAGGTAAAGGTGCCAAAGGAAAAAATCATACACATTCTTGGAGCTGAATCAAAAGGATTACACAGCAGCCATTGTATCTACAAAGTAAAACAATTACACAACTGAAAATCAGATCTGATAAGAGGTGATCCAATAACAAACTTACGTTATATAGTGGCATGGTCCTCATGATATAATCCACAGCCTTAAATGGCTCACTAAGTGATGCAGAGTGGAGTTTTAATAATGCCCTTGCACCATCCAACCTGCCCTGCAGAACAAGACCAATTACAGTATTCCAGTATTGAGGCTCATTCTCTGCTCCATTATCCAACACTGATGAACCATAGTCACCACTTAGAATGGTTTGTGCATGACGTTCATGGTGAAAAAAGTGGAATTTTATCCACTCCATTAACAGTGGAAGCACAACATCACCTGAAATGAAAATGGTTATTGGAAGTAATAATTTGAGGAACAAAATAACCACAGAAAATTACAACTGAAGAATAAAATAAACACAAAAGATTCCAGCATTCATGCACTTTATGTCTCACACTAAAAGTTCAACACTTACTTACTTCATGAAGAAGAGTCCTTCTTGACAAGCTAACCGGTTTTTAGCTAGTCAATAAATTCCCTGTATTTTATGGAACCCGAAGGTTCATTACAGCATTCAAAGGTGCCTGCCACCTGTCCCTATCCTGAGCCAGCTCAATCCAGTCCATACCCCCACATCCCACTCCCTCAAGATCCATCTTAATATTATCCTCTTATCTATGCCTGGGTCTCCCAAGTGGTCTCTTTCCCTCCGGTTTCCCCACCAAAATCCTGCATATGACTCTCATCTTCCCCATATGTGCCACATGCCCCGCCCATCTCATTCTTCTCAATTTTATCACCCGAACAATATTGGGTGAGGAGTACAGATCATGAAGCTCCTCATTATGTAGTTTTCTCCACCCCCCGTTACCTTGTTCCTCTTAGGCCCAAATATTCTCCTCAAAACTCTATTCTCAAACACCCTCAGCCTACATTCCTCCCTCAATGTGAGCAACCATGTAAATGTTAAGGTAGCGAACTGGAAGATAAAAGATTCTGCACCAAATGATTACAAGCATTCCTTGACTTCAATCTGCTCTTAATTTCTTTTTGAATAGAATTTTGATTTGTTAAGGTTGTTCTCAAATATTTGAACTCTTCCACCTTTTCAGAGGAACTATTATCAATCTCACAAACAACTGAACATCATTCTTCCATTTCTTTGTCTGCATTATCACAGGCAACTGTCTAAAAAAAAAACTACCCACCAAAATTCTGTATGTGTTTCTAGTACTCTTCAAAGTACAGTGACCAGGCTACAGACTTTATACCAAATGAATTGTGGTTTCTTTTCCAGCAGGACAAGAAATTCTTCTCTTCACTGAAGTGGCCAGACTGTCTCTGGGGTACTCCCAGCCTTACATTTAATGGGTATCAGAAGCTATTTCCCTCAAAGTAGAGAAGCTGAGGCATGAAGCTGACCACTCACCTCTATCTAGTGCTGGGGTTAAGAATGAATGCAGCTATACTACTACTCCTCCATATGCTGTCATGCATGCAGGCAGCTTCACTCTGCCTTCCACAGAAGCTACATGTCTAGCCCAACTCATATCCTCAAATAACTACTGTAAGAATGCTGAACAAACTGTAAAACTATCATGATTCTTGTTATATAATTCCTTCCAGCTACCAAGTGAAAGCAGTGACTGAATTTGACTGTCTCTACTGGTATCTTTGACATCACAGAAACAATATATTTACAAAGACTGGTGGGGTAAGACGTATACTGTATACTGGAGGTGTCACAAATCAAGCCTCAGTATCTGACCGCTTTACTAACTGAACTAATGTAACTCATATACATGAGCCCACTCACATACTCTGGGCAGTGTGACAAGCAGGCCTGTTCAAAGGATGTTAACTACTCACATGGCCGATAGAACTTGAGGGATGAAAGTCATAATGGTTGACCTAGAAAACAGATGTTGTGTGGTAGACATGGGACACCTTCTAGTGCACAGGTCATTCCAAAGATCTGTCCTAATAAGTCAAGTTTTCAGGTAAAGAAATGTAAGCTCTGCAACCAACCCACAGACTGGATGACCACCCCTGTCAGCTGTTCATGACTGCTTATTGAATATATTTGCAGATACCTTCCATGTCTGAGAGCCACCTCCTCCATCCAGAACCTGAGGATGTGCCATGCCATGGTGACAGGGACCCAATTATCACACAACACATATCAATGTCAAGTGACTATATAATCTGCGGTGAAAATTCTAAATGTTCCGTTTTGAACACAGACCTTAAACTGGTGAGTCACTGTGATATCACTTGCTGTGTACATGTGTGTGTGTGTGTGTGTGTGTGAGAGAGAGAGAGACAGTGATCACAAAACCTCAGCAACTGATCAACTGGCAGACCTGTGCTCTGATTCCTTTCCTGCTTTCCTTGTTCTGAAGCCAGCAGTAGTGGAGTGGACAGGAAATGAAAGGGCTTCCTAGCAGTCCTTACTTACATATGTGGCCCTACCAATAGCTCCGTCTCATAGGACATTCATCAAACAAGTAACTGAATATCTCTCTGGTATGCCATCTTTCTCATCATAAGGAGGCATTTGTCTGGCTTTCACTAGTGAGGTTGTTTTTGTTTGGGTTTGTGTTTGGTTTGAAACTGTTTGCATTTAAGTTAAACTGTCTGGTCCAACATTATCACTGTGAGAGGAAGTTGAGGGTGGTATTATAAATAATGACAGGTAGACACATATTGTGCTGTAATATCTGCTGCCACAGTGCGGGTTGAATTATCATGGTAGTTTGCCCCTGTGGGGTGGAAGAGATAACTGCTTAGCTTAATTACCAAAATGTCTATAATATAACATATATTTACAGAGTTAATTTACAATGAATTATAGTATCCATTAAACAATACCCACATATATTAAACTAGTGCCCACGATTATCCAAGGAGAGTGAGGTTAGTTACCTCTGCTGCTAGCATTCTGACAGATAACAGCTTTTGGTACCAACACTGTGAATTATTTCTGAAGTAGCTTCCTACCTGTATGATGTGAGGCCAACAGAGTGGATACCACCAAAATGGTCTCCTCCATGAGATATAATGTAATCTTCCCACTTACTCTTCTTGCTGACAGACTGGTGAATACTCCATCAACAACTGAGTGAACTGAATTCTACAATGCATCTAATGAACTAACCTGAGGACTTTATACCCAAAATTGATGTCAACACGTCATACTATTTGTTGTTTTCTCAAGGTCTGAAAACTCTGCATGACTTCCCAGTGACTTCTGCAATACTCAGTATGTTGGTAGTTATTCAGGTATGAACATTATTGTATGACAAACATTCTGACCTTCAAAGAACAACAAACAATATTTACCGCATAACACTGGTTGCACATCATGACATTTTTCAATACACCTGTTAACCCATCAAAATGTACAGTAGTTTTCAAATTTCAGAAACTCATATCATGCTGTCTACTGCTTGCATCCCATTCGCATTTGCTAGCAAGAGCACAGGGAGGAATTTACTTTGTTGGGTATAAAATCTGTATTTAAGGAGAATTTCTATAAATGTGTCCAAAGTGATGATGATGGTTTATTGTACAAGCAAAATTGGACAAGAGTGAGTTCTGCCTACTTTGTTGGAAACAATGTAGTGTTCCTTCATTATTTTATGAAAGATGATTAACATTTCCTACCACCAGAATTTGCAAAGTAATACAATGACAAAACAGAAAACTATAGCTCTCCCCCCAACTACATATTGGTTCACTAGCATGGTAATAACTGATGGAATCTTAGGTGGTTCATTCTACAGAATTAACTGCATCATTACCTGGAATGATATCCACATAGAGAATTTCACACAGATGCCACAGGAATTCAACATTGTAAAATATTGCCACCAACTCCAAACACAGTTCTTTGGAAGAATCATTCTGTGAAGCTCCATGCTGTAAATTCTCCAAGCAAGCTCGAACAATGGACCTTATAAAATAAACAAATGGTTACATTATACTGTGTGGATCATATGTAACTCAATACTACACAAACTCTATTTGCAGTGCAGAACAGGCCAATATTTATGAATATGAGGTGCATTCCAAAAGTTGGTTATGCTAGTCTGCTACTACAAAGTTATCTACAATGAGATGGCAACTCTGCCATGCAACACCACCTCTGTTTTTCCCAATTACATTGTGCCTCTTGACTCACCTTAATCATCAGTCACAAGTAAGGATAATGTAAAGATATTCCAGTAAAATAATAATGTAAACATGTCAGTCAATCAAAACTTAGTTTAATAAATGGCACTCTACATTGCAACACGTTTCAATTCCCATGGAATCATCATCAGGCAGTTCATACACAACATGTTTTTGCAGTACATTTTGGTGATATCTTACTACTTTACTTTAAAACATTAAAAACTTCCCATTATTCTGCAGCATGTGTAATGTACTATTTCCTCATTCAAGGCTCTTCCTATTGTTGTGCTTGGATAATGATTTATTATTAAAAGCAAGATCATTAATTGTTATGAGTAATCCAATTACTACAGTTACTTGCCATGCCCACAGCACTGCGTGAATGTAAACAACAACCAAAAAACAAAACTGAAGTCCGGTACTACGCACTCAACCGTATAGGAACAAATAATGCATACAAAATCTTTCAAAATTTACCATCATGAGACAAAACTGACTTTCAAAAACAAATATCCGATTAATATTTCATACTGGTGCATTCACAAGTAGGAACTGGGTTACTCATAACCAATGACCTTGTTTTTAATAATAAATCATCATTACCCAAGCACAACAACAAGAAGGATACACTGAATGAGAAAATAATATATTAAATGTGCTACAGAATAATGGAAAGTTAATAATATTTTACAGGAAATTAGTGAGATATCACTAAAGTGTATTACAAAAACATGAAGAACTGATGTGTTTTACATGTTCTCTAAAAACTGCCTGATGATGATTTTTTGAAATCGAAACAGGTAGCAATTAAATTGACTTGTGTTTGATTGATGTGGATGTGTTTATACTGTAATTTTGTGTGAATAACGTAAAAAATTAATATTTTTGAAAGGCAGTTTTGCAAATACCAAAAATCTTTCCATCAGTGAACTGGTAGCCAATTATGGTGACAGTGTGGCATCAAATCAGGAAGTGAATTAAAGAGGAAAGGGGAATAAAACAATGTCCAGTTGGCTGCTCACATTTCAAACCTGGACATAATGCCTATGTAGCAAGATGATTATGAATGATACAAGAGGCTGCACCAAGAATATCTGGCTGCACCTACATTTGTAATGTGGCAAAGTTCATCAAACAATGTGACTTCAGTTGCAGGTGTAAGTGCACAGCTGGTTTTATGGAAGTTAAATTATATTAAGAAGGGAGCTCATGTTTCTACATGTCCCCCTCTTCTTGTAAGATTTAAAAAAAAAAATAGTTCATTTTTTGAGCTCAGTAATCACCACAGACAAAACACTGTCACTGCAAAATTCCAAGAAGAAAAGACACTCAAACGTGCAGAAATTAAATTTAAGACAGCAGTACTATGCTGCCTTTAGTTTATTTTATTTATTACATACAAGGGGTGTTCAATTAAAGACCGAACTTTTTAAATAGCGTGGCAACCGGCACAGGGAGCGCGGTGCGGCTACGGAGCGCACCTAGCGGCAGGTTTTGACAACAAACTGCCATTTGCCTCGTTTCGCTATGACCGTTAGTAGCCGAGCAACATCCGCCGAACTGAGC
>Ga0123357_10009393_pt1 | contig 12348 bp, 4 predicted proteins | sample TergutEmb28metaG_FD_89873 | JGI IMG/M metagenome (GOLD analysis project Ga0123357, IMG submission 89873) | Embiratermes neotenicus P4 segment gut microbial communities from Petit-Saut dam, French Guiana - Emb289 P4 | ecosystem: Host-associated > Arthropoda: Insects > Digestive system > Gut ... | reverse complement strand
TACAGATATTAACATTACAGAAACCACATATTCCTGCCAGTTTCAATACGAATTTGGTAATCAGTAAGTGTGTAACAGCTGTCAAAGTTTCAAACTTCACTGGTCATTATCTCCCAAACCGTTTAACTTTGGACATAGGTGTTTTGGGATTTTTCGGTATAGTTTAGCATAAGGAACACCCTCCCGAAGTCTGGTCCGTTCCTCCTGTTACACTCTGTATATATCATATTTTAATAAAATCTTTAATTAGAATTCCAATTAACATTTCACTGTCTGCGAAGAAAGAAATAGAATATGAGGAACCAAAGAGCTTGTTTCAGACTTGAGATCATTGATTTTGTTTCCGAAATACAGTTTGCATGAAGTTACATATGGATCCTGGATGACTGTAAATGTAGGATTGTACTTTTTAAAAGGCCCAGCCAACTATTTACGAAGTCATGAACAGGATACGTTATTTGTGCAGTGCAGAATCAGTATTATTTCTGATCGGTTTCTATAAAGTTTGCATAAGGAAACTCTGTGTTAGCGTGTGAAGTAATCACTGATTTGAATTATGTAAGGATGTAAGTTTAAATTTTTAAATTGCTTGTTTTAGTTCTGGGCTTAAATTTTTTTTCTAATCCGTTTAACTTAATTTTGTATAGTAAAAATCACATTTTAAGAAGATTACGTGCAAAAATACATCCAGCAGAATACTTCTTCATTAAGTTTGTGGCAGATATTAAAACAGTCAGTTGGACATGCGTTTGAGGGTCTTCTTCATGCATCGCGTCTTATTTTTCGTGCCGGATATGTGTCATGTATGTGAATAACACGAGACTACTTTAGCCAGCACAGCGTCCTTATATTATAAAATCAATATTTTCCGCTACAAAATGCTATATTTTTTCCGCCCGAAACAAAACGACAATAAAGTAAGTGATAAATCCGCAGTTGGTACTAAATTGATCCTTGATATAGGAGTAGGATACATAAACAGCAGGTGACAGCTTGCCTGAAACCTAACGCAACTCCGTCTCGTTTCACTCACAGTATTAAGTTGACCTCTGCACAGTACGTGCAACGGACTTACAACTAAAACTGTGAGCAAAGTATATTATTTAAAGTTATGTAGTTACAAACTTACTATTGTAAATAAACCTTGTTAGTTATATCAATGTAGTATACTTTACACAGAATCTAGAATGCAGTAAAAATTTCTGCAGGAAAAAAAAACACTTTTCAACGCTGCCAATTAAACACTGCATTAATTGGGAAAACAAGAAAGCTATATTAACAAAAATCCAACTAGATGCAACAGTATGCAGATATTTATTTACTGCAAAGTCACTCTACATATTTCGGGTGTCACATCACCCATCATAAGGAGTTCTAAAATATATGGTCATAATATCGGTACAGCTACTTCCCTCCAACGTGGCAAGATCGGGACTGGCCACGTTGGAGGGAAGGGCTGCACCGATATTATGACCTGTACCGGAGGCCGCAGTTACAGTTTTTAGTACTTCTGATGATGGGTGCTGTGACACCCGAAACATGTAGAGTGACTGTGCAGTAAATAAATTTCTGCATACTGTTATATCTAGTTGGATTTTTATTAATATTGAATTATGATGCACGGAACCATGAGCTTAAGAAACAAGAAAACTGCGTACAGAAGACAATGTTATGGTCGAACATAATTTATCTATATAAAGGAACAGATATTCCAATTTTGTTTATCAATACAAAATTAAATTCACGATATTAGTTAAAGGTTAAAGTACCCAATTTACACACGAAACAATTATGTACCAACAATAAAGACAAATAACATAATCACAAGACAGTTCAATAATTCTTCTTACAATGAAGTAAACATACACGTACAAGGATATTGCTGAGATTAAGATAACACTAAATATAATATTTTTAATACGTTTTCAATACTGTAACTTCAAGGCTGTCATAATAAGACTGTACAAAAATTCTTTCAAAATAAAATTTAGGTGTACCAGGTTGATTTTTGTACAATACTGTAATTGTTGTGTAGAAAGATGTACGGAAGACATCTGCTTTACAGAACATGGAGGATATTTGACTACATTTCTTTTCATTTATTCCCAAATGATGACGAACTTATGAATGGAAAAATGTAGCATTTAATAAAGGCAATTGCTCTGTTCGTACTAAGAGATACTTATGTTAGATAAAACTGTCTTTATTATTTAGTTTATGAAATAAGACCGGACGTCTTCTCTGAAGGAATGTGTGTAACTTACACCATTTATGTATTTTTCGTTAGGTTGAAATAACTTCTCAGCAGCGGTGCTAACGACGTCCCTTGTCCTGAAGTCGGTGTCAGCGGGAGGGGCTAGGGCGCGAGTTGACGACGGAGAGGAAAGATGGGATGACGATGGCTATAAAATACAAGTTATAACAGGAAACAGTGCGGCACCACAAGCAAGGCAAGTTTACAAAGTAAGTCAAAGCAGTTCTCGTCTCGGTACGTAAAACCACTAAGTCGCATCGGAGCGAAATGAGTTTCCACTGTTCTATGCTTTATGTACTTAAGTACAGAATATAAAATTCTGTAAGTTAATGATATTTTCGTGATCTAGGGCTGATTCAAGAAACACATGTAAGAAAAATGGCTGCAATGCAAGTCTGCGCATTTTACGTCAAACGAAAGATGGAGGAGATTTCGCGTAACCAGTTTTACCGCGGAAAAGTAGGAAGTATTGAATACTATGAGTGAGATAGTGTGTGTGCGTGTGTGTGTGCGCACGCGCGTTTGTGTATTATTGTATGTTTTCTTTGCCGTGTTATATTGTATCTGTGGCTCGTCTGGCATTATCTCATGAACGGCACGATTTTCGGTTAAACTCGGAATAACACGTGTACGGAAATGAGTCTTTTACTCTAATTAAAGATTGTTTGCAACAATAAGCCGTTCCTAGTGGCCGCGCGGTCTAAAGCGTAGGTCTGCGGCCGCTCGCCTGCTGAGATTTTGGATTCGAATCCCACTAGGGCATGGATGTCTGTCTGGCGTGAGTGTTGTGAGTTGGCAGGTAGAGGTCTCCGCGACGAGCTGATCACTTGTCCAAAAGAGTCATACCGAATGTGGTGTGTCGATGTTTGTGATCTAGAAACCTCGAAAATGAGGAAGTCCTGGCCCACTGGGAATGTCACGTAATATAAAAAAATGCAACTATAAATATCTTAACTATGTAATATTTTATTTACAACTGACATAATGCATTAAAAAACTGGTTCCCAACTGTTGAATTCCTGTTGTAAATAAAGCCACAACTCACAACAAATGCTCAAAATATTCTTCACCTGAATCACTGCTCGCCTGTACATATTTGTTTAAAGAATCTCGCACTTTTTGGAAGGTTCCACTGTTAAAGCGAAAGAATTGACAGGAGTGTAAAATGTGTTTACCAAATGTCTCTTCATTTTAAATTGGAGCTAGATATTTGAGTAGATCAACAGGTAACAGTCTAAAGGACTGAGGTCAACTGGTCGATGGGCTGAACCTCGAAAACTCTTTGCATGTGCTTCCAGTGTCTTGATCACCTACCCTATTCTCCTGATTTGACCTCGTCGGAATACCAACTGTTCCCTGGACTGAAAAAACAATTGAAAGGTCGCCATTTTTCGTCCGACGCGGAGGTCATTGCTGCCGTGGAGACCTGGTCGGACGGACAAATTTCTGAATTTTTTTGAGTGGCTTGCAAAAGTTAGAGCAACGGGCTAAGAATTGTATTGAGCTTCGTGGGGAGTATGTTGAATAAATCCGAGTTTGTTCGCTGTAGATTTTTTCCTTCCTGATCGGGCTAAGAACTTATCAGCACCCATCGTATAAAGATATTCTACCTTATTTGGGTGTGGGGAACTGAATTTTCTCCAAACATTGTGAATACACCGTATCATTATGTGCTGCGTTATCCCCAAAAGAAGAAGTCACATTACCCCCATGTGAATTTCTGTTGTGCAAGGTATATTGATGTCCATTAACGCAGGTTCCTAAGAATGTTTCTCTCTACTACGATGTTGACATTATATGCAGAATTTGTTCATGAACAGTTTTATGATTCATTACACTTAGGTGACCGCCCGAAAACTGTTACTGTTACATCAAGGACGATTACATTCTCGCACGTGGAGCGCGTTTATTACATATTATGAATAAATGTATATTTTCTTTTTAGATAATTTTGACAGGTTTATAACTACGAATATATCTATGACAAAAACTTATATTTAAAGTTCGGCAAAATATTTATTATTTAAAACAATTTATTATATTAAATTATTCACGCTAGGGACAAATTTTTGTGTTAATTTGTGCAGTATTTTAATTTTGCATTTGTTACATAGTGTTGCGTTATAATAAGTGCAATTTCCTGCTGCCTGCTTAACCTTTTGACGCCTAACGACCACTATATTGGTCGTACCGCACCTCTAACTTCTAAATGTTACATTTTATACATTTATTCAACATATATGTACTGAGTATTTTAAACATGGTATACACTCTCCGTTTTTTCCTCTTCAAAATGCAGTTTGTTTCATAAATCTGACGTATTTGGTTCCTGTATTATTCAAATTTTATATACAGGGTGTGCTAAAATTAAAAAAAAAATAATTCCGGCGCCAAAAGGTTAACATTTCAAGGCTTAGGAAGATGATGCAATCGTTACAAGACGGTTCGAGAAACTTCCTGGTCATGCGACAGGGTTTATCCAGTTCAGACTGGTTCATTTCTTTGTTCTTAAGCTAGGATTGCATGCGAGTGGTTTCGCTTTACTAGGCGAGCTCGGTAGCGTCCATACTCCATACTGACTACAGGTGTGATGGGCATGGCTCTTCCAACAAAGGGGAGCCATACAAATAAGTGCAGTTTTCAAGTTATATAGGAACTCCACTCTCTTTCAGACGTGATGGTATAATTCTCCAATGGGGGGAATCCATCCTAAATAAGTACAGGTTTCACCAGGGAACCGTACTAATTAAACGTAAATCGGGTACATTTACAGTGCAACGATTATAACATATTGTGGTGCAAGTCACTTCGATACATATAAATAACAGTGCAACATAATCTACTACACTTACTGTAAAGTGTAACTACAAGAGTTAACCACAGTTTGTAACTAGTGTAGATTTCCTAAGAAACATTAACCAGTTCGTGTACAAAATTATTTATATATTTTTAATGTAGTCTAATAATACAATTAATTTGCTTTGATCAGCAAAATATTTGGAACAGATTTGTTCACCTAATTTAGGTATGAACCAGAGCGTACAAAATAGTTTATTAATTACATTTTGATTTTAAAAAATATTTATTTCCTTCTTCGAAATTAATGTGTAGACATTGATTGTTTCATTGAATTTCTGTTACATTCACCAGATATATTAAAGTGGCAGCAGAAACATAACTTACATTACTGTCATGATATATTTTCTCCTAGAAATACTGTCTTCAAACCCGGGACAACTTTCCTTTCTGTGAGAAAATGAAATTTTCGGGCAGTGTATATTCAAATCTTGATTCTCTGAGTTATGATATCGTGCAGTTTATTAGGTAGTTATCGATATTTGCGAAGATTACCTATACTCTTTCCATCTTTATGGCACGTGTGTAGTCTCTATATCTTTCCGAGGCACCGCAAACAAAGCACCAGACTGTAGGAAGTCAACATAAAAGATTATGTTACGGAAAATTTTCTGTTTTTACACTCAGGCCTAATTCACCAATTGCAATCACAATTATAATTCTTTCTCCACCATACTTAATGAAAATATCATCACCAATTTTCTTTTGTCGAAACTTAAACATTCAGAAACAAGGGAATTTAATCATGACGTTGTGTGAGGCGTTTTTGGACGGTTTCTTACGGCGTAGGATACGGTTTGTCCACTCGTAAATTTGATTGACAAAGTTGCACCAGGGATTATTTCTTTGTCGTAGCATTTCTACTTACATCCGAAGCGTTATTACACCAATTACCCACACTAATTAATGTGCACTCTATAAGATAGGTAAAGGGAATTTTAAAGACCGAAGTTTCGCCGAGACAGGGTCCGATACCGCTACAAGTGAATAAACAAGACATGAAGTGATGAATCTCCCAAAACTAAGACGCTGTCAGATACCCGAATTATGATCTGTGACTTCGTTTTGCCGCCATATTTATAATAATTCGGTGTAAGAGTTTAGAATGTCCCATACCACTCTATCCACACAGTCATACATTTGTATATACGATTATACCAACTTTCACAGAAAAAAATCTATCCGAAACCTAGAAATATTTGACTTGATACGATGCAGATATTCTATGTATGTAATCTGCCATCAATTAATTGTAATTACGATTAACCTTGTGCTTAATCTCTCATATATCGTGTGCAGCAAAAACATTATCTGTCCAGGCAAAAAACGCAATAAGCGCACATCAGTATATTTAATAATTATAATTGTATTGTGGTCTTCTTTGAGTTTAAACCAACTCTGGTCCAGAAAATTTCAAGAATAAATGATATAAATTTACTAGCTCTCCCCATTCTTCTGTTAAATGGAAGCGAAATTTGGATCTTTAGAGAAAAAAAAGAGTAAACCATGATTGCCATAATTCGCGACGCCCTTTTTTTCAGAAAAACAGCCTGATACACCGTTTTTACTACAAAATTAAAGGAAAAATTCTGGGGGAGTTGAAAATAGAACCATTTGACGAGAAACTGCAAAGATGCAAATCAAAGTGACTGTGAAGTGTAATAAAAATGAACATAATCAGGATGTCAAAAATAATGCTGAATTATGGAACAAATGGACGAAGACGACTTGGAAGGCCTTTTGAAGCGACTCTTAGACGAGACCGAAACAGGGTTATGGAGGACTAACTGGTGACGGATGTTGATGATGACGATGATGTTGCTTTCTTAAAGGAGATGAAACTCGAATAAATGTGACCTGTCTGATGCTTTGCTTCTTGTAATCATCTCGCAAATGATGCGGTTTTAGTAAAAATAGCAAGAAATAATCATTTTTCTGAGCTGCATTAATAGAAGTCGAGTTGTTCCGGTAGAAATGTACCTGATAGACAAGAAAAAATTTGCTGCCTTCGAGATTTGGCATCTTTGTCCGGAAACATCCAAAATAATGAATTATAATTATTTCGCTGCACAGAATATTAATATATTCAATAATACAGAAAGACGTGATTTCAAGAAAATGATTCCACGATATGATGACACATAAGACAAAAAGTGATTACGTGTGTGATGATGTGGGTAAAATCACAATGAGTGACACCACGCAGTGATGTCGCTGCACCTCATTAAAGCGACGCTGCTTGAATAGTGCCTGAAAACCGTCATTATCACCACATTGTCTTCTACCGCCTGCTGCGGTAAATATTTTGTCTGTTGTCACAATTTTACAAACTCTGCTTCAAAACTGTTCCTCATCTTTTGTGTCAGGATCCCTTCCTTAACACACGAGGAAGACTAAGCGGACTTTCCCATAAGCTGCTTTTTCAGCACATACCCAGCAAAAGCGGGAGAGTGTCCATATGTGATTTAAGACCAGTATGATTCCAGTTTGGAGAATTTCGGAATAATTCGGGAAGGATATTTAATATTCTGTGCCACCTAAATTAGGCCACGTCACAATAGTGACATTTATACTGTGGACGTATTCTGTGGTTCTCGTCTCCTGTACGATGGGTACCGGCCCTCTTTTCCGGGGTAAAAAGGCCGGGGCGTCGCGCTGACTACCACCCCTTTCATCTAGGGTCAAGGTAAAAGAAAGAGTATAGCTATAAATCTACTCCCTCTCTGGGCCTTCATTGTCTGTTCTAGAGTGAAATTTACTTTTGCTGTTGTTCTCATCTGTATTAAACTTGACTCGAAGTACAGTCCAGTAACAAAATTTGATGAAAATTCCAAGAACATTCTGGTTCGATAAAAGGGAAGGAATTTCGTCACAAGCTACATGAAGTTTAACTTCGAAAGAATAATTCTGTTTTAGGAAGCTTGATTACGATGGAGTTTTCATCCCTATAACATTATAGAGATTTAATTGTATGACATTCCTTCTTCCGTTAGTCGTGACTATGAAGTTGAATGTCGTCTAGCTTGTGAAGCCGTGTTATCTGGTAATTACAGGTTATGCTAAGGAATATGCTCTTTCCATCTTCAGAGTGGAGAATGTTTGCAGCGTGTTAATCAGTATTGTCTACCGGACTTCACGGCCTTACCTAACGTTACACTACGTAATGTCTGTCTGTCTCCTGCCATACTGTACAGTCTCTTAATTTTCATGTTTGCTTCCTTTTGTTTTCTGGCTATTCTACCATGCATAGGAAGAGTAATTATGCCGCAACTATTCCCCCTTCTATATAAGACGTACCCTGTCGAAACTCGGCATGGAAACTTCTTGAACTCTGAGGATAAGAACGATTCGTTGTCCCGAAAAGTCGGTAAGAAATTACCACTACTCGCTGTGTAATAACCCAGAAGAGCGCAGTTCTCATCGACTTCGCCGCGGAAGGCTGAAATCACGCATGTTTGAATATGTTCATACGCACGAAATTGTTAAGCAAAATTTAGGAAGCAATTTTATATATCCTACATAAAAGTTAAAGAACATACAGAAATTTTGAAGAAAATAAGAGCGAAAGGAAACGTATAGGGAACGTGCATTACCATTGTGGTAGAGTTTCTTACACTATCGTAGTAAGAATATAAACTGTCTTAAGAAAGAAGGAGTCGTTTAACTTGTTTTCAAGCACCCTGTGAAGTTTTAATCTGGCTTTGCGTCTTGCTTCTCCGACTGTCACTATTTCTGTTGTTTGTAGGAAGTCCTGCAACATGCAGCAACTGTGGTGGTAAATTGACTTTTCAAATACCGAAAACTGTTACTGTCTACATCCAAGATGAAACTAAATTAAGATCAAGACTTGAAGCTGGAAACCACAAGGAACTAAAAACATTAGCCATAGCAAAATTGTCCTTGTTTTGGGCCCAATATTATCTTCCAAATCTGGTCAGAAAATTACTGTCTCTCTGTCATTTCCGCTTGAAAGTTTTGACGCATATATCGAGCGACAAAACACAATAGACCATGGTTTCTTAAACAGTGGACGCCTAACACTTCTTGTAGCATAACGTTTTCAATGTTACGCGTTATAAATAAAAAAACCCTAACTAAAAAAGCTGATACAAGCTTTAAATTATTAATAAAAGAGAATAAAATTTTTGAAACATAAGTAAACAATAAGCCACATAAACATAATCAGCGTCGCTGCATACACCCATCCTCGTTGCCAGACAGTCGTTCCAATTAGAGGTTTTTAATTTAATTGCTTAGATTTATTGGTGATACATTGAACAGACTATACCGCAATTAATATTTGCTCTGTCCGAACTTTATCACTGACGCAGACAAGAAAATTTTTGGCATGATTCAAAGAAATTATTGTTCTAACATTCCACAAATATGAGAAAAATATATTTCATGTCGAGGGAAATTATAGGGTTATTCGAAATGATTGTCAGGGTTTTAACAACTTGTCATACACAATACACTTGAGGTAGGAATATATGTGTTTTTTTACTTAATAGAACAATACTCCAAGTTTTTGTTACATACCTTACAGGTGCTCTATATGTGCACCCTTTGTGATTCTACAAACATCAACACGATAATCGAGTTCGTTCCAAACTGTTTGTAGCCTGTCAGCGGTGATGGTTTCAATGGCGGTTCTGATTCGTACCTTCGGTTTCGGGATACTTGCGGGAAGAGGAGGAACATAAACCTTATCCTTGACGTAACCTCATAGAAAGAAATCAAATGGGGTTGCATCTGGAGAAGGAGGTGGCAAGTTGTTAAAACCCCGACAATCATTTTGAATAACCTTCTATATATTGAGCCTTTTTGATGTTACGTAGTTGAAGCCGGTACTTTGAGCTAAGGGGATGGCCTACATAGAAGGAGCGAGGGAAAAAAGGCTGAGGATAACTGAACAGTGGAGATCTCTTTGATCTGTACAATTCAGATATTATCAAAGTGTGACAGGAATGAAATGTGTACGCCCGCAGATACGACTTACGGATGTAAAATAATTGTCGGATAGAAGAATAAGAGTGACGTGTGGATGGGAAAGTTGTTTTGAAATTTATCCTGTAGGAACAATGTGGCAGGTTGTGTTTGGATTGTGTCTATATTTATTTTCTTCCAAACCTACAACATCTAAAATTTTCTGAATTTATGCACGTGGAAAATTTTACATAGGTCTAAATATAAAAACACAAACACAGACACACAGATTTGCACGTAAACATGAAAAATTTATTGGATAGAATTTAAAAAAAGAGTTTGTTTTTCTTGGGCAGGAATTATTTTATTTTTGTCAGTAAGTTAATCTTTATATAATTACTTACCAAGTAGTTTTTCTTTCATATTTGATGTTTGTTGGACCGTGCATCTTTGTGATAACTGAAGAATAAAAACCAATAGATGTCACGTATTATTTTATTGTCTAACCTCCAACCTACAGCAAACCAAGAACGAAACGACCAATGTGGTAACCAACATTATAGTCGTGAGCTCCTGATGATGGGCATATTAATGCCCGAAACATGTTGAGCCTATAAGTAGTACAATAAAATAATAAATGGCATCAAGTTGGTTTTCATTCTTCAGTTAGCTTTTATTTGCTTACATAAATCTATGGCTGTATTGAACCAGGATTTTACACGATAGAGATTCCTTAAATATACACATAAGCTCTTTTCGTAGGTTTACCTTCTCACGGCATTAGATGCCCTGTTATACTAATACTAGCACTGTATAATTGTAACCTTTCTTATTCTGTCCATCTGTTGATTAGTTCAACACTATCCTGACAGGCCACCTTAAACGATGTTCTTCATTTATATTATATGAATTCTATATGTTCAGGTTAGTACTTTTGTTTAGGCTAAATTCTTACCAATATTCAACTCTCCTTTGTGTTGTGCTTTGGTCACCTCACATACACCAGTAATTTCGCCCGAAATTTCAGCGAGAAATGTTCGAAATCATATAACATACTCCGATCGCGCATGAGGCCAAATATTGGAGGATGCTGACTGTTAATGGGTTAAGACACGTTAAGAACGCCTATTGCGTGAGTAAGTGAAAAGATGTACCATTTACTGTCAGGCTAAACTGCTAGGTACACATCCACATGTTTATGTGGAAAAATATGAATTAGTAATAAAGGATTTAACGATTGAAGTACTGCTCGAAGTATGTCCCCCCTTTCAACAATGTACGGGATACTAGCAACTTTAAGAGGGGTCTGTTCAAGTAACAGTCCTTTTCTTTTTTAATGTTTCGATGCCCTGTCTAAGTTCAGTGTCATGAAATTTAAGTGGAAAACTTTTAACAGAGGATATTTTGCTCCATGAAGATAGTTTTGAGAAAAAAGAAGCAAAATATTGGCAAAATGTGGTAGAATTTGTTAAAAAAGGAAATATTGGTCAGTCAGTGTCTCATGTTACAAAAAGCACCTCGCAATACGTAACACACTGCACGATGTGATCTGCCGTTACAAAGCCACGCACACATGACTTGCAGTATGATATTTCTGATTCGTACGTAACAAAATCTGTATTCCTTTATTTTACAACTAAGCTTGCAATGGTCTACATTTTCTCTCTCTCTCTCTCTCTCTCTCTCTCTCTCTCCCTCTCTCTTTATGGTAGATCTCTCTTTGCGCCTGGCTTTCAAACATATTCGTTGTAAAATAACATTTTATTGAGCTGTGTTACCAGTTACCCTTATCTTGCTCTTTGAATAAGTAATCGTGAACATAATTTGCGTAAAACTTAACAGTTGTAAATCGAAACGACATAAAATACAAGTTTTGCATTTGGCCATACATGATGTTCGGTACAATATACAGCGACACAGTTAAATTGTTCATTTTCTTTAAATTATGTACCTAAAAAAGAAAGAATTTAAAACCTAAGGACTTCGAAAAAAGAATGAAGTTCTGTAGCGGGTACTGGCTTTGGTTCGAGGGAGTAGCTGTGTTTGTGTGGCCAGTAAGAATATAATTTACGACACGTACCGAAAATACATGCGCAGTATATTTGTACATAATTGATATATGTGTGTGTGTATATATGTATGTAAATGTATGTGTGTGTGTATGTGTGCATGCGCGTACGTTTTTGTGTCTGTAGGCCTGTATGTATGTATGTATGTATGTATGTATGTATGTATGTATGTATGTATGTATGTATGTATGTATGTATGTATGTATGTATGTATGTATGTATGTATGTATGTATGTATGTATG
>Ga0123357_10009392_pt1 | contig 12348 bp, 6 predicted proteins | sample TergutEmb28metaG_FD_89873 | JGI IMG/M metagenome (GOLD analysis project Ga0123357, IMG submission 89873) | Embiratermes neotenicus P4 segment gut microbial communities from Petit-Saut dam, French Guiana - Emb289 P4 | ecosystem: Host-associated > Arthropoda: Insects > Digestive system > Gut ... | reverse complement strand
TTGTGGCTGGTGGGGTTTTAGAAGAGCTTCAAAGATCATGGTGGGGAATATGGTGTGGTCGTCATTCAAATGGTTATTGTTTAAGTATTCTGCGTAAATGTAAAAACATTCTATTGTGTTGAGGTGTGACCCCTTTGTTTTGCTGACACACTCATTCGACTCCATCCATAACACAATGCAAATACTACAACAGCAAAACAAAGGGACACACTTCCGACTAACCAGTCCCGCGAAAACCACCCCCTCCCCAACATAGAAGCATATAGGATACCACACCTACAATCACAGTTTCCTCCCAACCCTACACCTAACTAACCAAAAGGATCCACACCCAGCTACCTATAAATCCATTCATGCAGTAGACATCCCACCAAACTTAGCTTAACAAATGCACGCAAATGATGATGATGATATCTCAACACTGACACGCGGTTTATGCATATTATATCTAACTCTTATAGCACAAAAATTGTCAGAATCTGATGATGGCCACTATAGGCCGAAACATGTAGTTTTCTACTGCTAATAAACACCATAATTTAGCCATATATTCATGGTTGTGTTTTTGACTGAATTTACCTCACCTTATATCTAAAATAGCATTTATGTCTCACTCACTGAGAATTTCACCACAAAATCCATATCTGAAAGGGCATTCCTAAACGCATTTAGCTAAATGAGAATTAAACCAAGAGTAATGAAACCATACCAATTTATTACAACACAACTATCATATAAGATAAAGACAATGAGTTTACAGTGGGTAGGCCTACCACATTAGAAAGAATACAACATAACAAGCAGATATGGAACCAAAAGAAAGATGGACATATTTGAATTCAGTCACAATCTCAATCTCTCTCTCACAACATTCCAGATAACCTGCTGGACCTTCACTATACCACTACAAAGTAATTTTATTGCAATACCTGTGAGTGTATTGTAACATGTTGCAATAACATTGGCATCACTAGGTGAAGCTGCGAGGGTCCAAACCTCTCCTTCACCATGCTGGAACACTTGTGTTGTTAGTCCACCTGTTTCCTCATTCAGTTCCACAACATGAACTTGATTGTGACTTAGTTTCAGTGACTGTGTGCCAACCAGAAATCGAACAGCATCTGATTCGGCTAGTTGTGAAGCTAATGCCCTTGCCTAAACAGTTTAACACAAATACTGATGAACTGGTGGATTATTACATGACACTTTCTCAATGACACTAGTTATACAGTACTGATAAACTGAATGAGTATAGGAAGGAAATGACAGATCCATCGCAAACACCCATAACTACCTACAGCAAAACAAAAGGACGCATACAAACTCAAGAAACAGTATACAGACAAAGAACACCATGAGCCTCATGGAGCAATCTTAAGACATAATGTGTTTGAATGCAAAGTGACATACAGTAAAAATAAGCATGACTGGAATGACAATTATAAAGGCACAAGCTTCAACTTGTAAGGTTTTTGTTGAAATAATAATGACTGTAATTTGAATAATGTTCATTTAATAAAACCATGTAATTACTCTAAAGCTTAATTCAGTGAAAATGTGTACAAACTGCATATTTCAGTGTAATACTTACATTCTTAACATTTTGCTTATTTTGCTAATACTACTAATCAGATGCAAATTCTACCTAGTTTAAATATTTGAATACGCTGAAAGTACACTTAAACACACATTCCCCGCACAATAGTGAGAAGAAATATTTTCTAGTTTCATTTTAACGCACATTCATTCACATGTAAGCAGAGATAACACGATTCATCACACAGGACATAATAAAATACAGTAAAATAAAACACTTTTCTTGGTAGACTGAAGTGCGCAGACATGAATTTTAACTTAACCCTCCAGCCTAATAGTACTGACTGTTCTACATACGACACAATCCTCCGTAATTTTGTTCACTTCGGTGAAAATATTTAATGAAATATACCGACCTGGAATTCTAATCCATAAATAACAGGCGTATCATCTTCCATTTTCATTCGGCAACTGTCTTGCCATTCTTGCAGGCAACATAGACTAAGTCGTGTCTTCCACTTTTGCCATTGAAATTACTTTTTGTAAACGTATTTTCAGGAATATCAGCCTTCTATTTCAGATAAGAGCTTCAATACACACAACCGCCCACACTTTTATTTTCAAGGAGTCTTAATGTCAATACATCATATTTTCGTTGATCTATCAAGGGTGCCAGTAATCTTTACGTTCTTCCATTTTTCCTATTTTTTACTGCCCTATTCGCCTCACTTTCGTCCATGGATCAGAGTACTTTCGTCGTTCTCACATCTCTTTTCGTCCGAGAAAACATTCTCCGCCCTGCTAAGGAAGTATCCATGGATTTAAGTATCCATGCCATGCATTAACGTTGTGTGACGCATAGCCGAGTTTGTATACTTTGTGGTCTCACATGGTTGCAACCACGTGACACATGGATATATTTTTGGTTATTGATCGCTACTTATAGGATCCATGCTGCTGTGATACTGTCACCTTCGTGATAGGTATGATCTGTGCCTTCGTGAGTGCAGTGCGATCGTCGGATGTTGTAGTGTGCGCTCAGTGTTCGGGTTGTGAAATGATTCGGGGGTAGAGGGATGTTTTGATTGTGTGTTAGGCACGTGTGGCTTCCGTTCCCTAATGACTGAAGAAATATTTAGCTCCATTATGGTAATGAAGCGGGTGGAATGTATATAAAATAATAAATTCAGATGATTTGAGGTGAATCGATGTCTTGAACGCCTAACAGGCTATGTAAACGAAACTAAAAATGTGAAAAGGCAGTTGACATTGCCCGTATACCATAATGGATACAGTATAGGAGAATCCAGGAGTATATAGAAACGCAAGGCGTGGCTGGTATTTAACAAGCTCACGCTCAGTCTTTGGCCATGGCCATAGATGTGCTTTCGGCTAGTCGCGTGCCAAATCACCTTACGTTGGAATAGTGTAAAGCATTCGTGTACCTTCCAAACTTCCCTAACTTAACCGCGATCATGCTCGACAAAAAGATTGAACAACGAATAAACATTAAATTTCTTGTGAAATTGAAGAAAACTGCTACCGAAACCTTAAATTTGTTACGCGAGGCTTATGGAGAAGATGCCCTATCAAAATCTCGAGTGTTTGATTGGCACAAGAGGTTTTCTGAAGGAAGAGAGGATGTGGAAGACAACGAACGATCTGGTCGTCCGGTAACGGTGAAAACTGATAAAAATGTAGAAAGGGTGAGAGCTCTTGCGAGAACAGATCGGCGTTTAAGCATTAGAAAGATTGCAGAGATGTTGCATATGAACAAAGAAACGGTGAGACGAATTTTAACATCAGATTTGAACATGCAGAAAGTGTGTGCGAGTGTGAGTGACAAGTAATTTGCTTCATCATACCTACGGCTTGGAATATCACAGAGATCAAATAACGAATTTTAAAATGTGACCTTCAAAAATGACTGTGACACCAGGCTGGACAACACTGAAAGAGGCAGGTTAGCCTCCTGGCATGACTTCAGTAGAATAGAAAAGAGTAGAAGTTATTTACATTCTGTACATACCTTTTGGCGTGGTTCCATAAATTTTCCAAAAATCTAGGAATCACCACAAAATTCTGGGTGCCAAGCATGTGACATGAAGAAAGTTTCACACTGAGGACCCACACGTATAAGGTGCGAACATACTAAATTTAGCACCTGGTTGACCTGGCACCCGGGATTTTTGGCACGTTTTGGCTTATTTAACAAAAGTCATCTTCATTTCTGGTGCACAAGAACATACATAGAGAATTCAGACAATACATAATGTGCATGAATGAATTGAGATCTCAATACCTTTACAGAATTTGTCAGTAACCAGTAATTACAAATTTTAATCTAGTCAGTATGCAAAGTTTACACCTGTTTTGTGTGTTTTATGGTCTCTTAGTTGACTGAAATACACTACAGTCTATAGTAATCAGTTAATTTAGAAGGCAGACATCTGTTGCAAACTTTGTAATGTAGCTACAAGCCACAGAAACAGTTTTCAAATTATTTACTATATCATTTAAACCTGCAGTAAATTCTTCAGTTTGGCTTGTGATGTGCTGTGAAACCACCAAAGCTTAGGAACACAGTACTGAAGTGTTTTCTTTTATTGATTCAGTAAAATCCCTAGTGTTTTGCATGGATGAGCCATATGCATTCTGTAGCTTCTTGAGCCATAGCATTCATTTTAGCTCTGTATGTGCCAGGTCAGGTTATTGGGTACTTGAAATTCTCTGTAATAGGCCCTGCAGTGTAGTTGTCACAATGCTGTGACAGGAACAGCAAGAATACGACTGTCACTATTAGCAGGTTATGTGGTTTATTTTGGCATGATCTGCTTTCTGGACCAGGTTTCACCTTGGGATACAACTACAGGGTGTCTTTATTGTTTGTCCAGGCATAGCAGCTTCATTGCTTAGAAAGCCTGCATCCACTGGGACATCCCATAACAGCTGCAATGCTCAAGGCAGTGATAAGAATGACACTCTGTACTAGTCTTACTATTATCCCCACTTTGGGGTTCAGTACCGAAAGATCTGTTTTTGTTTCAGCACAAGAAATAAATAAGTTGTGGACACAACAGAATAAATAATCCCTGCAAAATTGACACATAATGCATTGCTGTGCCAAATTTCACACTTCTGTAATTGTAAAATGTGTAGAGGCCTGTCAAGAAAGACAAAATGGCTAGAGTTTGATTCCCCAGCAGGGGTGTCAGTGATGTGTATATATTGTACCATCTAGAATTTCTCTATGCCAAAACCAGTGGAGCTTAAATGTCTATCTATTTAAATCATAATTATCTAACAGTCAGTAGGTTGGGTCACTGATTTGTCAAATAGTCTGTTCATATATCTGCTTTGGTTTCTGATTCTGTGTGGATTGTAATTTATAATAGTGCAGAAATCTGTTGCCTTGTATTTTTAACATTGTTGAATGCATTTCTTATTGCAGATTTCTTCTTACATGAGTTCTGTTGTTAGATATTTTTCCATGTTGTTTCCTTTATAGTCGATCCAAGCACATTTTTCTAGTAATCTCATTAATCTTATTTCAAAGGCAGTTGCTCTTCTTGTTTTATCTTTTGCCTTTGTCATCCAGCTTTTAATCGCACATAAATGTCTGGAGGACTAGGTTATTATAGCTGCTTCTGCACTTCTGATAGTCTGTCATTTTTGAACTTCTAAGTCTTAGGCATGCTCAACTTTATTTTAATGACATGTATTAAGGTTTCCTTTCTTTGCTAGTGAACTTCAGTATACAGGAAGGACTGGACAGCAAAAAGGAAGAAAAATAATTCCATAAAAATACAGAACAAAACTATATTTCCATTAACATTTTGAATATTCTGTAAAAATCATATAAAATGTAAACTGCCTCATGGACGCTAATTGTAACCTAGATATGTACGTGCCTAAACACAACATACATATAAAAGTTTATAAATATCTGTTAATATGAAAATACAAATTCATTCATTAGCCTATATACAGCTTTCATCTCTACTACAAAGCTAAGTATACAAAATGAAGCTCATCATGATGGATGTCCTGCTTGTACCTCAGTTCATTTTTCTTCCGCCTGTTAAATATATAGCAGGTATATATTTTTATTAACTCAGTCATTACTGATATTCCAAACAATAAACTTTATATTGCTCACAAACTGGTATTGCACAGTGTTCGATTCAAAGTGAGTGTCTCTATGATATGTATCCAGCTTGTATAGAACTTGGCTTGCCACTTCTCTGATTCTGAACTCCAGTTTTTTGGAGATTTTTATTTTTCATGTTGGTTGATTATTTAATAAAAGTATTTCAGGCTTTAAATATTTACATATTGTGGTAAAATCATTATATAATAAGTGTAAATGAACAGAATTTCAACTTTACTGAATGTCATTTATGTAATGAGCTGGCCATCAATGTTTAGCACTGACATAAAATTTATGGCACTAAAATGTTCAAACAAGTAACTGGTTATGAATAAGAATGTTGCAATATGCCAGTTTCTGTTACAGACACGTTTCACACTAACAACCTACCTATAACATTTGCAGTAGCAGTTGCGGCCATTTCTACAGAACATTTTTATTAAATACATACTTCCCCACATGCTCCTCAGCAACTGCATCATCTATCACAACTTCCATTTTCAATAATCTTACAGTCACATTGGTACACAAGTAAGTTGATTTTTCAGGGGAAGTGCAAGTGAAAATAACTTCTGTGAGCCTGAAGAGCAGTCATAAAAAATGACAAGTGATTTTTGGCTCTCCTAAAATGCAGCAAGATGAACCTTTCTGAAAATGTGGGCGATGGCATTCTCCCTTAGCTTTTCCCATTTAAAGCCATGATTATAACTTACACTGCAGTGGTATAACAGCAACACACCAATCTTACACATTTTCAGCATTAGTTACAAGATTAATGTTGTAAATAAACCTATGGCCACAAAGTACCGAGACTGACAGCATAAAAATGAGTACAGTGTATTTACACTCCTCTGCTTCCTTCTGCATCAATACACTGCTTCCAACATTTTTAGAGGCTTTTGAAAAAAGTTCTGGAAAGCACTTTCTGAAATGCTGCACAGCTGTTTGTCATGGCTGTTAGAATGGCCAGAATGTCAGGAATGTCAGCATGGTGTTGGCCTTTCAAAGCTTGCTTCAGTCATGGGAATAAGAAAAAATCACAAGGTGACAAATCTGGAGAATTTGGCTCAAGCAACAGTACAGTGATTTGATATACTGACAACAATTCTTTGATGGAAAATGCTGTATGTGGGCATGCATTGTTGTGTAGGTGGAACCAGTTCACTGCTGCCCACAACTCGGGGCAATGACACTGAATGCTCTGGTGTAAACATTGTAGTACACCTTTTTAGACATCTTGGTTTACAGTTTCAGGCATAACTGGTTGGATATTCCTGGGTTGTCTGCAATACATTGTTTCAAAACTTTCTCAACATAGGTTGTATGTTACAATTAACACAGTGCTGTATAAAATAATAAATAAAGTATTTTAAATAGTAACTAGTCTCATCTTAAGACTACTAAGTAGGGGGATATTTGTAATATGGCATGTAAAGGCATATGTAGCAAATCACTACTATACAGTCATATATAATATACAGTGGCATACAGTATGATGTAACTGGCAGGATCATGGCAGGTATGTTATCAACAAGAGGCAAAACGACCAATTATGCTGTATAAATTTACTTATAATGGTTAGGTACTAGAAAGTACAAAGATACAACTCCAAGAACGCATACAAAAATTTGTTTAATGGAACTTAATCCTGGATTCTGTGAATGTGTCTGTTACACATGGTTTATTTCATTACGCGAAATGTGATGCACATTATTCTTTTAGCGTCTAATGTGACATGGAAAATAGTCATTGACATTACAATCTTACTGCTGCAGCAGACTGGAAACATCATGACACACAGGTATTCATTTTCTTGTCATGGCATTACAGCAACTTACCTGCTGAAAGGCCTGTTACACAACCATGTTAAGTACCAAGCGATTCCTTAAAAGAAAAAAGCAAAGTTTTAAATTTCGTGCATATCTTATCTTCTGTTATTTTGGACATACAATGGAAAGAATTTAATTAAATGAATAAGCAATAAGTTGCAAGTACTTCCAAAACAACAGGAGATAAGAGCAAACAATTCAAGAAGGCTCTACTTACTCTGCCTGATGAAGACACAATTAGGAAAAGACCATGACCATCACATTTCTACATACATTTTGAACTTTCGGAATAAAGAACATTTTAAAGACCTTACAAATTAAAATTCAGAATGTTATTCTGGAGGCCCCCAGACACCTCAGTCAGCATCCAAAATTTGTCATGAATTTTATTGTACACCACTGTCAGAACCCTTTAAAGTTGAATTATTTAAATCTCTTGGAAAAGTCAAGATGCAGTAGATTACAAAAACTATTAAAATTATTCTCAAATGATTATCCCTCTATAAACTACTATATTTTATCCTGTTCATTATTAAATGCAAGTAAGCAATGGAACATTAAAGCACTGAAATGTGGTCATCTAATGAACGTAAATGTAATGAATATATATGACCACTTTAATTTTCATCCCAACTAATGCACTGACATAAAATTTCACATTAAAATATTTAAAATCGCTCCAACATGCTCAAAACAATCATGAAACAAAATTACTTTCAGTACAACGAACGACTTTTCCAACCTGAGAAAGGAGTAGCAATGGATTCCCCCATATCCAGTATAATGGCTGAGGTATACTTACAATATATAGAAGAAACATATGTAAAACAATGGCTAGACAGCAAAGAAATAACATTATAAAAGATACGTTGATGATATTCTAATTATATATATCTGAAACAAAACAAATGAGCAGACAATCCTACATAAAATCAATAAAAACCTTCAGTTTAAAATGTCTACATAAGAAAACATATAATAAATTATTTGGACATTTCTATACATAGAAACAACAGCAGCACAGACATAAGTATCTATAGAAAACTGCACTGATACCACCACTCAATTTTCATCTAACCATCCATATGATCATAAAATAGAGGCTTTTAGATACTATATACACAGAATGATAACACTTCCCATCACAGAAAAGTCAAAACAAGAAGAATGGAAAACAATACTTACTACAGCTAAAAGCAATGGATATCCAGTAAACACCATAAATGGCTCAAGACAAAATTGATAGCCAAAAAACAAAAACACCAACAATACCTCTTGACAATCCCACATAAAAAATGGGTAACTTTCACTTACTTCAGTCCAATAATAAGATGGATCATCAATCTATTTAAGCATTCTAATCTGAACATTGCATTCAGGGCAACCAATACCATCCAACAACAGGTATCTGAAAGACCAACTAATAAAAATCCAAGTGGAATATATAAATTGAAATGCAAAACATGTAATAATGTATATGTCGGACAGCTGGGTAGATCTACAAATATAAGACACCAAGAACATATAAGATATATAAGAACCAACAATCCTTTATCCGCCTATGCATTGCACATTTTACGAAAGACATGAATACGGAACAGTAACAGATACATTACAACTATTGAAGACATGTCAAAAGGGCACACACATGAACTGTTGGGAAGCCTTAAATATACAAGTATTCCATCAACATAAGGTATTGATTACAGAACAACAGGTCAGTGACACCAACCCCCTCTATGAACTCGCAAGAACAAGAATCCTCCCACGTAATCCATAGCCAGTGTCTCGCAACGTAACACACTATGCACACCTATAGTCTGGTGCATTCTAAACCACATACCCTTACACAACATGGTAAGCATAAGCCTTGTTTCAATCCAGATCGCCTAATTATTTGTATACAAAATTCAATGGTACTTTATTTTGACATTCTCACTATATTATTTTGACAATATACTTAATAAGTATAATTTATATTGCAGACATGCTGCCACAGCACCCTATTAATATAAGGGAATTAATTAATGAGTGTTTTTAAAATGACTAGCAAGGAACAACATAGCTCCCCGAGGATGATCTTAGGATCGAAACGTGTTGGAGCGATTTTAAATGTTTTAATGTGAAATTTTATGTAAGTGCATTAGTTGGTGTAATAATTAAAGTGATTCTACAAAATGCACGGTGCAACAATAAAGAATATATATGACATTTAAGTAGGATATAACAAATTTTATATAAAATATGGATTTGTTTTAAATACTAACATGGCATAAGTATCACTACACAAATTGAATTATTTGATATGGACATGAGTCAGTCATATAAAAATACAAAATTCTAAAGAGCTGCATTCAATCAAGCAACATCTACAGCATTTCTGAAAGTGACACAAATCATATGTTCCCCTATTACATACACCAAGTTGTACCCATACACATGTGTTGAATGAAGTATGAGTCACTGTGCTGATTTCTGATCTTCCTGTCAAGTTCCCTTCCTGTGAATGATGCAGTTTCAAAATAAATTATCCAAATCAGTCCTTTTTTACTGGGTCTTGCTGTATAGCAACACATGCTGATTGTATAAATCTTAAACCAGCAATGAACATGTATTACGTCTTTGTTCAAGGATGGCATTGCTCACATTCATGTCACACATCTTCAGTCTATTATCAGTACTTCTTAAAACATTACAAATGTAAAAGCTTCTAATATCCATACAAATGTACACTAACTCTCAGTCCATCTGCCATCACCTACTGTTTGTCCCAAGCACTGCATCAGACAAAAACTGCTTCTTCAACAAGTTAAGTGAAGCTGTGACTTTAACACTCCAACACAGTGGTTGGGGAGAATGTGCAAAAAACTGCAATGGATGACAGTTATGGATGTGACTGACCTAAAAATAGACAGAAATGAAGACTACAAATTGTACAGTATATTAAAAAAACACTAGTAAATAATAAAACCATTGTTTCATGAGAATGAAAAGTCACAAAATGAAGCTTAAAGAATCTGACGTACTATTCTACTCTCTAGTAAAGATGTATAGTACATTCTGGCTTAAACCTCAGCAACTTAAACCGTTAAAAAAAAAAAATACAACTACTATCTTTGAAAAGCAGACATCACATATAAAAGTGCTAAAAGATGCCTGTGATTCTGAACATGTAAGTATGAATATGATGATAATGAAAGAAATGTAAAACATTAGATTCACACAATTCATCTTAAATAATATATATAGCAGACTAAACACCCAAAAAATAAATGGCATGGCCATTACAGATATCTGAATATACAGACAACATTTTGTAAGTATTTTCTTTCCTGTGGGAAAATTAGCCCATTACACGATCATTGTGAAAGAACTCTTAAGTTAATCAGAGTGTGAATATATGCTTGAAAGGTTACACAAAGTATTTTTTTTTTGTGCTTACCCTGATATATCTAAAATATTATGTGCCTATGGTTTAAAATTCATATGGTGTGATTCATTAAATTTATCTGCTAAGACATGGTGCAGTGCTTAATATGTATCTCAGTTATTCAGGGGGCCAAGAAATTACCTTACATTATCTGTAGGTTCATTACCATGTTCATAACAGCACGATACTGGACTCCAAGGCACCTGAATGAACCTACACATCACCCTATGTTTCTTTAAGATACATTTCAATACTATCCTTCCATCTGTAACACTCAGTTTATCCATGTTCAATAAAGGTAATAGTATGCATACTGATGAATATGGACAACTTCGACAACAAATAAGGTGAAAAATCTACCACCTGAAGTAGGTGCACATGTCCCTTCTCACATGCTAGAACACAATCTACGACAGTGATCCTAAATGGCAAAGGCACTCATATATTCAGCACTTATTATGCATTACAGGGCCGTTAAATGTTTGTTCCAACACACAGTGGGGTCATACAAACTAGAAATGCAACATACTGGGCTGTCTGCATCCAGAAATGCAGATATAATTGTTGCAGAGATTCCTTTCCTGGGTATTGTGGATCCCTGCAATGGTAATTTGTTGCTTCATGCAAACATTTTTCAATACACCTTAACAATCAAGCACATGGTGCAATACTTTTCCCTGTTAAGTACATTCTGTTCTTTCAACACCCACTGTTATGGAATAACCAACTGCCATTAATGCTGTCAGATATCACAAATATTTACACAGTGAGTAATACAATTCTATCATGCTATTTTATAATGCACAAATCTACAATAATATTAGTATAGTTATCAAGATAAAGAGTATGAGTGTTGGGGGGAGGGGAGTCAGGTGTTCACTTTCGATATTCCATTGGAAATTTAAAAATTGCGTTTGAAGCACATTTGTTCTAGTAAAAAATCAATGCAGAATAAGGCTCACATATTTTCCCTTAAGTATTATGAAAAAGACTAGCACCAACTTACTCTCCCCTGCACATAAAGAACTGAAGAGAGAGAATTTCAGTTTCACATACTGTGTGTGTGTACACCCCAACACTAACTCTGTCACTCACATGTGCATGCATGCATGCACACATACAAAAACTGTTTCCTTTAACACTTCAGAAGATAAACAGCTCTATTACTGATACTTGGATTTGTATTCTCAATTATTTCCTACTACATGGTAATTGTACTGAAGATAATGATCCCAGCAAACACTGTCATTATAAATTTGATGTGTGGTTGACTGTGCATCGTAGTTCAATGTGGATTAAGAAACCAACTAGATGTCACTTAGTGTTATATTTATTTCTCCTTTATAAGTTGCTCAACATGTTTCGGGCCACCTTGTGCCCATCTTCAGGAGCTGATGACTTAG
>Ga0123357_10009391_pt1 | contig 12349 bp, 9 predicted proteins | sample TergutEmb28metaG_FD_89873 | JGI IMG/M metagenome (GOLD analysis project Ga0123357, IMG submission 89873) | Embiratermes neotenicus P4 segment gut microbial communities from Petit-Saut dam, French Guiana - Emb289 P4 | ecosystem: Host-associated > Arthropoda: Insects > Digestive system > Gut ... | reverse complement strand
GTGTGGTGTGTGTGTGTGTGTGGGGGGATAGTGTTTGTGTGGTGTGTGCATGTGTGTGTGGTGTGTATATGTGTGCGTGTGAGTGTGTGGGGTGTGGTTTGTGTGTGTGTGGGGGTAGTGTTTGTGTGGTGTGTGGTGTGTGTGTGTGTTTATGTATGTGGTGTCCCTCGATGCAATAGGGATTCGCTGCCCTGTCTGTTCGTGAGATTTGGCTGTCTCTGTCTGATACAATGGAAGCATGGTCCTAAGGACGCAACCGATACATTTCCTTAATCTTGCAACTGACCGCTCGGAACACAACTGCTATACATGAAGCAGACGCCTTGGGACGCAACCGATACCCTTTCCTGACCGCGCGACGCAAATCTTACGTCCCCGCTGGGACTGTGGTTTCGAATCCCGCCGGGAGTACGGATGTCTGTCGCTTGTGAGACTTGTGTGTTGTCAGGTAGAGGTCACTGTATCGGGCTGGTCCCTCCTCCAGAGGAGTCCTACCGAGTGAGTGTGGTGTGTCTGAGTGTGATCGCGAAGCCTCGATAATGAGGCCCTGGCCCACTAGTTGCTCTTGTGCCGTGAGAAGACAATTTATAAAACATAAAACCGCGTATCGTTAATTCATTCTAACATCCATAATACGATCACTCAATCAATCACTCGATCGATCAATCAATCAACCAATCCATCAATAAATCTTCTAATTACGTTGTTAAACCGCTACTCAACCGTTCACTCATTTATCCACACATATAAATTTGCAGAAGCAACTGTTCTGATCCCGGGATATGGGCAAGTCTTGCTAGCATAACAAGATACAATAGCTGATTTCTTCAATAATGGATAATACAAGAAATTTAGCGTCACCCATACAATTAAAAAACGGTAGGAACTAAGGATTCGAATCGCATCCACTACTGTGCTAAACACACATCTCTTTAACCGCCACCGTTACAGTACATGTTGGCAGCAGTGAAACAAAAAGCAGGCGTCATGACATAGACCCGTCGCCTTTTTGTACAAAATAGATTAGACAAGTCGCTCCATATCCTTCGTGCTGAAGAACCCAGAAAATCTTCCAGATATCACCACAGAGAGGCACAGTTAATCCGTAACATTTCGGCCCGACTTCACTAGAGTGGCATCCGACTCTTCTGCCATACTCCGCCGTCAGAGTAGCATGTCGCTGACAGGACTACAGAGAACAGAGCGTCCGGTAGTAATTTTGTGTGTTTGATGACTATTAGGAAACCGCAGTACACAGCGTAGGTAAGTGAGTGTGCAGAGTGTTCTGTGATAATATGCTGCTTCATATCCATTGGCTGCTTAGACGCAATACTACACATATGAGGTTTAATTTTTCTTCAAGAAAAATATAAGCATGCTGAGGCTACTGAAAGAAGCCAATGGATGGTGGTGATGAAGATGCCTTAGGTCTCCATCTCTCTTTTTATTGCTGTATTTCCCTGCAACACTTTTTGTCTGTATCAACCAGATTAAAGCGCTTGTAGCCAGCGAAATTTGTCGCCTAGTTATCAAAACTATCATTAGTGTAAACACAAGAACACAAGCACTAGACGAATGGCCGGAAATTATAAAAAGTACAATGGAGGGCAGAAGATAAGTAACTCGAGGGAGATGTGGGTAGGATCGATCCTCGAACTTCTTACCGTGGGCTTAGCATAGCAATGCGCGTGCTGACAAGCAGAGATACAAGCGGGTCTCACTGGCAAAGGAACGATTCACAGAATGTGACAAATAGTCCTCCTTGAAAAGGTGTATGACATGTATGTCACAAAATGTGATGCTTCATTAAGCGGCAAGAGAGGGATTTTGTTTTGTTTGAACAGTCCGCGTCACCTTAACTAGACAGATTCGTGCTAAAGTAGGCTGAGCACGATGCATAGCCAGCAGGGGGAAAGCGTTGCGAGGAAGAGTTGTAATTTCCGAACTTATCGCCAAGTGCAAGAGTTCTCAGCAGCTTGAGGGAGGGGAAGGGGGAAAATCTAGTTGTATTACTGAAGAAACTTGTAAGGATATTCCTTTACAATAGTTCTGAATTCAAACTTTACTCCTTAAAATTAAACGTCGACACAAAACTGCCAGGCAAATCAAGGGTCAATTGCCTGAAATGGAAGCAAAATTACTTACCTAGAAGACACGGTATTAACTAGTCCCACACGGAGGGACTTTGATTCATACTTTATGAAGGCGGACTGTAAGTAATTTTAAGATCTTTACAGAGAATGAGGGGTTACTCTCTTCTTCTGGCCGCATTAAAAATCTCGTCTCAAAATCCACAGATTTCTCTCCTTCATCGAACCGGTCATGGTGGCAGAAAGCCAAGAAGGTCACAATGTCTTGAACTTCTGCATCGAATCCCTAAGTTTGTAAGAATGTAACCTCAAGGTCATCTGCCTACTTTTATGTTTATAAAATGTGGACAAGATACGTGAATACCACGTGCTACTTTATTCAGGTTAGAAAGAAAACGAATTAAAGAGCGTCTGTGGAGTAAAGCAGGACTTGTATACACGTCTGATTAGCTATGAAATATTATATCTCCCTTATACATCCATTATGTACAGAATCTGCTAGTTCTACTGTGCCTCATTTCGACTGTAGCAGCCACGAATAAAATATACGAGTGTGCGTCGAAGAGGGAGCTGTTAGATATGGTCTGTTTATTGTACGACATCAGCTTGCAGAGGATAATGCAAATGAACGATGCTGTGCCTGGTTGCACTTTGCTGTATACGCGATCGATTTTATGTGTACCACGTAGCAGGAACCGCTGATGGAGAAGAAACAGTAGTTCCGGGCTATGTTTTAGGCCTAGATAGTGTAGCCATTGCTGAACAAAATAGAACCTTACCATCCTCCTGACGTTCATATCATGTCAGATGCAGAGAAACGAAACAATACTTCCCTCAAAAAGTAGAATAATATTAATCACAGCTTTTACTAAAATTTAATACCTGCATTTGAATTTTTAAAAATTCTGCGTTTTTTTGTCAACACAGTGTAATTTACGCTTTTTCACTTTGACAGTACAAAGCGATTATTTCTCTAAACAACATTATACTTTAGGCTTTAGTTCTGGTACCATAGACAAACTAAAAGATGCGGTCCGACACAATACTTGAATGTCATATCTCGCAGAGCTACATGTTTCGGTTTGCATGAAACAGGTAGCGCTGTGTGATATGACATTAAATTGTTTTGTTGGACGGCATCTTTTGGTGTGTTTATGATAAAGAACACAAGCGGATGTATCAGAATAAAATCGTTTTAGTTCTGCGTACTGCGTGGAAATACTGATTTTTATAATTCAGAAGAATTTCATACTTTACCATCAGATCTGCTTTTATTCCGCACTGCACCTGCATGATGCCGTTCTTCTTAAGTATCTTGTTTGTTCCACTTCTTTTTCCATTTCCTTTTTCCTTCTGGTTTTATTGTTCACGCTGCGCTTTCGCTTATTCCCTACTGCCCATTATTTATAGGTTTTTACTTTAGCCGGTGTTTCTAAAGTGGGTCCTTTGTCTGTGTAATGTTCACGGGTTTTCTATTTTTCTTTACTTCCCGCGATATTTACTACACCGAATCTCCGCTGATTTTACGTACTTTCTCTTAGATTTTATTTATGTGTCTACCATATATTTCTCAACAATGCACAAGGTGACTCTAAATTTCGCACTATGTCGTACGTACTAGATAGACAAAACTGACCCCAAAACAATGTACAAGAACTCCCAATTTGGCAATAACCCATTACACGAAAGAGTAAGAGAAACACAGAATTACGTGAAAGTCAGTGATTAGGCTAGAAATCCGGCTGCTTTATCCATAAGGAAAGAGCCCCAGTACAGCCACTGCATAGAAAGGAGAAAGGTTCCATAGGTGATCTGTACACTATGGTGGCGAAAGAAAAACTGCCGACACATAATGGGGAACTAAATTCCTATCGATCTATTAGCTGTCAGTTGATTTATTAGCATATAAAGTGAATAGCTCCATCATGAGGTGCGTAAATACTTAATGATAAACTAATACAAAATAATAACATTAACATGTACTAATTTCTGTTAAAAGTGTCGCTAAGAAGCTAACATTTGTTCAGCTAGTGACGAAAAGCTCCGAATATTATGGACAGAATTCAGATAAATCTAATTAACTTCCTCGCATCCAGCGCAATTAAGATATATTTTAATATTATTCTCCCTCTCTCTACGTATTACAAGTGGCCTCTCTTATTCAAGCTTTACAAGATACAGGGGTGCTGATACGTCCTTAGCCCGATCAGGAAGGAAACAAGCTAATGTTTCTGTCAGAATGGCGTGAATTTCCTTCGGCTTCTTGCTTTACAAGAAAAGAAACTTGATTACAGCTCGCGTCTCGATTTTATTGAAATCGCGCGCGTCCCTCACATGCTTCCGAACTTGTGTCCTTCCTGGTCGGGCTAAGGATTTATCAGCACCCCGGTATATGTTGTATATTTCTTTTCAATGATTTATGAAGAAATATCCAAATTGGAAGGTAAAGGTATATCAGTCCCGTTAGAGGCCTGGGCAGGCCCAGTGGATTCCAAGAAGTTAAGCTTCCCAGATTTCGTGACAACGGCACAGGATGGTGGTAGGTTGTCAGTCTTACGCACCGGCCGCCTTTACCCCTAGGAAATACTCCTGGTACTCATTTCTGTTAGAGGCGGAGTCGACCCCAGGGCCATAGTGCGATCGGAAGGATTTTATGTCAATGAAAAACCACTGACACCAGCTGGGATCGAGCCAGCGACCTACGGATTTGTAACACAGCACCTTAACCACTGTGCTACTGTGGTCCCCATTCCGAATTGGAAACCTGTAGTAATTACAGGCATATAGTTTTTATCTGCACACATGCACATAGACATGTGTGCTGCAGTCGAAATAAATCTCATTATAGATATCACTGCAGGCAGCAGGATGTTACAGCTATCTCATAGGTAACTGCAGTCTTTTATTCTGTAAATTTTTACGGTGCAATTGCTGGAAAAAGTTAATATTTTTTGTGATATTTATGACATTAACAATAAGTGCACCTTAAATAATTTTGAACACAAAAGAAATAGTGCATAATTTTACAATACTACATTATTAGATAAAAGTTAGTTGCCTCGTTGTGGGGTTCCTTCAGTATAGGAGAACCCTGAAAATTTTGTTGATAAAAACTAAGTCAACTCTGTCTGTGCTAATGTGGCCTTTTCCTGTGTTTAATATAAGAGTTAAGATAGAGAAGGAAAAGAGAATGGAAGGAATTTCAGGAAGAGGTAGACGAGAAGGGAGGAAAGGAGTGATACCATTTTAGGCAAGTACGTTAAGAGACCCTTATAAATGACTTCATTCCAAACGAGGGGAAAGATTCAGACACACAAAGGAAAAAAACAAAGCAAATGACTGAACATTACACAAGCGCAGCAGAACGGGAAAGCCGTGGCATTCTGACAACCTGTGATGAATGTTGTGTAATAATTTATGGTACAATATGTAAACACGAGAGAAAAATTTTAAAAATAAAGAAGAAGGCAGAGGGGAAAACAAACATGTCTGAGTCTAGATGGTTGTGATAAAGGACTTGTCTCAAATAAAGTGTTGCTACTTTGAAACAGCTTCACTTGAGGTCACTCATAACATTTGCCTAACACTAACCGTCAAGGATATTATTAAAACTTTCTAGCAAGAGATCCAGCTACATGCACACATTCAGTTTCTATGTACGTATCTCGCAATATTTCTACAAAAGCACTTGACTCTAAATCACATATGACAACAAATTATGCAGCCACAGCATTGAAAATTACGAGCCTCACCATTTGGTTTTATGCACAATTATTTAAACTGCTGTGCATTTCAGTGCAATGTTAAATAAACATGCAGTCAAAACTGTCTGAGATCATCAGAGCGAATTTCAACGTAAGAGCTGAGACGGTGATCAGATATTCTGCGTTCGTCAAATATAATTAAAAAAAAAAGGATACAGTGGGCTAGTGCATCAAACTTCGCAAATTTCAAGGAAGCCTAGGATTCCATTAGGATGTTGTTTTGCGTAATATTGTCATTGATTTTGTTTTACTCACGAAATCTCTTTCGTTAATAAGAATTCGTTAGAATCGAAACGTAAAAGAATGTCCAAACGTGCAAATATTTTTCGTACTTATTTCCTATTCAGAATATCCTGAAACAAGGACATGCTGTATGGACAGTACAACTGAATGTCGACGTAAACCAGGAGGGATTTGAATTGAATGGAGGGTATGATGATGTGGTCTATGCTAATAATGTTAATTTATGGGCGGAAAACATTCGAACTATGGGGAGAAAAATACATAAGCTCTGTATGTCACATTCCGCTGTGTTATGACACCATAATATACAAAATTCGTAATGGTGAAATCACATCTATATTTAGACAACAGAGTTTATATGTCTGAAAGTGCGACTTGGTTAGATATAGGACACGTCTTTAGGGCACGTCTTTAGGGCACGTTTTGGGACACGTCTTTGGGGCACGTCTTTGGGACACGTCTTTGGGGCACGTCTTTAGGACATGTCTTTAGGGCACGTCTTTAGGGCACGTCTTTACGGCACGTCTTTAGGGCACGTCTTTACGGCACGTCTTTCGGACACGTCTTTACGGCACGTCCTTACGGCACGTCTTTAGGACACGTCTTTAGGGCACGTCTTTACGGCACGTCCTTACGGCACGTCTTTGGGACACGTCTTTCTCCAGCTCACAACAGTTATAAAACTAAGAATAAGAAAGCGTAAAAGAAGTTTTCTGATTGCAAATTGTGAGAAAAGTTAGAATATTAAAAGTCACATACAAGTAAAATAAGAGGTCTTATAAGAAACTCTCTAGTTCTGTTGTCAATCCAGAGGGGACAGATCCAATGGCTGCCATTAGCATAAGCGGTGTATAGTGACAACTCTTCTGTGAACACCTGATATTCTGAAGAGCAGTTGAATGTAGCGTGGTTGACTTTCAGCTTCATATCTTGAAGTCATTTGTTTATTAATACTGCATGTGTTTATGTTACGTGGGTCGATTGTAGTCCATTAATATTGGAATGTATCTTCTGAATATGAGTCCAGGTAGTGAGTATAGCGACTGCCTACCAGCTAGACTACTGGCTCTCAACTTACGGAAGGAACAGACCATTTCCTTCCTCCAAAGCACCCAAATGGTCTCTACAGTGCACCCAACTCCATATCGAAAGGACAACGAAGGATTTCCCTGGGAGTAAAGTACCCGGGGCGTGCAGTTGTTTAAAAAGGTTCATATTACTGAGACTAGCAGAGGTTGGCAATGTACGTATGGGTCTTCACACTGACACACCAATTTTAACTTTACATTTCATCTTCCGAACGTAAGTGTACTACATTAGCCTGCTCGGGTCCATAACGTATAGCTTGTGTGGCAGAAACACGAGGGCAAGGATTCAACGTTACATCAATGTGAGCGCTTGAATAACGCACAGTAATACCAAGTGTGGCAGGAACAATGTACCTTTTAAAGTGCGTCGTGTTGTAGCTTGGTCCGGTTGACTGAACTTCCATGTACATTCACTAAAGCTTCAGAAATCTTGCGTCACAGTCAGGGGGAGAACTATATGTTTATATACTGCCGCCCTTTCAACCAAGGACAGGGAATACCCATAAAGCAAATGGAGAAAATTTCAATTACAAGGAAACGAGATCATTTTATTTTTGTAATATCGGCGAAAAAAAGGAAAATTACTATAAAACCCCGCCATCCAACGTGAAGAAAATGGGAGAAAAGTGACATAATGGAAGACGAACAGAGGGAGGGTACGTTATCAAGGCAAACTGCGCCTAAAAATGGAAAAGAGAGTGTTTTATAGACCATAAATTTAGAAAGTTCAATTTAAAATCTCCTCATCGTATTAGCACTAATTATATGTCACGTACAGGAAATACTTCCTTCTCCAGTTTCCCTCTGCACTGTCCGTCCAAACGTACCAACATTAGATCCCTCCCTCCAAAAAAAAAGAAAAAAAAGAAATCAATATCAGATTATAATTGGTTCAACACTTTCGTCAGGTAAAATATTAGTACAGAACGATGTATATGACGTTCATGCTCTGCGTTCATTCCATCCAAGTTCTCTTTAAGCCGGCTTTCACAATGGGCAATACATGAGATACGACAGCGACACGATTAGTTTAAGAGACGACACTATCCTTTGTTTCAAATGGGATTTAGCAAGCTGAAGGCGACACGAATACGATATGTTCACGTCGCGCCGATACAATACGACTCCGAAGCAGCACGCTGTGTCGTCTGTCGTGCAGTCACCAGCAAATCGTCACAGACGTGTGAACTGTGAAACAAGAAGGCGGGGGTATGAGGAGGTTTGGGGTGCTCTGTTAACCGTTTGGCGCCGGAATTATTCTTTTTAATTTTGGCACACACTGTATATAAAATGTGAATAAAACAGGAACCAAATAAGCATGAAACATACTGCAATTTGAAGAGAAAGAAACGGACAGTATATACCATGTTTAAAATATTCAGTACCTATATTTATTGAATAAATATATAAAATGCAACGTTTAGAGGTTAGCGGTGCGGTACGACCACTATAGGGGTCGTTAAGCATCAAAGGGTTAATATGTGTAAGTGTGCGTGACGTAGCAAACAAACTTGTGAAGCTTGCCGGAGAATTCTCCGTTTTGTACGACTGGAGAGATCTTAGTTGTTCAAGAAAAGGAGAAATCTGATTAGTGTGGGACGAGATCGGGAAAGGACTGGATAAATCAGGTAAATAATTTATTACTGAATACAGTGTAAATGATTTAACAGGCCAGGCAATTTACATACTGTACAACGTAACAGTGAGGCGCGTTCGCGTTACTATTGTTGCCGAGGAAGAGCAATATGTATTTCATATTGCGAAAGCGTGTCTGTAGACTTAGGTACCCAGCATTCAATGGGCATGCGCCGCATTATAATTTCATCTGTTACCTGTCTACCATTTTTTGTACATTATCTCAAAAAACGGCACGATTCTCGGAAAAAAACATTATTGAACACAAAGTTATGTTTTGATTTTATGTACAACTTTTAAACATTTCTTATTCTAAGAAAAGTTCATCGAAATAATATTATAAACGTACACAGGCCTTCATGTAGAACGCCCGGTATTATTGTCAGATTTTAGTGAAACTTGAATTTTTCTATATAGATTTCCGAAATATCTGAAAATATCGAATTTCAAGAAATCTCTCTAGTGAAAGCGGAATTATTCCCTGACAACGGACAGACAGACAGACAGACAGACAAGGAGCTAATAGTCTCTTTTACTGAACCAGTGCATGGTGTGTATCGTCTCAGTCAGTCGCGTTCAGTATGCAACGCGCGAATGCGTCGTGTCATCGACGAATTGCCGTCGATTTTGCAAGCAGCTTCCTTTGTTTGAGAGGTCTGAATCATTTGTATCTGTCACCTGACATGATTGTGACATGTACACGTTTCAAAACCATAAAGACAGCGGACAAAACAATCTATTGCCACATCTTAGATTGGCAGAGAGTTGACAAGATAATTACACACTGTACTGCACAGGAGTGAGAGTGATTTTACATCGTGACATTCAGGTATTTTGCAACTGTGCTTTCTGATAATACACACACTTTACTGGTCTCAATGTACGTGTATATTCGTTACTAATATGGAGACAGCTTTAGACGTGTCTAGATAGAACAGTCGGTGAACTATTCTAAAACTAGAGGGCGTCACATATTAGAAAAAAGAAATATCCACACTAAACAAAACCATATATCACCTGAATGTAATGTCTACCGTACTACATAGAATTGGTCGCTTTGAACTCCAATGCTAGCAGATATGACGAAATGAGATTATTTGAAATGAATCTTTGGAACGCACCTACATTTTGAAATTAAAGTGATGTATTGTTGGTCGAATTATTTATATAAGATAACAGAAAGCGGTTTGTGATCATCTGTGTGTGAATCTCGCGTAGATCTGAGACCGTTTCCACGGAAATACGCAACTTTAATGTAGTTTCACAGATGGCAGCTGTATGCTAGGAATGTTCCATCACACAATAAAGCTATGATTTAAATTTTAGTGTCTTAAAGGGTTGTGTAGTGCTGTAGGCTGGTCTGTGAGTACATACAGTGGCGGAGACTAAACTGCACCCTACAGTGTCGTTATACATATAAAACACTGAAAGAAACCGCTTTCCACAAAGCAGCTATCGTTATACACCGCGAGAAGACAAAAATATCGCAAGATATTAGTTAACAAGGTGTCTATCCTTACTATAAGATACATGTATATAGATCACATGAAGTTGGCTGCTTATATGTCTGTTCCGTTTATCACGTAATTTCACATTTTTGGTTCTATTTTTTATCATTGTATATATGGGTTATCTTTTGTATGCTTCTGTTCAGTTTTGTAAATTATGTATACTTATTGTAATGTTTTATTATTGTTTTGACATGTATTCTTATTATGTTATGTATTCTGCTTTTATGTTTGTTTATTCTTACTATTATGTATGTTCCGTTCTACGTATTCTGTTTCAATGTGCTGTTTGTGTGTAAATGTATACTGTACTACTGCCACCGGGTGTCGACCCAATTGCAGTTAACAAATATATCATCATATCATATATCATATGCCATATGTCATATGTCATGTGTCATGTGTAATGTTTAATGTGTCATATGTCATATGTAATGTCATATGTCATATGTCATAGGTCATGTGTGTCATGTGTCATGTGTAATGTGTCATATGTCATATATCATATATATATATCATATCAAATGACCACAAAAGCATAACGAATGTAGTTACGTACACAGAGTAATACTGCCTTTCAATTTCAAAAAGATTTTCTTACTAGTGTCTATATAAAAGAGCTTCCAGATCTGTCGATTTGCATATTTCACAAGGCAAAGTTTCTAAGTCACATGCAACTGTCCAGCCACGTTAAAGATAAAGTAACATGCGGACAGGGAAAAGCTATAGAAGGAAGGGAACCAGGAAAAATCTATTATTGAGTTTCAGTTTCAATTTAGAACGAAGGGAAAAGTGGTAGAGGATGTGGCAGGGAGACATGCGGGTTGCGACACCAGTTGGCTGTTTCCGCAAAGCGATTAGCAGTGCTCGACCCGTTACACACCTGTGTCAAGCGTGAGGTAGGAACATCAGGGGTACCGAATTCGCAACGAATACAACGTGGATACGCGTATTTACCTGTTCATCCCAGGTGTTCAACGAGATGTCGCGACATTCCGCCTCCGACTTGGACATGTTAACATAGCAATTACTGAAGCGGATCGAAACATTGCGCTCGTATTGAAGCGGCGGTTGGACAATTCGAACAATTGTTTAACCTGCTGTATTATCAAATAAAACCCACTTTATGTGAGATTCGAGACATATACAGAGTGGTTATTGACGGCCCTGTCTTCTGGGATATGGCGCTGTGTATCAGGGTTAACAGAAGTTAATGTTTCAAAGGTGTACATTGCTTTTTTCTTCAACGATTACAGAAATCGTAGAAGGAGGACTCCTAAAACCCGGAAGAAGAAGGCACAATGTTCCTTCGAAACCTTGGGGATCTGTTAACCCCACTACACATTAGAACGTCCAAGAAGACTATATTCAACAATCATTTTAGTGTTACATCAAAGTTACTGTGAAAAATGTCTTCAAATCTTCATTTCTGTTACATCCTGTACAGACATGACTCCTACATCTGCCTTAATTTGACCAGTTTTGTAACGGGCTTAGGCCTATTCTTTACAAAATATAACTTTATTAATATAAAAAGGCATTTGATAGACACATTCTTGAACATACTATACAGCTTACTTAGCCGAAACAGTGCAGGCAAACAACAAAAGAATGAGTCCATTTTAGACGTCACTATCTCAGTATTCTATGTGTGAACCCAAAATTAAGGCCGGGCACAGACAAACAACACTAGTTGGTCTGTATATCAGCATAGATTCACATAACAACGTATAATTTTAAAATATAAATAGAGCATAAAAAATTAGATTGGAACAACATAAGCGCAAACATCGGAGACATCAGTGTAACTTTGTTGTACGAGCTTTATGTTCCTGTGACCGTGCATCGTGAGTAAAGCGTGAGGAAAGAAAACCAACAAGATGCAACAATATAGATGGTTTTTTGTCAATAGTGGATGTTGATTATTGACACTGTCTCAACATGTTTCGGGCATCTTTATGCCCATCTTCAGGAGAAAGACCACGTGTTACTGCATGTGGAGTGTATTTGCTGGTAGTGCT
>Ga0123357_10009390_pt1 | contig 12350 bp, 9 predicted proteins | sample TergutEmb28metaG_FD_89873 | JGI IMG/M metagenome (GOLD analysis project Ga0123357, IMG submission 89873) | Embiratermes neotenicus P4 segment gut microbial communities from Petit-Saut dam, French Guiana - Emb289 P4 | ecosystem: Host-associated > Arthropoda: Insects > Digestive system > Gut ... | reverse complement strand
GCTGGAGGACCACCCCTCGTCGGCTGTCCGCGACTGCTTATTCAATTTATTCACAGCTACCCTCCTTATCGGAGGCCGTTCCTCTATCCGCAACCTGAGGACGCGCCATGCCGTGGTGACAGGAACCCACTAACACAGCCAAGTCCTTATACACCTCCTTTTATAGTGCCACAACAGCCTCCATTTTGTGCTTGAATGTCAGGCACCTTTTCATGAAAGGGTTGACCACAAAGAAATTATAAACCATGTCTTTCATCATCAGGAGGACATCTTGTTATACCGCTGGTAGACAGTTGAGGTCTCTCCACGACATCAGAATGTTCTTTGGATTTGATTTACTAAGTGGTGTTATCTGTTCAAGGTCCTTCTTAGTTAACTCATCAGTATAGAGTCAAGAATATAGTAGATTTCAGCCTCTTGCAAATCTGGGATTACTTTTTGTGGAACCTATGGGCTAACATGGGAACGTTTGTTTTGTTCTGCTGTTCGGTGAATTACCAGAAGTCATTAACTGCTGCAGACCAAAATTTCTACCAGCTGGCATTCAGAGTTGTGACCTTCTGCTTGTCCAGGGACTTTTTTTGCATGTATTGGGCAGTCAGCTATTCTCCTTTATATTGTGATGATTTCCTGCTCAAATGGTTGTGGTTGTGGACTGGTAGTGTTGGAGAGATACTCAACTGGGATATTTGGATTAGCAAGACCAAGATCCTGCAGATAGCCTGGGGTTTGTGACTGACAGGTTGGACCTTATATGCCAGATTCTTGGACCACAAATTCAGTTTTCAAACCAGCCTTTACTGACATGACCCCCCTTTCCACAGCTCCACTGCCTGGCATTCTTTTCTGTGTGTTATCTTCCAGCCATCTACATTAGGCCCCTTCCATGTCTTTCACAAGAAACTTTGCACTGGATGGTTTACTGGCCTTAACACTACTCCTGATCTTCACTTCATTTTTCTTGGTGGAACAAATCATTCATTTGCCAGTTGTTTTCATCATAATCATGTCTGACTGCAGCACTGTTCATTTTCCTGTACAACTTAACCAACAGTGCCACTGTCTCAATGGAGACATAAAGTTCCTTTTCTTTTTAGTGTTTGGCTGTTTATCAGCAGGTACAATACATCACACTTTCCAGACATAATTAAAATATGAGGGTAATATTATTTCTAAAATTTGTGACAAGTATAGTCTAGGTACATTCTGTTTCAAACAGTATCTGTGCTACTGCTGAGTGCAAAGGTGGCCTCCTGTATATTACTCTGCAAGTGCAACTGTGAATGAGTTTGGGACTTACACTGCTACATTAATTCTTTCACATAAAATAAAACTGTAAAACTGCAAATGAGAAGGATCTGCTGTTCCCAGCCACAGAATCTGAAAATTCTTTGTCCTTTCTATTTACCCCACGTCCTCGTTCTCTAAGGTCCATCATAACGTTAATCCTGTATTTCATGTAGCAGCTAATCACGAGTTTTCCCACCAAATTTCTGAACATATTTCTCACCTCCATCCTTGGAGCTTTTAAGTGGCCTGTATCAACCACAAGGCTCAGAGTTAAGTAAAGTGCACACATGCCATCTTAACTCCAAACACTTTCCTGACCACATTGATTGCACACTCTTGTAATTTGTGTTCATAGTGTTACAATCATATAAAACAAATGACCAAACTCTCCTAACTTGGACTTAAGAGTTCTGGAAGGTAAAGAGCATGATAACAGACTTTGACTTGAAACATTGTCTTGATTTACTTCTAATTTTAAGTTACTGAGAGACTGAAGAAGAATCATGTAAACTACAGACAGCAAAGCTGCTTTCCAGGTCTGGATTCAAATTCACAACCTCCTGAAATAATGTCCACCAGTTAACTGTAAATTTTCTCTTGGTGAGTGTGTACCAACTTTTTTGTGTAATTTATCCGGATGATGTAGTCCAGGAGGGAGCTAGAACCCAGGAAGGCATAGTCTCGATAGTAAGCTGTGGTGATGTTGTCCAGTGCAGACTCCAGATTAGGCAGGTATTCCATCTTTTTGAACAGCTTGGTGGTGATGGGGTCAGCAGAGTCATTGAACCAGTGGCGCCATCCTCCGTTACCTTCATGTACAAAATGTGTTCTTCGTTAGAAAAAATTTAGGGTTATTTCTGAATACGTGGGGAGCTATTAAGGAATGTGATCACTGGGAAGAATGAGATGGAGATGAGGCTAGTAGATGGTTACAACTAGATCAGAATCATGTATTGGCAGTATTTAATCAACTTTAGGTGTTATTACTAAGGAATTTATATGCTTGCATCTTCACTGACATGTTAGGTTGAGTAAAGCTGTCTAATAATGATATATAGCTTGTAAACAGCATAAGAAGCAGTAAAAAATGAGATCACTTTTCTAACAAAAGGAAATGCTCATACACTACTTGATATATTATATGATATTTTATTTTATTTACATTCCATAAATCCACAATAACAATAAGTAGGATATAAAACATGTCAAGAGTAATACATTATGTAAAATTATAATTGTATAAATGTTTGGAATCAAACAAACTGATTCCAACTCAAGTACATGAATGATGTTTAATACAAACAGGACAAAAACCACTGTGTAACAACTTGTTTAGCTGCAAGACTTACTGAGAGTTCCAACTTTGAAACCATGATATAACACATCATAACCGTTGTCCACATAGGATGGGTAGACAGGTAGCGTGACAAATGCAATGATGCAGCCGGTGTAACAAGCAGATATGATGATGCTGAAGATCCAGTACCATCCTAACAGACATAAGTACAAGGTAATTAGTGTTCTAACACAGTTTGCATGTACACTGGAAGGACATATTGTTAGTGACACATGCCTTACCTGCAAAAATTCAGATTGGAACATTTTATATTCCCATCCCCTCTTGAACAAAACAACATAAGAGTATATGGACTTGAGTGGAATGCACATATTTTCAAAATGATCTCTGCCCACTTATTTGACATTACTATAAGTTACTTTCCCTGTAGTTTCATTAAGAATAAACCATTGTATATGATGTTTCAGATAACATTTGTGCACTTGAACCTTATATTATATTTCATGTACCAAATTTTTTACAATTAGCTGTTTTTGAGAAAATTTTATCAAGTGTGATTTGAACTTAAAACTAAAAATTACCAGTAAATTCGTCTAACAAAGTTTGTTAAGAACACTCAATACCAAGTCGTAAAAATCTGCTAGGTAATTTCGAAGATTATATGGGCGAATGGACAGACATAACCTCTTCAACGTGCATGATCAGGGAGGCATAGGAACCCGAAGGTTTAATGAAATGCACAGAATGTAATTTTACATGTGAGTATATGCTGGAATGGAATTTGATTTCTCATTTGAGAGAAATGCGCTGGACAGGGTGTAAAAGAAAGCGGCTCAATTTGTATATCATATGAACGAATCGAACTGGGAAACTTTGTCGCAGCGTAGGAACACATATATGTGCTCTCTTCAAAGCGTACTCTGGAGAACAGGCGTGGAAGGCTATAGGTGACAGATTGCAATGGCCCAGCTATCTGAGTAGGGTTGAACATGAACGGAATATCAGGAACATGAAGCAAAGGACAGATATCAGGAAATATTCCTATGTGAATAGGACCATCCGACTCTGGAACCGGTTACCTGCAGAAATTTTAGGGGCTCTTTCCTGCAAACCAAATGCTTTTAGAAAGAGGGTTAGGAGAGTGATTGATTTGGTGAACTGAAGGAAGTGTGAGTGGGTTGTAAATGATCTAAAACGTGCAGTGAATTGCAGTTAAGTGAAGTGATGTGAAATAAAGTGTACTGCAGTGAAGTGGGGTAAATCGGAGAATAGGTGAAGGGTATTTATGGTTGGTGAAGAGAAGTGAAGAGAAGGTCCTGTTAAAATTGATGTGCTTTATCTGTGGGGTAACAATATTAGAAACTGGTTACAATACTTTCTCCCCATTATGTTGCTTTTTGTTATGTGCATTGCTGCTAACTGTAGTTGGTCTTTTGTGTATTGTGTTATTATCTTGTGTGTATCTTTGTGACCTCATGTGTATTGTTTTACTGTGTGTGTATTGCTATCTTACATACCTCAGTTGCCCGGATTGCTGGCTAGAAGTCAGTATCTGGAAATTCCTGCGACCTGCCACCTCGGCACAGGTTTTTCTTGGTTTACCTGGGTCTATAAGCGAATGCTGGGATGGTTCCCAAGACTCCAAGTTGCTATTGCAATGCTTCTCATGTAGCCCTCCTGACTTAAATTTCTTTTATTCATATGTATGTTATCTTTATTTCATATTTATGTACATGCATAATAACCACTGCCACCGGGTTACAGCCCATTTGCAGTCAAATATATTATTATAATATTATATAAAAAGTTGTCGATCGAGGGTACATGGGAACAAACTGCCGAAAGAAGATTTTGGACAAAGGGAGCTGAAGTTTTGGGAGAGACAGGAAAGCTATATTATTAGGAGTTCAGAATTTGCCATATTTACCATAATATAAGACGAAAACTTTTTACTAATTCTTCATCTGAAAAGTGCGATACCGCCTTGCAATTGCGCAGAAAGTTAAGAGTCGTAACTAGCTAATTTTGCACTCGAGGTAATAATAAGAAATTGCTCCACGCCCCTCCGTCTTTCATATTCATAACTGTTTTGGTAAACTGTCGAAAACGTAGATGACAAGAAATAATAACGATACAGATAACAGATACGATTTTCACGTATCTCGCAACCTGGAACATTCACTTACGACGAATTATGCCAGCCGTGCAATCCAGAAGCGCTGAATAATCTTTGTCTAATTTCATTCCGGGACCGGGTTTGTTCATTTTGTGTTGCCGGTGACAAAGAGTTCACACGTACTTTCTTTTTTGTAATTGATTATATTCTGTTTTATTTGAAAATCATAGGACTTAAAAGTTCCAACAGATTAAGAAATATTTTCAAATTAAGGTTTTCTGTAGCGGTAGGCGTTCCACTCAGTGATAAAATGTTTTGGGCAAAATTCGTCACAGCATCAAGCATTGTTTTCATAATAGGGCTCTATTTTCATTGATCAGTTTCAATAGAGTCCTGTAGTGCATTTTTGATACATTTTCCGCACAATAGACATTTCCACGATATTTAATTGAATTTTCGTACTCTATAATACCGTTTAAATATTTATAGCTTTTCAAATTCTGCTTTCTAATTTGCAGTTTGGAAAAGCAATAATTGAATAATAAGCATGGAAAACAGAAAATGGACTTACTAGTTTTAGAACGAATGTACCACTTGCTTTTGCTGTTTCACCATTAGATGATATTAAAAAAAAACAGTCCACAAAAATTTTCTTTTATCTGCCCATGTTGATCCACGAAAATCTAAAACGTTTGCCTGGTCAGGTCCATATTACATATGGTCCTATCTAATGCTGTCCTTTATAAAGAGCCAGGGTGTTGGATCATTGAAGCAAATCTGCAACACGATTTACTATTATTGCTGGTCACAGCCATTTTTATGTCAGCATTCGTAATTGATGGCGAAGTTGAGAGGCGAATTTTGAAGTGGTCCTTTTTTTATAAAATGGTGTACTTGGAATGGATGGATGAGGTGTACAAGTACGTCATTTCTCCTCCCTCTGCTTTGCGGGCAAGTGCCTCACTCGCCTCGCCCTTGTTACGGCTATGAGAAAGATAATTTTTCCTGAAAATTGCAGATGTTAAAGGGGTTGCCTTATATTCTGATTACACTGGTCAACAACATTTAACTTTTTTCTGTCCTACGAACTTCAATAAATGAACTCAGAAGTACTTTTTATGCTGAATTCAGATATGTATACAGAAGTTTTTATCAGGCAGGGTTTCAAAGATACAGAGGAATTTAAATGTGCAAAATAGTACTTTACGTGCTCATGAAACAGGCAGAAACTTTCCTCTAAAATGTAGAGGCTTATGACTTTCGCAAGTATTTCGTGCCAGGTATACCCCTCTTCAGCGTCCAGCAATAGTCTGCCAACATACTTGAGGTCCACTTGCCTTGGTACCGCTTTTCCATAGCCATAATGTCGTGGTGAAATCTTTCACCGTGTTCGCCACTGACTTTTTCGATATTTTCTGGGAAAAAATTCAAGTGTTGCTCCAAGAAGTGGATTTGCAGACTCATATTGCATCCCATAGCTTTGTGCGAAGTCAACAGGTCCTGCACAACGTCCTGATAGTTCGCTGCTTTGTGATTTCCTAAGAAGTCCTTGCAAATCCTCTTAAATGACAACCATGCATTTCTTTCAGTCTCATTCAGGTCCTCATCGAACTGTTTGTCACGCACCAGTTCCCTGATCTGGAGTCTTATAAATATACCCTCCTTGATCTTTGCGTCATTCACATTTGGGAACTTGTTCTTCACATATTCGAATCCACGGCTGGTTTTATCCATACGTTTCACAAAGTTTTTCATGAGGCCCAGCTTTATGTGCAAAGTGGGCAGATAAATTTTCTCCGGAAGAACAACAGGAGGATTGATGGCATTTTTTCCCCTGGCGTCAATGATATTCGTTTAGGCCACAGTTTATTTACATAGTGATTCTTCTTGTCCCGGCTGCCCACTTGCACAGGAAACAACAGTATTTTGTGTACCCGAGTTACATTCCAATTAACAGTGCCACAACCTTGAGATCACCACATAACTTCCACTTAAATTCGTCATACTGAATCCTGCCCAACAGTCGCTTCATGCTTTCGTAACTCTCCTTCATGTTGGCTGCATGAACCAAAGGAACGGAGGGGAATCTAATTCCGTTGTGGAGTAGAACCGCCTTCAAGTTCACTTTTGACGAAACAATGAATAGGCGCCACTGATCTGGGTTATATTCCGTGGACAAGAACTTCCATAACGGAACAAACATCATTGCAAAACACGACACCATCTTCCTGGGAGAAGAAATGCTTGAAATCTTCATGGTGCCCACAGTAAAAATACACCTTAGTGTCCTGGCGCAGAAGATTCCAGCCCTTTAACCTGGAGCGAAAGGTGTGGGTGATAGAGAAATTCTGGAAACATATTTGAATTCAGCGTCCAAAAATAATCAGAATCAGGCATTTTTCCTCATGGGCCAAAATTTTTTTGACCAGTGTAATTAGGGTATTTCGTCCCATGGTGTTGTCTGGGCAATTAAACGTGGCTCCGACAAAATTATTGATTAAGTTGTCAATCAAAAACAAAAAAAAATGTAAACAGAAGAGAGTTAAAAGTTTTCCTGAATGTGTCATTTCTGTAGCTTGTACTTGGTTGCTTAAAACAGTTTGGACCAATGTGTTTTTCACGAATTCACTCACCAATGAGCATCCTCGTGGCTGCTTTGTCAGAATTGCTCCAGCTGCGCTCTCCTTTGAATGTGAAGCAGTTGGTGAACGTTCCAAACACGTACCAGAACATGTTTTCTATCTGCCAGGGGTCCTTTAATAAGTGTGTTAGTGAGTGGCTGTAAGAGAATGCGATAGGAAAAATGGCAAACAAGTAAGTGAGGGTGAGAGCTAGCCACACTGTCCAGTGGAATGGCCCCATTATGGCACGGTACCTGCAAGAAGAAGCAGAGAGACAAATATAACATAATTTCTTAGTGCACATGCTGTTTGGTGACTGAATGGGTCAAAGTAACCTGCAACTGTCTGAAAGAGACATACTGACTAGTGAATGTGTGAGTGAGACTGTTAAGTACCTGAAGGAGACAAACTCACATGTTCGGTACCACACTTTACCTTGGCAATGCTGTAGAGGTAAGCGTCATGAAAGTGACACAGTCCTGAGTGTGTGGCGAGGACATAGTGAGTGTCGTCACCCGGGATGGAGTAATGTAAATGCCAGCTGCTCCAATCTCAGCCCGGCCTGCCAGGACCTCTTTCACAACAACATTAGATGCTTCAGGTCTGCAATGTTGGCAAAATATTCTCTTAGAACCGAACTTCATACCCGAAACTAAGCAACGTCAACACACCCTGTTTACGAACAGCCTAAGCTGACAGATTATTAATGAGTTGATTATTAATTGAAAAACTGTCTCGACAGCTTCATATTACAGCGTCATCTTCAATTTGCTCACAGAGTAATGATACACTTCATCTGGAAATCCCCCTTTTTTGTATGGAAAGTTTATCGCTGCGATAAGAAAGATCCACATATGAAACTCATTGAATGGGGGTTCAGTTCAGTTCGTGACTTCTTCATCTATGATCTCTTTTCGGGACCGAAAAACTTTTTAAGATCTTTTGTAGACCAGGATAGCGTAGTCAGTGTAGCGACTTGCTACGGGATAGACGGTCCAGGGATCGAATCCCCGTGGAGCTAGATTTTCAACGCATCCATCTAGAACGGCCCTGGAGCCCACCCAAGCTCCTATACAAGAGGTACCGGGTAATTCCCAGGAGTAAAGCGGCCGACGCGTGGTGTTGACCACCCACCCGCATCTAACACCGAGGTTAAAGAAAGTGTAGAGCCAAACCTCTACTACTTCTCTGTATCTTCATGGCAAGTTATAGGATAAACTTTACCTTTATGAGATCTTTTAGCCAGACATACGTTTTAATTACCAGAAAAAGTTGGATCAATGTAACCATTTCCATCCCATATACGAGTATAAAGGAAATTAAAATACTTCAATTATACGTGGTGGTTAATTTTTATGACTGAATACAAATTTTGTTGATCTTAACATACTTGGAGTGATCTGCGATTGCCTCTGTACCGTAAATTGCTGAATAATTTTTCCAGGATTCCAGAACGAGCTCCCGATGGTCGAGTGGAAATTTATCCGTTAACCAAATTTTTCACATGCCACTAACAACCAGATGATCATAATTTTTCGACCCTTGACTCTTGTAACTGTGCCTTCTCGTCTAAATCCGAGTCTCAGAAGCTGTCTGACATCTTGAACTGCCATGGCTGAAAATTTGATATCTTTATTATTTATTCTCTGTTGCTACATTTCTGGCCTGGTTCATACGTGTTCTTCAAAAAAGCTTACTACTAGATGGAGTCAGAGTCAACCCAATCCAGCTTACGTCTTCAAAATCTGCTTCCCCAAGGTGTATGTCAATATTGTTCTCCCATCTGTGTTTGTTTCTGAATCCTTTTTACTCCATTTATGTTTTACATCTAATATTTGTACGACTTTTTAACATTTCCAAACAAGTTTTGTTTCCCATTGCTACCCAATTAGAGCATGTTGACCAACTTAACCGTCTTGACGTAATCGTCCTGAAGCGCAAGAACAGTGAAACTCCTCGATATGCAGGTCTGTTAGTTCTCCATTTTAGGAGCATTTGCAAAATTGCGAAAAGCGACTATTAGCTTCGTTATGTCTGTCTGTCTGTCCGCATGGAAAAATTTGGCTCCCAAGGGAGAATTTTTATGAAATTTGACATTTGAATATTTTTCGAAAATCTGTCGAGAAAATTCAGGTTTCTTTAAAATGTGACCAGAATAACGGGAACCTTACATGAAGACGTGTGTAAATTTGTGATATCTTTCTCAGTTCTTGTTACAATGAGAAATTTTCGGGAAAAATTTGTAGAGAATTTCAAAACACATTATTTTCAACATTTTTTTTCCGACAATTCTGCCTTTTATGAGATAGTTTGGAAAAATATGGTACAGCCAGACAGGCCACAGACGACAATACGATACGGCGCATACACCTTGAATGCTGAATACCTAAGACTACAGACACACATTCAGAATATGTAACATTATTGCTTTTCCACAGCAACACTGGTTAAACGAACGCACCTCCATTTTACATTGTAGGTAAATTGCCTGTCTTGTTTCACTTTTGTAAGGTCGAAATATTCTGCACAACATTATATTAACAGACGCTCTTAAATTTCAAGAATATAAAGACGTCTTTGACCGTTATGAGTTTCGAATTACATACATTGCAATGTTTGCTGTTCTTGCGGTGATGAATAGTCGGGGTATGGTCCTACGGCTTGTGATGCCTTGTATTTCTCCTAATGGATACAAGCGTTCCTCCGAAACGTCGGTATCTACTGCCTTCAGAACTCTGCTCACTTAGACCCTAACGGTGGAATCTACGTGTATTCACCGTTAGGAGTGCGTAACATTACAAACAAAATGACCTGACTTGTGTATGTTTGTGTCCATTATAACTCACAGGAAGAGGGCTTCAGCAGGTTCTTCGACAATGAAGGTAAAGTTCAGCATCTCGGCCATAAGCCATAGAAGCCGGATCTCTGTTCCATCCCAAGAGGTAACAATACGCTGTCCATCGAAGAACTGCCCCCTGTAATGCGATGACGATTTGAACGTAATTGGCTGTAGGATTTTATAGCAAGCATTGGGAAAATCGGCTTCCATTAGGTGTAGAGAATATCTTGGCTAGCTCAAAAACTATTAGCTTACCAAGCCTGAGGTTTTCATGGCGCACAGTGGGTCAAATTAAACGAAAGTTGGCCAAAACTCAAAATCTTATTCTTCCACGAAATGATAAAATTCTACCTCAGGGGCAGAAGAAATTTTCAAGCGTAAGCAAAGTGTAAGCTAAGTTTTACAACAATAGGGTTGGATTTATTTTCGGTACAGGCAAACAGAGAGTTTTTAGTAGCAACGGTTCGTAAAGTACTTTGTATACAAAGTATGGTAGTGTTTTTAACTATTTTTACGTTAACTATTCAATTTATTAAGTGAACTTGTTATGGAGCAGAGAAATAAGGGAAGCTAATGTGTAAAATAATGAAAACATAATATTTAATATGAAGTAAACAATTTTATATCTTTTTTCTCACATTCGTACCGTGCATCTCGATATTATCGAAGTTTTTTTATTCATTCACTAGCTGATGCACTAGTGCATCAGTTGGTGAATAAATAAAATGCTGATAGAAATTTTATATCATTTTATATTACGCTAATTTTTTGTATGAAATTTGAAGTCCTGCAGCTGCAAAATTTATGTTGTTCTATTCAGCTCCGTTTGTTGCATTGTGTGATATCTTTCAACTTTATTATTTTAACAAAAAAATAGCTGCTAATACTTGCTACTCTGGAAGTTATTAACGATCCCACAAAGCAGTGTCATGTATTTACAAAATCTGACAATGCGGGTTGACGTTTAATCTACAATTTTGAGTGCCCAAGATCAATTTAAATAAATAGTTAGCTTAGTATAAAGTACTCACCAAACTTACACGTTATGTATGTTATGTCTATACGTATGTACCTTATATTCAAATACATAAACATATATTTACTTTTCTATATTATATAATAAACTATGAAAAGTATTCGCACAATTAGTGAGCAGAATTAACTTGACTGCAGCTGCAAATGATGCTTTCCTTCGAAGCGTTGAGAATCGTTAGTCCTGAGACAGAGCGCGTTATCACACAAGACCTAAATCCTCACTACTGCATATGGCAGAATCTAAAGCAAGAGGCAGTTCTACCAAGCTTATATTTGCTGCTTTTGTTTTGCAAGGAAGTTGGCGGTATTCGCTAAGATCTAACGTGTGCTGGCTTTCTGCACTGTGTTGTTCCTTGTCCCTCCCAGAATACGAACAGTCCTTTTATCAGTATCTCTAACTTTTATATGATTTTTTTTACCGACGTGACGAATAGTTAGGGGGGACATGAGAAAATAATTTCTGATTACGTGTATTGTACACCTCTAGAGCGATTAGATGTAGTTTCATCTGCAGTACAGAAATATGACGGTCTGTGAATAATACAGGGTATACACAAAAGAATTGTGCAGTTTCAAAAGTTAACAAGAAATTTATTTCTCACCTTACACGGGCACAACGTACACCGTCAGCAGCAGCAACTGTCCAAGTTTCTCATGCGCTACCAGAAGCTCGCTTCTCTTGCTTACTGCGGGGCCGCGGGGCCAGTTTCCAAGATGGCGTCGCAACAGGAAAAGCAGAAAGCCTTTTCCTGCTGCGACGCCATCTTGGAAACTGGCCCCGCGGCCCCGCACTAAGCATGAGAAACGAACTGCTCGTAGCGCATGAGAAACTTGGACAGTTGCTGCTGCTGACGGTATACGTTGTGCCCGTGTAAGGTGAGAAATAAATTTCTTGTTAACTTCTGAAACCGCACCATTCTTTTGTATATACCCTGTACATATGTGCAAAATAACAAACAGCATATCATGAACGTTTGTTACATTATGGTTTGCTTTGCTCTCACAATAATCTGTGGACTTCAGGGACTTAAACTCACTGTTAAGCAATTGGTGAAAAATGATTCAAGTATATATACGAGGCCTGTCTAAAAAGTATCCGACCTTTGGCCGGGAAAAATATATTACTTAGGTGACGGGATTGGGACCCTAATC
>Ga0123357_10009389_pt1 | contig 12350 bp, 7 predicted proteins | sample TergutEmb28metaG_FD_89873 | JGI IMG/M metagenome (GOLD analysis project Ga0123357, IMG submission 89873) | Embiratermes neotenicus P4 segment gut microbial communities from Petit-Saut dam, French Guiana - Emb289 P4 | ecosystem: Host-associated > Arthropoda: Insects > Digestive system > Gut ... | reverse complement strand
GAGGCTGAGTGGACCCCGTTCCAGACCCACTACTACTCAGAAAATCTGGTAGCGCCGGGGATCGAACCCGGGACCTCTGTATCTGTAGCCAGAAACTCTGACCACTAGACCACAGAGGATTAACTGATTATTATTATTCTGGTCGTACTCCATGGCGCAACTATGTGGGGGAGAATTTTAATTTTTAAAGCTAGAATAATGTAAAATTTGTTTCTGCCCTTTTCTTCAATGGCCACTGATAGTCTTTTTAGATAGTTCATTCCGTGCAATATGACGAAGTGGAAGACTTGCGTAACGCCAACAGATGCACTATTCATAAGCATAAATTATGGATTAGGTCATTTGTTGATGTTACGTTAAGTTTTTCACCTGTCGCAAGCTTCACAATTTCGTTCCTCTTCACATCCGCATCTCCTCGAACAGAAAGACTTTGTTCCATTTCTGTTCAGAGTTATTTGTTGGAAAGCATCTAATTCATAAAACAACTGTCCATTTTCTTTCGTTCTTCGTTTCTCTTTCCGTTTTTCTGCCGTTCCTTCCTTCCTTAATTTTTCTTTTCTTCATTCTCCTTTGTGTGGTAGACCGTGAGTTCTGGTGTTGGTGCTCTTGTGTAAAGCAATGCCAGCAGTTTAGCTTCACATTAGTTCTGCATATGTCGCCGTGTACTTGAGACCATTAAGTGTTTATTTTGATAACCTTCCCTTCATCACACAAGTGCCAAGCAAATAAAAAATAAGTTAACAACACTATAAAATTCATAATATTCTTTCAGGAAATTGCATAACGAATCTGTTAAAAAAAACTGTACGAAAATAATACGGTTTTGTCTTAGACAATGAGAGTTATGCATTTTGTCCATGCAGTGTATCTATTTTACTCGCAAATTTCGTAATATTCTGCTACCAAATAAATATTTTTGTTTAAATTTTATTAACTGGCTGGACTTCAAATTAAGACTTATTATATTCTTTTCGGGGACCGCGGTAGCACAGTGGTTAAGGTGCTGTGCTACAAATCGGAAGGCAGCTGGCTCGATTCCAGATGGTGTCATTGGAATTTTTCACTGACATATTCCTTCTGATCGCACTATGGTCTTGGGGTCTATTCAGCTCCTAACAGAAATGAGTATCAGGAGTATTTCCTGGGGGTAAAAAGCGGCCGGTGCGTAAGGCTGACAACCTTACCATCATCCTGGACCATTGTCATGAAATCTGGAAACCTTAACTTCCTGGAACCCTCTGGGCACCTCGGGCCTGTCATGGGACTGATTAACCTGATATATTCTTTGCGGTAAGTACTGAATATATAAATATATGCTCTATGAAATTCACCCTTCAGTGTTAAAGTAATAGCCGTATAAAGTGAAGTGATAAGTGTTACGACGAATCTAATAGGCTATATATCATACTATAAGTGATATAATTTCTCTAATTATGCGCTCACTCTATTAAGAACATTTCAGTCTTCGAAATCTGTGAACATAAATTCTGATATATAATTATGAAGTTCAACGGGATAAAGAGAGGCTGGTCGCTTTTTTGAATGCAGTAAACTTAAGAAGAACAAGTCATAATGCATATAGTAACTAAATACCACAGAAGTCTTCGCTCTGCTGGGATGTTGCGCACCGTAGATTCGTGGTTACCGATGTTTCGGGACAACCTATCCGTCCCATCTTCAAGGGTCAAGCAGTGCAAGAAGCACGGCAGGAGCACTTACAAACCCAATTGTATAGTAACTGGTGTGGGCAATGATTGGTTCTCAGAGAACGTGATGCTAGGCAGCAGAGCATGGAGGACTCGGGAGGGAGATGGAAAGGAATAATTGTGAGAGTTATTTATGTGGTACTCTGAGGGAAGACAGTCGCTGCATTATTCTTGGACTTCTTAGCCCCTGACAGTGGAACCGATATATTGCCCCGAAATGTCTGTTATTGAACATTAATATACGCTGTGTAACATCCCAGAAGAGGAAGAATCTCATTTACACAGTGGTGGAAGCCTGAAGTCTCGCAACAATCATACGCATGTGCATGTACACAGACCGGTATATATGTAAAAATACAGGGGTGCTGATGAGTCCTTAACCGGGCCAGGCACGAAACAAGCTAATGTTTCTGTCAGAATAGCGTGAATTTCCTTCGGCCCCTTCCCTTGCGGGGGGGGGAAAAAAAAAAAAAAAAACTTGATGACAGCTCGCGTCTTGATGTTGCTGAAATCGCGAGTGACCCTGACATGCTTCCGATGTTGTTTCCTTCCTGGTAGGGCTAAGGACTTATCAGTACCCCGGTATATATCCTTATTTAAGTATCTTAGTTTACTAAGATACTGTCGTTGCATTAATTTCAAAGTGGAGGCAACAACTCTTGTAAAATTTTGGTACAGTGCCCATACACACAAATTTAAATGAAGAATGTCTTGTTTTATCTGTTATGACAACCTCAAGTCTAGAGTTCTTATTTATTCTACGTAATGCATCACTTTTATTTTAGAGGCTTCTCAGAATGATAGCTACTTGAATACGCGTAAAACGCAACTGCGTTACGGAATGTAGAACTGTACGAAATCTTCCTACTCTCGTCCAGCGTAATTAGGTCCACCAAATTTATTGAGCCTCTTGGTGGAAAAGAGGAACAAATCTGATTTCCGGTTTTGACAACGTTCCTCTTTCCAATTAGTCGGTTCATCTCTACCTAAAATTACCTGTCACTTCTTCCATTCAGAATATGCCTCCGTTTGCAATTTCCGCTTTACCTATCACTTTCTTTCGGGCTACATTTGGCCTGTTCTCTTCAGATCAGAAAGGCACATTTGCTCGCCTGCTGCTTGAAAATAGCTTTCCATATGGAGGGACCACCACCCACCCTCATCATTAGTTTTCTTGTGGTCCTTGATCGCCCAGCCTTCCAACATTCCTTATCAGCCTCATACCTAATCCTCAAATGTTCAAGGGTCTCCGCACCCAGATAAATGCTGGAGACTTCTCAAATTTAGATACGTTTAATGCCTGGATATTTTTTGTTAGTTAAATTTTACTTTCTGTGTTTCTGGTCAGTGCTACCCTGTCAGAAGCTACCATACCACTTCAAGAAAAAGTTTGTTTATAAAATGAAAATATTTTTTTTGTGGCGCTGCGGTCCGAAGCGGACCATGGTCTCCTCATTCTTGGGGTTTCTAGATAACACATAACGACGCATCACAGTCGGTAGGACTCCTCTGGACGAGTGATCAGCTCGTCGCAGAGACCTCTACCTGACAACACACAACACTCACAACAGACAAACATCCATGCCCCCGGTGGGATTTGAACCCAGATCTCAGCAGGCGAGCGGCCGCAGGCCTACGCCTTAGACCGCGCGGCCAATGGGACCGACAAAATGAAAATATTACAGTACCAAATTACTCATATGTATGCAGTTAAATTAGGATTACGTGAGTTCTATGCATATATCTTTGCATTGTTGTGACGTAGGAATAACAGTGGCGACAGAGCCGGTAATTCTTGACACTTCAAAATAAATATGGAAATATTGTCGCTTATTTGAGGATTTTCTGCCTTCCTTTCTCACCTTCTACGTCATGGGGAAAGGTGGCGATACTGTTTAGTTTTATGCTTATCCATTTCTTTATGGATGCCGGAATACCAAAATTAGCAAGAGCAATTTAAGCATGGAAGTGCACTCATGTAACTTACAGTGTTCTTCGGAATACAGATTGTCCTCTGTGCTTTATGCTTAAGTGGGCCGAGCATATGGTAACTGGGTTGTAATGGATAGTCTAAGGGGTGATATCGAAAGGGCGTGTTCGGTAATGCAAATTCAGGATGCTCCAATTAGCCATATCAGGGAGATTCTTGTCGGCCTGTGTTAGCACTGCGAGGTTTCGACCAAGGGTATTCTTTCGGTTGGATGTAGGAGAAGTTTTGTGTTTCGCTTTGTCATACGATACTAAATGAAGAGGAATTGGCGGGGGAGGGTGAGCTGTAGAGACGGTCCTGATGCCAAGACATCCGGTTTCTGCTGATACCTGTGAATTGCACACGAATTCAGGATCCAGCAATTAACCCTATCCGGCGAGAATCCCCTTGGCTTTCGTTAACACCCCAAGGTTTCATTCCGTTTAATGTGTCGGATGGGCAAAGGTGAAGTTGTTCTATCCACTTCGTCACACGAGACTAATTGAATGGAGGAGAAATCTCGCCTAATGCTGTCAACTTTAAATTGCACATAACAAAGGATCCACAAAATATACCTTCCTGGGGGGAGAGAGACGCCTTGGCGTACGTTAACACCACAAGGTTCCAGTCAAGGTTAATCTGTGGGTTTGCCATAGGTAAAGTGTTGTGGTCCGCTTTGTTATACCATGCTAAAGGGGAGAGGGGGGAGGGTTGGTTGAGAGATCCCAAATACCGAGACGTCTGCTTCTGGCTGACACGTGTGACTGTTATTGCCGTTATTTGATGGTTGCACATTACGTGCAATGATTGTGTGACGTGAGTTGTAATGTGCCATAGGCGCTGGTGAAGACCCTGAATTCATCGGAGGTTTCAGTCTCGGCGCTCGTCAACAATATTTTCACCGTTATACAACACACACACACACACACACACACATATATATATATATATATATATATGAATATACGTGATGGAGCCGGGATGATTTGCGAACATACACCGCAGTGAATATACTCCTAATTTCTTCACAAGAATGCTTAATTTCAAGATTTTCAGACGTGTATTTTGAGTGACTCTTTTTACCATCCAACTGGTGATGTGATTCCTCATCTTGAACATGATCTTACCATCACGCCTTCTTCAGAACAGATCATCTCTTAAAGCTAAACCCAGTTAACATACAACAAACAAGTCTGTGACAAGATACACATCTATTTCTATAGAGCAATATGTTTCAGATCCCATATTTTAAAGTGATGACTTTTTAAAATTTGACAGGGGACTTTTGCAAGTAACAACTGAAAGCCACTGAAGTGATTCTATTTATAAAACAAATTAATCGACTCTTGAAATTTTCTTACCAGAATTATGTGTCTTATAATTAATAGGTCTTTTTGGGTCGTACATGTTTTCCTTTGTTAGAAAAGTTGTCATTTGATATCAGTTCAAAATCAAGGAATAAACCTTTGAATTTGATGTCATTTTCTGTTCGGACAGGTTGTGCAGTTGAACACTTGGCTCTAATCCCAGATGGCACTGAATTTTGACAAAATCGGCAGTAGACGTATTCATCAAGGCAGCAGTGCTTTTACCCAAATTACAAACAACTCCCATAACTCTTCAAGCTTCAGTTATGTCTGTCCAATTTATAAAATTTCGTTCCGCGAAACCTAGCAGTTGGACATTATGATTTGAAGTAACAAAATGTCGCTTATGATAAATTTAATGGATCGTGAATTTGGAGCTGTTTGGGCGGCTATTGACTGATGACTCAAAGCCGCATGTGACATTCCAGTCTTTCTCGCTTTGAGAATTTTCTTCCCAGAGAAAGTTCAGATACACGTAACCAAAGAGGGTTACGTAACATTTTTCTAAGACACGACGTCCTCTTTCGTTGCTTGATCAACCACAAAATTCGAAAAAGTACTTTTGAATAATGTCACTAACTTTGATTATGAAACAGGTGATGTTCACTCGGTCAGAGAGCTCTGGTAGGTAAGCCCAAATGCGGTACAGAACTCTCTTAACTTCTATCAGGGAAACTAAATTTATTCAACTATTACAAAATCTTCATTTTTTGCTGTTTATCATTCAGCCTCTCACTGGCCACAGAATGCGTGTAACGATTCCAAAATGCAATATGACTGTTTCTGAATACATCCGAGTGAAACACCAAACATGTCATCTGATCCAATAATAATTACACCAGTGTTACTAAGTGCCGGATTTCTTCTTCGACAACCTCATTTCACTACAGCGGCGCATTCCGTTAAGGCTCTGGAAAGAAATCCTTGGCCTCCAAAGTCACTGAGCTACGCTATGCATTTCGACCTCTCATACACACTACCTACAATAACGCTGGATAAAAAAAAATATTTTTATTTTTTGTCTCACGTTTGAAAGTAAGTAAACCCAATAGCATTTTTGCGTTGAATTAAAATACATTGTTAATTTTTTCTGTCAGACAAAATTATAAAGTAAAGCACGGTGGAAGTTTGAAGAAAACCAGTTTTTACATTATATCACGAAGAGTATATACGTTACATAAAAAGTAGCAGTGAATGACTTTCTGCTATATTTTGCCTGTAGAACATCTCTTCGAAGTGTCCAGCAAAAATGAGACAGCATTTTGGTACTCCATTGGTCCTGGTACCACTTTTCCATGGTGGAAATATCCTAGTGAAATCTCTATCCATGTTCAACGCTCACTGTCTTGAGATTTTCTGGGAAGAAGTCTAAGTGAGAGTCTAGTAAAAACATCTTTAAGGACATATTACACGCCATAACTTTGTAGGACTGTACTAGATTAGCCAACATATTACGATCTTTTCCAATCTTACGATTTCCGATAAATTGATATTGACATATTTGAATGAGTTCCATGCTGATTTTTCCACTTCACTTAGCTGGTCTCAGATCTTACGTCCTGTATGAACTCTCTTATTTGAGGTACAACAAGTATCCCTTCTTTGATTTCAGCATTAAATATCGCGAAAAACTTATTTTTCAAGGGCATAAAACCTGGGCTACGTTGAACCATTGCCATGATAAAATATTTTGTGAGCTCAAGTTTGATGTGCAACGGAGGAAAATAAACTTTTCGGGTTGGTTAATGGAGATTTACAACCTTTTTCTGTCCCGGAATAAGCGATTCCCATTTAGGCCATTGTTTTAGGATGTAATGATATTTTCTGTCCTTACTATCCCTCCGACACAGAAATCAACAAACTTTGTGTAACCAAGTTACAAGCCAAGCCAGACAGCAATGATCTTTAAATCCCCACAAATGTTGCAGTTGTGTTTTTATAGTTTCTTATTTTCATAGGACACTTTCACCTTAGCGGCATGGACTAGGGTAAGAGATGGGAATTGATTCCCGTTGTCTAGAAGCTCAGTTGTTAAACTGACTTTAGAAAAGTCAATAAACAAACGCCACTCATTTCAATAGTGTTGCTTCCCGTGAGCTTTTATAACAGAATAAATATCATTAAAAATACCAGATCGTTTTCTTGAGAGAAAAATTCTTTGAACTCATTTTTGCAATTAAGAAAGAAACATATTTCAATACCTTGGTGGAGAATGATCCACCATTTTATTCGGGAACCTGAGAGTGCAGCTTGTAGACACAGTCAAATCAGGATCAACGTCGTTAAGATCTTGTGTCAGTAAAAGGAGTTCAGATGAGGAACACCTTGCTTCATATATCGGATCGCCATCAATATTGTCCCCTTATTGTTGTCCACGATGTTCGTCAATATCAGAGTTTTCATGGCTAGAATTCCTATTTCTGGAGACTTTGGAATAGGCAAATCTTCACCGTGTGAGATAGGCCTCACTGCACATGACAAATCTGGTTATTCCATTGTGTTGGAAGTGATTCCTTTCATGTTTGTTAGAGAAAAGTAAAAATTGGATGAGTGGTCTTTTGGTTCCCTCCAAACCTTGGGAACGGCGAACAACATTTGGCGCGAATCATTTACCCATCCTGTGAGAAGCATCACATGTGTTACACAGCAAATATGAGAGGTCATACTTTTATCTTGGTTGCCCACTATACACCCACAATAAAGCCCATAACTTTTCTCAAAAGAGTTACAAAATTTAGCCTCTGAGATTTGAATGTCAGTTCGCCACACACGTAAAATGTGTCAAGATGACTTAAACACTTCCTTGGCATGATGAAAGTACAATAAACGCAATTCTTTTGTACAAAACACTTAAAAAAAAGAAAGAACAACACTTGCAACTTATCACAACGCAGTCCGGCAAGCCACTAGCAGTGCAGTGTTCCACAGGCAGAACTTACTGTTCGTTTCATGTTCCCACGTGTTAATACATGTCTGAGCTGGCACAGTCTAGCTGTCTGTGATTGAGCTCACATGCTTCCTGTCTTTGTTACGTTTAACTGTTCATGCCCACACTACGTTTAAGATATAAGAAGGTGCTTCAGCCATATTTGAAACGTATTGGCAGAGTGACAAATAAAATGAATTCACTAAAACTGAATTTTAAAAGACTGTCACACAAAACTTAAAGGGCGATAAAGGAATTCTAATAACATACTTTAATTCAGCGTGGAAAAGTACATAAGAAACACAAATTAGTCTTCACGTGCCAAAAATTGTGTTCATCAGTGTAATTAATTCACGTCGTCCTTCTCTATGTTAGAAAATGAAACTTTGCAGGACAAGTGGAATATGCGTCAACAGAAGTGGGTTTTAAAGGGCTTGCTGTGGATGGCGAAAATTGGTCTCTACATTACGGTTGTTTGCCCTCTTTCGATGATTAGCAACGTTGGGTGTAGTAAGTGGAAAATAAGGAAATGCATGAAACTGTAAGAAATAAGGGAATATATGCTTCGACATGGAATGGTTCAACTGGATTTCAGGTTCCATAAATCTCGTGTAGTTTGAAGTAGGTCCAACTTCCCCCTCTTTTCATCTTTCCTTTCTGTTTTCATTTTCTATACTTTCTACTTTGTATGCCCTTCATATTTTTCTGTCTTCATTTCTTCACTTTCCTTCTTACATCGATCTTCATTTCTGCTTTCCTTTCTTCTATTCCATGTCCATCCTTACACTTTGTAGTTTCTATCTTCTTTCTTTCTTCAGTTCGTCACTTTTCTCCCTTTCATTCACTACTACGCCCTTTGCCCTTCCTTTGGCCGTTTTGTTTGGGTGGAACCAATGGTAGTGGCAGTTAAATATGTAAAGAAGTTACACCAATGGCGAGCAATAACGACCTACATGTAGGTCTACTATCGGACTTTGTAGGTTCTTATAGGCTCTATTTTTTATCATCAACAGTGCTTCTTTCTTTGATGTATGTTTGTCCGTGCATCGTAGTATAAGCGTAGAGAAGAAGACTAACTAGATGCTACTGAATGCTGTATTGCACTTATAATCTTCTCTACATGTTTCGGGCACTTATGTGCTCATCATCAGGAGCTCTAGACTATACTTGTGTTATTGCCGCATATGGCGTGTAATGCCTTGGTTGCTGGTGGTCGGCTGTTAGGAGCGGAGCAGCAGGCTATGCGTCCGGGATGAGGGAAATTGTGCGACTGACAGTCGCACAATTTTCCTCATCCCGGACACATAAGTGCCCGAAACATGTTGAACAGATTATAAGTGCAATAAAGCATTCAGTAGCATCTAGTTGGTTTTCTTCTCTACGCCTGTTTCTATCTTCTTTCTTCCTTTCCCACTTTCTTTCTTTATTTCTTTCTTTCTTTTTTCTTAGAGCTTTGCATCGTATATCTGATCGATAAGTACCCCTCTGCCAGCCAAACATTTCTCTTCTTAATTCTGCTGTTCCCTATTTTCCTCTTTGCAGTAAATTTTGAAGTATTGTATCACATCCGCGCCAGGTTTGAGTTTCGGAAAATAAAAGACTTATTTATTTGGTGTGGTGTAATAATGAAAAGACAAATGGTTTGCATTCTCAGGGTCGGTGCTGGTTTCTGCAGCTGTTTGAAACACCGGAAGTAGCATCTATTCCTCTCAAAGCGTGTCGTGAAATCAACAGAGCCGGTGCTTGGGGCAGAGGGTAATGATATGTTTATGCAATTCTAGTGGACAGTTTAGATAGGGAACTCAGTCTCTGAAGTAAAAATTTGTCTAACCAAACCTGAGTACTGTGGAACTGCATGAAACAGATACCTTTCTGAGAAACTTATAGATGCTCATAAAGATTTAGCGCATTTTGTTAAATCATAAAATTAAGAATTATGTTTAAAGAACAGCCATTAATTTAAAGCAAATGATTCCAGTCCATATGTTCCAAGATCAATTTATATATTCTCCTTGCACCTAGGACCCAGTTTTCCAAATTTCTTATTGTATTCAAAGTGGCAGGCCGAATATGTGTATAATTTTCCTTATTCATCCATGTAGGCTAATTGCCTCTTCTAATTTATCCTCCTTAAATTAATCATTCTAATAATGTAATACAAACTATGAGGCTCATCATTATGAGAAATCTTCCATTTTAATGTTACCTCCTTCCTCTGAGGTCCGTATAATCTCCTTAGCACCCTGCTTTAGGACAACCTCATCCACCTTCGTCTCCCTAATATGAGAGACCTAGAGACACATTCATATAAATTATATAATGTAATAGCTATATTAGCCGGTCTCCTTCACCAATTGTTCGTTTCTGATAACCTATAGAACGCGAACTTTAAAAACTTGATATTTGGATCATGAAATTCTTTATAAATATTTATAACGCTTTCATTTGTACCGCTCAGTAAACACAAAGTAAAAGTCGGTTAACTTGTGGGTTTTTGTAAGAGAGGCATTATGTTCTGTGTGAGATACAAACTGATTTATTACGTATTTAGATGAAGACCCTTTGAGCGGGGACCAGTTTATTTAGGTTTTGTTTTGGATTTAGCTGAAGTGTGCAGTTTTTTCTCCGAGTACTTCAGTTTCCCACTGTCGCTGTGGTTTTACCAATGATCAATACACATGGTTATCTTCAAAGCTTCTCTTGGCAGCAGGACAAGTGAAATAGCCTGGGGACCTTCCAACAAAAGTGATGCTCTGTCAGAAATATGGGAAAGTAAAGAAAAATAATACTTTCATTTTTTTTTTGGTTGTTAAAGGGGTTAATTGTGAACGATGAATAGGGTGTTCTAAACGAAGTGTGTGTTCTATTATACTGGGGATTCTGAGACAGGTTACAAGGTACTTTGAACACAGATATAAACACTCTTCAGGTTGACGAGTGGGTCAGAGTCCAGACAGGCTTGTATATGGAATGCTTATTAGTTGCACGTAATACGTCGTTAAAGTGGAGACGGTTACATAAAAGTCGTGGCACTATTATGACGCTAATCTTTCATAACGTCCCTTCACGCTCCGCGCAGAAATTATAGCTTGGACAAGGGGATTTATGACCGAGCAGGTTACATCGCCTTATTCGGAAGCTATCACTTTCGAGTCCCGGCTGTATCACCGGTTATCCTGAAAGAAGTTTCTCTTTACCTCCGTCTACCCAGATAGTGTCCGTGCATTACCTCAAATTATATGTTTATATGTAGTTCATTTGACGATGCTGGTTCTGTAACTTTTGATGATCAGATGGTATGGAATAATAAGCTGGAAGGGACTTAAAGGAAGCTGCCGTGACCACACTTTTGGTACTGTCCCCATAATTACCAAGATCAACTAAGTAAAACCACGAAGAAATATTACGATACTTGTCCTTGCGCCGAGACTCGAAGCGGCAGTATCCCCACTAGAAGTCAGAAACGTTGTTTCTAGAGTCAAATTCCTCAGTAATATCTTTAAATCGATCACAATGTCGTATGGTAATAAAATAGAGAGACACTGGTGGACGTAACAAGAATCAAAATGATGAGTAAAATGAAAATACTGTAGACCAAAGCCTTCAGTGACAAGGATGATGTAGTTAGGACATTATCTGGTTGTTTATTTAACAACACGTTCTTAGCTGCAGACACTTTTTCCTGTATAATGGAAAGATCACAGTAGACTGGACAAATAGGTAGTGTGTTTCCAATCCAATATTTTTAAGTATGGAGTCCATACAATTACTGAGGAAATCCCGATAAACAGTGATCACAACAACAACACTAGAATCAGGAAACGAATCTGACACTTTTAAAATACAAAGCAAGAGAACTAACACTAATCCTTCCTCTTCCTCCTCTTCTTCTTTTTCTTCTTCTGCGATGGCAATACAGTCCAATGCGGACATTCGCCTCCTTAGTAGACTTCTCCCAGTCGACACCGTTTTTGACCTCTCTTTCCAGTTTGTAATTTTGTATTTATTAGTATGTGTTTGTACAAAGGTCCACCATCTGTTTTTGGTCATCCTTTTAGTCGACTTCCCTGGGGATTATTGTTAAATACTTGACTTACTTTTTTAGCACTAATCCTTCATGTTCCGTAAAATAATTTCTCCCAAAGGTAGTGTAGTAGACCGTCATTTACAATTAAAAGTGTTAATTATATACACACAATTTGGTTACAACAATTTTCGGCCGGAAGAAGTAATCGTCATCAGGTAATACAGAATACCAACAGTAATTAGAAGGATTAATGCAACGTTGAGTGTTCTGAATCGAAATGAGATCTCATTTTGAAATGAAAGTATGATTTGAGGGGGTTAAAATAATATAGTCCTAAAGCTGCAGAATATAAAAT
>Ga0123357_10009388_pt1 | contig 12351 bp, 3 predicted proteins | sample TergutEmb28metaG_FD_89873 | JGI IMG/M metagenome (GOLD analysis project Ga0123357, IMG submission 89873) | Embiratermes neotenicus P4 segment gut microbial communities from Petit-Saut dam, French Guiana - Emb289 P4 | ecosystem: Host-associated > Arthropoda: Insects > Digestive system > Gut ... | reverse complement strand
CCCCCCCCCCCCCCGTTTTTTTAAAAGGGGGCCTTTTTTTTTGTATTCCCCCCACAAACCAATCCCCCCCTTTTTTTTTCTCCCCCACCCCTCGGGTATCCCCCCCCCCCCCCCCCCCATCTCATCCTCCCTGGTTTTCTATAGTATTTTACTTTTTTACCTTATTGGACCCTAATATCTTCTAAAGTACTCTATTTTCCAGTTGAGTTTTTCCCGTAATGTTGAATACCAAGTGTCACACCCACATAAAACTTCAAACCTACTTGTTCTTGTAGTGCTGTATTGTTTAATGTTCACATTGTTAGGCGTCAAACGGAACACAAAGGGACACTGGATCGAAGTAGATTGGAAGATAATTTTCCTGAAAACGGGTTTAATTTAATTTTTTTAATTTTCCGCTCCGGCTGATACTATCTCTTCTTATGTGTGTCTCCGCATTGTTAACTCCGAGTACCTGACATTCAGTTGCTCTTCAACTATACAGACTTTGTGTCGGTGTGTTAGGTCCTGAGTGCTGATAATATTTGTGGTTGGTGGGTCGCCGCGTGCATCGCAGTTCGTCTGTTTTCAATGCCTGAAGCACTCCTAGCACGGAATGTTGTTAACGTAGACCTACTGAAGCACAGAGTTGTGCACTTTTTGAGGCGTGCTGTCGCCCTGTGGCTACACGCCGCGACAAACTGCGGTCTTTAAAGTTTCTGCACTGTAAGAGTTGAGCCTTACCACTTGTACCTTCGTCAGTTGAAACACCTTCTTTAAAAGATTATGGTACCTCTCCATGAAGGATCAGAAAGTAAAGCAGCTGCAGTGACTCTGAATATTTTTTATGAAGAATTAATGAATAATCGGGTACTAAACAGCATTTTATTCTGTATACGCCTTTCCTGGTAGTGCGGGTCGTGAGACCAGGAGCCGGTAGTTATGTAGAGGTATTAAGAGGAAGCTGCGGGCGTGCGCACTGCTCACTATACTGACCTTTCTCCCCAGATACCGAGTTTTATTGTTCTCCTTTTCCCGTTATACGATATTAACAGGTTATAGGACGTTTGATGTTGTCCTTAATATAATATGAAGTGCGTAGTAATTTTTACGGTAATATAAATTTATAGTTTCTTTATAGCACAGTTAGTCATATATTTGTGGGCATATATTACTTATGGAGGATCCACGTGCTGTCGTATAGAGCAAAGCTCCATATGTGCTCATAAATCTCGTGTCTCAGATTATGCTTTACACGTGACCGTCTAAACTTCGGTTCAGAGGGTTGTAAAATTATAGGCCTTATTGAGGTTTTGGTTTCTTGTGTACTGGAGTGGAAGTGTTAGATCTGTGATACTGCAGCATGATAAATCAAGAACTGAAGGAGTAAATCGTTGACACCAAGCGAAGGGGTGGGATATTGTGGTTACGGAGTGGCAACGTACTCTAAATACGCTGTTTACCGCGTTGTTTCCCCGTGCATGTCTGTTACCGTGTTTGACAGAGACAAGGTTTTGTAGCACAATTTCTGCCTGTCATTAAGTGGACCCTTGCAATACGGGTAGCGGTATTAACAGCCAGGACACAGGGACCGCCCTTGCCCGGCGTGTCGTCAAGTGAACCGTAGGCTTCTGAAATAACGAAATTGCTTATTTTGTGTAGGCTACAGACGTGCGTCTTTAGTGAATTCTTTTGTAATGCTGGTAACTGCGTGTGCATTACATTAACCGATTTCGCGCTTTGAAATAAATTCCGTAACGAATGTAAACAGTACGCCTTTTTCCGCAGATTATTGGGGCGATCAAATGAATTTGTTTGAAGTGGGCGAGACGTGTAACGTACGTGAGAGAAATGAGAAATGCATAGAACCATTTCAGTCGGAAGACCTGAACGGATTATACAACATGGGGGATCTCGTCGTAGTTTGTAGAATAATATTAAAATGTATCATAAAAGCTGTTTGCGGGTGTGGACGACGTACCTGGTTAAGGGCGGGGTCTGGTTGATACAATAAAACGTCGCTTTCCATAAAAGGTAGCTAAGTAGCTAAGCACCTGTCAGCTCTAGAAAGGATTGTGCCCAATGAAAATAGTTTTATTAACCGTGGTTGCAACCTAGAACACTGGCAATTTCTTTGTGAGTTCCTCTTCGAAGTTTATGATTCTGTCACGATAAATTTGGTGTTGTAGTTAAGCTGTAAATTCATTGCCGGAGTCCTTACAGCGAGCACTTACTCGTGGTTAGTTGCGACAGGGAAGGGAGCCAGTAGGCGTTGTAAGGAAATATTAGACAGTATCCTGACTGCCTACTTTCAGTGTTCTTCTAATATTCTGATCGTTATTCGATGTATTAGACTGACGAATCGCCGGTTCCGGTGGCCGCGCGGTCTAAGACGTGGATCTGTGGCCGCTCGCCTGCTGAGATTGTGGGTTTGAATCCCACCGGGGCATGGATGTTTGTCTGTTGTGAGTGTTGTGTGTTGTCAGGTAGAGGTCTCTGCGACGAGCTGATCACTCGTCCAGAGGAGTCGTACCGACTGTGGTGCATCGTGTGAGATCTAGAAACCTCGTGAATGAGTAGGCCCTGACCCACAGGGGGGTTGTCGCGCCAAAAACAAACAAACCGACAGATGAATAGGCATGAATTAATTAATTCATTCATTCATGCTGGAGTCATTCTTACGACAGGTCCATAGCGTCTTGCAAAGGGAATTCTACACACAGTGCAATCTAGTGCTTTCACTTTCAATTTCCAGTATTTCTGTTTCCGTAAAGTCATCCAGTAGGTGATTACGTCTTCTTCCTTGTCTTTCTGTCACTTCTATCCTTCCCTCTATCTTTCCTTCAATAACTTGGTTCATAAGTCAGTTCCTACGCAAAATGTGACCGTCCAGTTATCCTTTCTCTTTACTGTACGTAGGCTATTCCTCTCCCGCTTTGACTCATTACTTATTATTACTCATTTCGCACACGACTGACCGGTCCTGTTAGTTGGATAGAAACTATTCAGGACAAGTGTTAGTGTGGTCGTTTTTTCATTTTTTTTCAACGTTGCGTTTTCGAAGATTTCTGTCTTCATGGGTGTGACGCAACTGTAATTTCTTACAAGTGTGTCATTAGTTTAGGAAGATGGACGCAGCGACGTTCTCTGGGACTTCGGTGAACTTCTACTAGACCACACAGAGCCACATCCCAAGTGCCAGCTACCATCGTATGTTCGTCCTTGAAACTTCAGTGTACTCTGAAAAGTTAGCGTTTCCTTTTGAAATTATAACACTTTAGCCTGTTAGGTTTTACACGCGGAATGCTGTAGATTATCCTCGAGTATGAAGAATTCTTGACCACAGCTGGTGTTAAAAAAGGCGTCAGAAAGAATAGTGTATACTTTGCTGTGTATTTAAGGATTTGAGAGCTATTTAGAGGTTTCTAAATTGGCAGTATTCGCCTGCGGTAAAGTGTAAAGTCTTTAATGGTCAGTGTGTCGTATATGCCGTTATTTTTTTTTTATAACTCGAAGCTGTAACGAATTCTGGACTATTGAAAAACAACGTACCAGACCTTTGAAATAACTGCGACCAGAGAAATGCAAATTGATCGACTGGCGCCTGCAGCTGTTGTTTATGCAACCAGCCATTCTGCAGAGTCGGATGGAATGACTGATCGGATGGCGTCGTTGTGTATGTTTAATGTGAAATGGAGCTCCTGATATGTGAAAGGTCGGCGTCCCCGGACGTCTTATATTTTGCCAAGTTTTGGTTTTAACATTAAACAAAACTCGTACGTACCAGCATACTTATAAAGCTATATTACTGAGGAACAGCATTATTGCAAGTAAGTAAGGAGTTGAAGCACTCGAATTAAAAAAAAGTAAGGTGTAAGATGTCCGTTTTGTTTATCTTTCAATCCCGGACCGTTACACCGGACATAATAGAGCAATCCCTTCTAATCGTATACAATCACTATTAGCTCACACAGCGCATTTACAGAAGTCATATATATATAGGCCTAGTTGTCAGCAAGTCCTTCAAGTTATCACAATTTTCGTGATCAGAGACACTGAATCCGGTGTGCGGCGAATAGTTCTCTCTCTCTCTCGCTCTCTCTGTCGCGGTTTTCCCTTCTTGCGCAATTTTCTTTTACGTCGTTTTCGTATATTGGCTATAAGTTTGTGCTTTCCAGTTTAGACTTGGTATGCTTGTTTCTTCTCCAGCGTATTCCTGTAAAGATTTGAGACAAGTATTTCAATTTTACGTAGTACTGCCTCTTTTTCTGGAGGTTAGTCTATGCTGCCTGTCGTTAGGAAGTGGTGATATTTGCTGCATATATTTGCCATATATTTGCTGTGTGATGGTCACTGCTGATCGACGGAATATGAATATCAGTCACTGCATCTTCAGCATTTTTTACTCCTGCTGGCTGCGGAATGTTTGTCGCTTTAGAAGGCAGCTTTTCTCATCAGACTTGTGGATTCTGCATTTCACAAACATGGCCGCTGATGCCTGCTCATGAACTGGTATAAAAATTCTTTCCAGCAGACTTGTTTTCGTTTTTAATTCTACGAGAGATGTACATATTTTCGGCCAAGTCATATGCCAAATTAAATAGCTCTGTTTTTGACAGACGTTGAATTCTGTCTGGTCCTTTAACACGACTGACAAATCGTGCCTTCATATCTACCGTAAAAGTTATCTCTAAATCCGCCCACCTTCAGCATCAGTTTCGATTCACTTCGGTGTCTGTTCTTATCTGCCTTTGATGAAGTAAAGTTTTCGACACGTTATGAGACTGAGCGGCTTCTTACATGGACGTTTCGTTCGATTAATTTCCGTGAAGTTTGTCTTCACGCCCTCCTCCCTCCACTTGCCTCTCCTAATATTGTTACCCTTGAATCTTGAGTCTCTGAAGATGTACGGCTAATCTGAATCACAGCCAGTTATGTAAACTGCCCTGGATTCCGGCATTATGGTTGTCCGGAGGCATAGGGTTTGTCATCCTTGTGAAATTGGTGACCTTACAAAAGGAGGATTCAGAAGTGCCAAGAAATATTAGTAAGTTTTTTAAAGTGTGAGTAGAGTTCGACCTATTTCGAACTCATAGAGGTCTGAAGCGTTCAGCAAGTGTAATCGAAACGCAACTGAGAAGTGTGTCAAGAACACTGTCCTCACACACGTAAGTCTCTAAGCAAAAAAGTTCGAATGTTGCGCAGTTTCCCACACGCCAAGCTGCGGTTGGTTCAGTAATTTTTCTCCGTCTAATGGCGAAAACGCTTGTTTCAGAACTGTCCGTTGCCACCGGACTTCTCCCTGAATCAGCCATGTCCAACTCGCGGCCCGCGACCACATTTACATATTATGTATACTATAAAAATTACACAGTAGTTAAAGAGGTTAGGTTAGGTTTACCACTTACTGTGATTTTTACACGTCAGACCCGCGAACCTGTTGCGGTTCTGTGTTAAAAAAAGGTTGGACTCCCCTTCTCTAAGTGCAGCGGTAAATATCAATTAATTTTCAGAGACTGGCTACAACACGCTTTAGAAATATGTGGCGTTTTAACATTAAGTTACCTTTAAAATTCTAATCCTCGACATTTCTTAGATGTTATAATCGAATGTCTGATGGCAAATTAACTGCACTAGCAAATGTGCGCCGTGTAGGACAGTGTAATTTGAAGACGTCTTAAAAATATCACTTTGTGTGATAACGTGAATGTGCTCTTGCGTTGAGTATTAAGTATTTGTAGTAAAAGCCATATATGTTAGTAAAATAAGAAAAAGTACTCATTAAGTGGCTAGACATTGGAACTTGCACATGACAAGATCATCTGTGTAGTGTTTCATCAGTTATGAACATCAAAATTGAAATGTTCTTAATGATCACCACGTTTTTCCATTTTCGAAGGAACTCATATGAAAAATAAATCTAGGTTTTGGTGCCGTATTGTTAGAATGCGTTAGGACTCCGTATTAGTTTGCATACGGATTCATTTTTGAGGCTGTCTTGTTGGTTCCGCAGGACATGTAAGTATAAAATATACAGTGTTAGAAGGACCTCTTCATGACATGGCGTACCTGTGGAGTTTCAGGACTTTCGGCAAATTAGTAATAGGATCTTTGTGAGAGATTATTCTTTCAGTAACATCAGTGGCAAGCATTAAGCAGCCCAACATCCTGACAGTTAACTGTGTTGTTATTTTCACAAACCACAGATTTCATTCTTTAGATGTTTCATCCCCGTTGTGTTAGTAATGCAATAAGGACTAATTAAAACCTTTCTCCTTTTTGCACAGATTTCAATGCTGGATTTATTTGGTATGCACTTATATATCTGGTACTCGCATGTTTCCTTTTAAATTTTCGTTTTCTTTATGTTTGTTGAAGAGTTTAAGGCCGTTCTTAGCATTACAGTGCGAACAGACTGTGGTTCTCGACGTTTTGCTGTTTGCTTTCCCACTTCAGCAGCGGCGATACTCCATTTTGCGCGTGTAAAGTTCGCTGAGAATTAAGCACAGTTTGTGGTTGCAAGCGGAAGCCAAATATTTATCTTTCCACCTTAACCCTATACGTGTAAGCTTGTATTTAATGTAGGGTGTCGTAAGTACTATTACTTCCTTTAATAAATACGAACTAGGATGTACTTAATAACACATTCAAGCAAGTACAGAAAATAATCCATGAATAGATTTTGCTTTGTGATTACTGGGACCGTACTGCAGACACCCCAAGGATCAACAAATTCGTGGAACATGGACGTCCTTCATAGTTACGACCAAAATTCTAGACACTGTCCATCCCCCAGGCAAAAGAATTCCACAACGTTTAGGCTGAAGGATCTGTTCCTTCTTCAAGTGTAGGAAGAAAGCGGAGAGGCTGCTGCGCTCAGCCCCCAGTTTGACACTAGCTCTTCCCATCGGGCCCACCAGATTAGGTTTTTCCCTTCCTCTGTTGTATCTGAAGAAAGAAGCACATGCAACCTCCGAAGCTTTGTTGGTTTTTAGCCTGAGCCGTTGAACGGTGTCCTAAATTTACTTGCGACTGTGAGCATTTATCATCGTCAGAATGGACATGCGTTACTGATCGTCACTAACTTCTCGTAATACTTGATACAGTGTCGTTATAAATGTCATCGGTGTAGTCCAAGCTGCCAGTCTCATTCAGAGCCGTGGTGCAGTGCATTTCGGTTTTATGACGCAATTATTCTGGGCCTGGGAGTGAAAGAAAACAGACAGAGAAGTTTCCACAATATGTGGGTGCGTCATTTGGCGTTCTCCGCGTCCGCAACGGAGCCATTATCGACCTTGATGCGATAGTTCGGACTACCACAACTTGACATCGGAGACTAACAATTAATTCGCGACCTTTCGGCACCATGTTGGAAGGAAATGTACTGTTGTTGGATTATTTAGACCTCCTCCTTTTCTTTCTGTGATGGCATGCCATGTTAACGGTAAGGTATGTGACCCTTCGTTTAGTGGCACCTGCTTCCTGTTTGCAATAAGTTGCTATTCTCTTGAAATTCCGAACGCCGCAGGAACTAAACGAAGATGTAATCTTAAGAATTTTAGAAATCTGAATGTCACCGTGTTTAGATTTTCTCGTGTGCACCCCTCTTCTGTTTTCATAATGCTTCTAATCCAATTACATTCCTGTGCAAACTACTTCTGGCATTTAGATGCTTCTAGCCCACTTAAAATTTTGATAACCCCTATCCTCGTGCCACAACGGTTGCATCACAGTTAAATTTTTGTTCACCCCTCTTCTCTCGTATCGACGCTTCTAACAAAGTATGGGCGGTTGTGTTCATTGGTTTCTGAGACAAATCTTATAGTGAGACAATGGCAGTCTATTTGGCCACGTGATTGAACATGTCATGTCCTTGGTATGTACGTCTTGTGCAGGACGGTCTCTTTTAAAATTCATTAATTCGGGCTGCTCTATTCTGCAGCCGTTCTACGGCATAATATTAAAGATTGGATGGGTGTTTTATAGGTGTGTATGTGTTTTGTGTCACTGTGACATTTATTGTCTTTCCAATGTAACTTACATAAACTATACAAGGCAGTATTTAAATACGCATGTATGTACCTTTTAGAAAAGGAAAGACAAACCAACAAATGAAGCATGTTGAAAATGTGTCATGTAAAAGGTTATAAATTTCAGTGAGGTCTTAGGCATTTTGGAAAGAAAAATTTTCTTGGGAAAATCAATAAAATTCGGTTTGTGTTTCATGTCAAGTAGCGGTTGTGCTGATTTGACGGGGCAGTAAATAAGTACGTTGTTCTGGCCACCACATTATATCGAAATTCCTTCAGGAGTTCAGGAGATGATAAATGCGGACAAGTTTTCTGTTTGTCTGCGCTTCATGTGCTTTGTGAAAAAATGCGTAACATATTTATGGAATCGATTTACTTTAATCATACTACATTTCCCAGTTACAGTTCTTTCAGCTCATTCGTACCAAAGACACGAATAGTTCGTAAGTAATATTTATGGGGCTTAAAATTTTGTAGAACAAATATTTTCGGATTATGTCTCGACTAGTTCTGTGACCATGAACTTCCCTGAAAGGATGGTACTGCGTAGAATTACAGGAGGGGAAGAACTTGGACATGGCACTTTACTGTCACAATATTCAGTACGCCAGAATACCGGTGCAGCAGTACTGCCGACAACAATGTGTTCCCTAGAAACTATGTCGTGTCCCACAAGAACGTTGTGGGGCATCTGGGATTGGAACCGTTGTGACTTCAGACCCAGAGCACTTGACTCCTTAGCTTTGAATTTGCTAAGTAATGTCAGTTGGATTGACATTATTTCCCCCAGGATTGACGAAGAACTGTGGAGAGTGATGGTCCGCCTGTATGGACAGTATACACTTACGAAGCAGTTGCAGTTAAAGCTTAGAGGCTGATACAGAGTCACTAAACCTAATATGTGTAGTATATCTTGCAAGACTGTGTCGATGTGGGAACTGGCATGGAAGCGCCGATAGTTGTGGCGAGATCCAGTGCATCCGAGTTGTGCTAAATTGAGATTATCGGTATTCTCGGTCTGACCCGAACAGAATTCGTAATCTTGTTAGACCACATCGTAATTTATCGGTTTTTGTACAATTCTAGTAACCCTGAATACCATCTTACGAGAATGTGTTTTAGTCTGTTAGCTCTCAGTAGTCTTCCCCGTTATGAGCACTGTAATCTTATTAGACTACGTTGTAGTTTATCGATAATCACACAGTCTGACCTACATCAAACTAATTAATGCTATTAGTTACATATATGATGCCGTGTGGTCCGGTAGAAACATTTTACCACTTTGAAGGAGTCTGCTGCCTCCCTGTTCATGGCATGTTTATCTGCGCCTTGGGTCTCCAAGCCGCGGCTCACCAGGTCGTGTTATGCGGCCCGCGCCTACATGTGTAAAATATGTGTATGCTATATGAATTGCACAATAATTTAGACGCGTGGATGTTCCATTTATTGTAATTTTCCCACTTGTGGTGCGCGAACCGCCCCACATTAAAGGTTGTGGCCCTTCGCCATGAAAAGTTTGGACGCCCGTGTTCGACACGGAAGATATAGGCAGCAAGCTGTTTCCATACATTGGTAAATTTACATCGGACTACACGGCCTGACATCACAGGAGACATCAGTTGTCTCCACTCCTTGTGGGTTACCAGTTTTCATACATTCTTACCAAAACTTGACACTTTAGCCTGTCCAGCTTATAGTAAGATATTTGATCTATTTCTTTAAGATCTGGCATTGAACACGTTGACATTTGTAAACCAAGTTATAATTTGTCTTTGGAATGAGACTTTGTTTTGTTACTCATGTTACAGTAATTCATAACATTACCACCAAAATGTGGGTTATGTGCATCATGTGCATCATAGTGAATCTTGGGAGACGTATATGTAGGTAGGAGGGTACTATTAAGATAAAATAGGTCACGGTCACTCCTTAAAATGTCATGCAGCTACAGGTGGTGGTGGGTGGTAAACATTGTGCCCCGGCCGCTTTATCCCCAGGAAAGAGTCCCGGGACCCTTTGTAGTGGAGGCTGGATGTGCCTCAGGGACGATCTTGAAAAATATGGAGAAAAAATCTGCCCTAACCGGGTTTCGAGCTTCGGACTGTCCAGTTCATGGGGAATCTCTACACCGACAACTCTATCCGTGTCTCCTTTAAAATTTTAAGAAACAGGATGTGAAATTGTGGACAAAATCCATGTGTCTCAGAAGGTAGCCCCATTGGTCGGCTCATGCGAAATCGGTAGTAAATCTACGAGTTCCGTAAATATGTGGGAGTTTCTTGACGATCTGGGCGACGACGTCTTTTCCATGAATGTCTGCATCTTACATCTAGTTACGAAAACCATAACCCCTGCTTTGATGTCCACAGAACTACGCATGCTTTCTGTGTTCTGGGAAACCAATTAAGAAGCAGTCTTCGTGCGTAGTGCAATTTCAAGTACTGCTTGCTGGTGACTTCCTGCATCATGTGTCTTGCCGTCTCTGAATGCACCAGTTGCTTCGGTTCATTTCCGCCAATAATTGAAAGCGATTGCTGCGTTTATTAAGGAAAGCGAACGACGACAATTCCGTGTAATGAAACAACTGTCGAGGCATGCAGACTCATTTGCATATAAATAAATGTTATAATCCACTCAGACTGTGCTTTGTAGTGTGAACTCTGCTAGCACAGTTAATGTGTTCAAAGTAGCACATCGATTTCATAACATCTAACAGAGACGGTAAAATGTGCACAAGCCAAGATTAGTTTTCTGAGGTCTCCGTAATTCTAGGATGTGGCGCCGCGTTACCGGGTGATTGATGAGCGACGTTTCGAGACAGCGTGTTGGTCTTATCTTCAGGGGTCTAGATGTCCTTTGCTCATCGGTCACCTTCCCAGAATTTTCAGGAGATAAATAATGGTGGTGCCGATGGTGTGTTACTCGTTTCTGCAGTTTAGCGGTGGTGGATAATACATGGGCATGAGGAAATACAGAACTGGTATAAAGGCACATGGGAAAAACTACTCCAAGCTGCTATTCTTAACGCCGTGGGGTTTGCTTCTGAGTTGTTGCACAGAATGTTCTCCTGCCCCGCATGGTTAAAGCATATACGTAATTCAGGACATTCACTGTAAGTAACATTGCCTGCGGAGGATGAAATATGAAAGTATGTGATAAAATTTGGAGCAAGCCAGATTACTCCACTGTGTTGCAGGCCGATATTCAGGGGCAGCAGTTAATAAATTATAATTCTTTTATTTATATTTGTTAGGGCTTTTTATAATTGTCGCAACACAGAACGTTTCGGATACTACCTTTTTCCGAAGCGCTATGTGTTGCTATGCGTTGTGACAGTGGAGAAAGTCATCACAAATTTAAGTGGCAAAACTTACATGAAACCATTGTTAGACGTTTAAAGGATGTAATAAATTATAATTTGTGATAAGTACGTGACCACGATATAAGATAATTCTCACCTGCTTTTAATCTCTCTCTCTCGTTTCATTACCTTATCCATCTATTTCACTGTAGTACAGGATTGTGCTTTATTGTGAGACACATCCTTGATGATGTGCCTCTCTGCTTAAGACAGTGGCTTACCGGGGGGGGGTTCAAACACCCCCCCCCCCCCCTCCGAAATGCCGAAGGCCCGCCAAAATCGTGCCAAACTCAACCCGACCGTGAAAACTGTTAAAAATTGCTGAATTTAGGACGCCAACACCCCAAGATGTTCGGAAAAAAGGCAGTAAAATTCTAAAACTACCTAGGTTCGCAATTGTTTTACATTAGCAATGACAATAAAGTGACTGTCTTCGTAAATAATCTTAACCCTATATATACCAAATTAATTATATGGCAAGAAAAAAATTGAATTTCAAATTTTAAGCAGTGGTTTTAATCTGATATCACATAAATGTAAGATTTTTTCAACAATATTCCATAATTTATATAAAATTTGGCCGTGACTTGGAAGTAACATTGGTATACAAAGGAACATGCAAAAACTTACATAATATGACTGACTTGATTTTATTTGTGAAATTCCATGAAGTAATTTGAGTAAGGTGTGAAACATAGATGTACCTTACATTTTGTACACATTACTTTAGGAATACCGGTACAATTTGATTTCTTACAACGCCCCCTTTTCTCGGTAAACGTCGTCACGAACTGAAGTGAGCTTCCAGCTGAGCAGAAATTAGAAAAAATATGTTAATTTTCTTGTTCATATTATTGAGGATCATGCTCATAATGCTAATATCGCCGCAACTATTTAGTTGCCAGTGCGCGCCTAGCCTAACAGTACTGTTCTCACTGATGTTCCAAACTAAACCGTTGTAAGCTGGTGTTGCATCAGAGT
>Ga0123357_10009386_pt1 | contig 12351 bp, 4 predicted proteins | sample TergutEmb28metaG_FD_89873 | JGI IMG/M metagenome (GOLD analysis project Ga0123357, IMG submission 89873) | Embiratermes neotenicus P4 segment gut microbial communities from Petit-Saut dam, French Guiana - Emb289 P4 | ecosystem: Host-associated > Arthropoda: Insects > Digestive system > Gut ... | reverse complement strand
TTTTTGGTGGGGGGGGGGAGGGTGCATATGACTAAATTGATTCAGATGTTTGTTTGCAATGAAAGGTAAAATACTGTTATGAAATGCATAACATTTGTAAATGATTTATATTTTAAACATTGTTAAATACTTTAATTGATAATAATGTATTGTAATGAAACACATGCACATGTGTGACAGAATTTGATGTACCTGTATTCCTCCCTGATTATGGCCTTGTAGAGGCCAAAACTTGCAAGAGGGACATAATAAATGGCACCTGATTACTGGTTACTGACTTCGCAAACTGTTGGATTAAATACTGTATATTCAGCCTTATTTACTTACTCCATGGAGCAGATTCCTTCTTGAGAATCTAACCGGTTTTCAGGTAGTCAAGAAATTCCCTGCATTTTATGGAACCTGAAGGTTCATTACTGCATTCACAAGTGCCACCCACCTGTCCCTATCACATATTCAACCTACTGCATGGAATACTGACTACATTAAATTTTGATCAGGAAGATTCCACATATGTCAGCTGCACTGACAAAGAGTACAGCATTCTACAGATGAACACAAATGTTATCTTCTAATGAGATAGTAATTAACCCTTACAGAAAGCAAAGGCACACAGCAAACCAAACTAGTGAGATGACCAAATAGTTCAACTGAACCTCAGTTTCAATTTCATAGTATTCAGTAATGTTGTACACCGGAGAGCACACAAGACTTATAGCCAGACCAAATCCCCTCTCTTCCAGAACCACAGCTATTACAACTCTACCAGAAGCATAATGATTATAAATGTAGCAACATCACATCTGTATGAAAATACATTTTTATAAACACTCTTACAATAATTAATTACTGGGTGAAATGCATCTTTAATTTAAGAATCCCAATACCCATTCACCACCCCTTATTTAAAAACACCAGATGATATAACATTCAAGACCAATTCAGCACTGTTAGTACAGATTATATACTACAAGATGGAAGACTGATAAATTGTAGTTTGATTCCTGGTAGGGGTAACAGATTTTTCTCTTCCACAGTGTCCAGAATTGGATGCATCCAACACATCCTCCCATTTGGGTAGTGGGATTCTCTCTCTGAAGGTAAAGAGGCTGGGGTGAGGAGCTGACCACTCACATCCAACTTCTGCCTAGGTTACGATATGTACAGTTATACCTCCACTACCCAATATGCCTTCATGACACGCAAGGGGACAACTTTGTTCAAAATTAAAAGACTCTTCTATTTATTGAAATGCATGACAAGTTGCTATACCTTAAGCCACATACCAACTGCTCATGCAATCAGACAAAGAGGCCCACATACACTTTCTGGCACTTCTTGGAAACGTAGCCACAGATTCATGATACTGTAATTTTCACCTTAAAGTAAAACAGCACTTATTCTCACCCAGTAATGAATGAAGTTTTGCCGTATAAAACATACCTAAAGAAACCTAATATTACATGTTGGTCCTAAAGCCCACTGCGTGATCACTTACTGACAAAGAATAGTAATGCTCCAACTACTAAGTAATGATGACCCACAATATAAAATGTAACAGAACCACATGTGGCAAGATATTTATAACACATTTAAAAAATCACATTAATTACACCACGCAATGGAATTATTTCTGCATAGTTTCATTCTTCAGCTTAATAATAATGTTACATATCTATAACTGTCAACATATATTTGCAATAAACCTCCAGGTGACAATCCATTTTCATATAAAATGGAAAGTATATACATAAAGGGCCAAAATCCATTTTTACATACGATTCCTGTGTTTATATTTATTGTTTTATTACAAAAATCTGGTGTCATAGTTCATGTGTAATATAACTGAACCCCATTACTTACTGCAAATGACAACATCTCCAAGCCACACACATAGAGCATTCTATGTACACTTACAGGGCACGCAAGGTTTCTCATTTAAATTTGAATGGTTGAACTTCTTCACAAATATAGCACCGTATGCAAGGTGCAGGGAGAAAACTTCATGGAATATAAATATTTTGAAACACAGGAGACACCATGGCATAAAATGAACAAACACTGCAGAATTCTTGCATGCTTAATGTTTTCTGTCACCTATTGATGACACACATTAAGTGGTGAAAGCTCTGGTGCATGTTTCTAATGAAAAGTCTTCAAATCCGACCCACAGACTAGTTGTTCAATTGCAGAGATGCAAGTTGAAACCACACTCAAATTACCCTGCTATTTATGAGAAAGAACTAAGCTCTGATTAATTACATTGATTAATTAAATAACTTCACTGACTGCCAACAGACAGCAGGCAATGCATTCTTTCAGGCTTCTGATGACCATCACACAAGACTTTAAATTACAGATCATATGATCTAAAACAGCAAGTCTTGAGACTGTGTCAGCAAGGTTCATGGTAACTGAGCATTTACATAAAAAAACTGCAAAAATGTTAAGTTACAAGACAACATATACAAGTTAAAAAGGTAACAGAATCAGTGCAATTAGTGTTTGCAGCAACTACAGCTTTCCTGCTGGATCAGAAATTAATTCAGAAGATGTCAGTCCACTAATTCAAGGAAGGACAAATGTCTCTAAAACTCTCTACTGCTTTTAATACATTTTATAAGTTATAAACATTTCATAATGTCTTGCAATACTGTATTTTAAAGCCAGGGAAGTAGCTGCCTTCATTCTGCTACAACACAATACATTATGGTATGGTTTTCTGGTACTTCCTCCATATTAGAATCTCAATCACAACGCACTCATCCCTCCAATACCTTGAAACATATCCCTGTGGGATTCAACCATTCAGATTTATGTCATCCATAACTTCTCACCATTTTGTAAACTGTTAACAAGAGAACATCTGTTACTTTACACTATGGATGTCACATTTTTAAGCCACAAAACTTTCTCACAACAAAAGAACATATGAAATTTAATTATTGCAACTTACTAGCTATATAAATAATTATAACGACAATCATACTATTTATCACTTGGCATAAAAATAACTTCACTGTTGGAAGTGTATCAAATTAGTCAACACAGTACACCCAGACAGCAATGCATTGGTCCAGTATCAGCAGTAGCAATACAGTTGATAAAAGTATGAGCATTCAGTAATTCACTGTGAATTCAACACACCTACAATATTGCACAAATCAGAGGAACTAACATTAGAGTTATAACAACAGGTGTGTCAGAATTTCATAAGATTACACACATAAATTACAATCCGCCAAACTCAAACATTTTAAAATGTTGCTGTTAATGTGTAAAGCATTGTAACACAGGATGTGATAAAAATAAACCTTATGTATATGGCATTACTTTGAACAAATTCCACGTGAAAATTGGATTGTGACAAGTGTCACAATTCTTCTCACCTCAAACAGACACTCTTCTTACTACCTACAAGATTTGATCTGAGCAGGTTAGTTCTGGGACAGCATATCTGATTTGTATCTGGCTGGTACTTGATTCAAATTCCAGTCAGAGAACTAGCCAACCTGATGCTTTTCATGGTATCCCTCAGGATGCCCATGAAAATATAATTATAACAGTTTTATGCATGCCATGACTGCTTCCTCTTTCACCCTTCCACATTCACAACACATGGACATATTTAGCTCATATGACACTATGTAACTTCTGCAGTTGATAAAGTGTTGCTACACAACATATGAATCAGTCAGCGTACAATCAGTACATATTCCATGTACAATAATTATCACCATTACCATCATAATTTCTGCCAAAGGGAATCATCTTTATGATTCTAATTTTAACAAACCCATATGACAATCATAGTAAACTGGTATATTTATCATTAGCCTAAACATAACTATGATGATGATAATGAACTGGTTTACTTGTAATCGGCATAAACACTGGTATACTTATCACTAGCAAAAACACAGGACAATCATGGTGAACTGGTAAACTTGTCATTAACATAATTTTTAAATTTGGAGGTACTATTTAACATAGAAAGTGTTTTAATTTAGCCATTCAGCATTTAAAAGATGACAGCTGTGCACAAGTGTTAAACACGATCCCATTCATTAGGGTTTATGACTGGTGTCACTAATCTTCAACTTATTAATGAACAGTTCACTTAAATCAACTGTATGTAACTTATCTTTGAAAAAGACACACCATATCTTCTGTTCTTAATATGTTTCACACCCATGCCAAAACCTGACCACTTGCAGTTACAACAAATAATGACAATGCATCACATTACTGCATCAGAACATATTGTATGCACAGTCCAGCTCACTGACCATCGCATTTCTTCAGTTCTAACATTTTTTATCCAAAGTTAAAATAAACTACAATTGCCAGTCCCGCCAAAGTGTGACATCTGAAATCCCTATTCCCATTTATTCCTGAATTAAAACATGGTCACCAAACCCACAGTAATAGGAAATTTAAAATTCCTGTTTCCAGACAGTGAGCGCTGGTTTTAAGTGAGGTGCTGAACAAAGAGAGATACCCCTGGACCTCTATGTTGGGAGTTGGGCAGGGGGCTGACATCCTCACCATGTAAGAATTCAATCATGTCACAACCCTGGCACTGGGGAGGCCATGGCCCAAAAAACAGCCAAGTTCCATACAAAAAGACGAAGTAATATAAATGTGTAGTATCTGATGGTAGCCAAGGCTACTTGGTAAATTACTCTGTTATTCATGGTGCATAACACTGTGTAGTTTGGTAGACAAGTACAAACTTTTCAGAGAAACTTGGTGCCTCCATACTCAGGCCAGGCACTTATCATCTAAAGATATTTGACAGCACAGTGTCGCATCCTAGAACACCATGATCTTCATACGGTCTTAAACAGTGGTATGTATTGCATATGAAGTGAAATGTCTGTCTCTCTGTCTGTTACACTTTCCCATCTCATGAACAACCCCAATTCAGAATGAACACTGTCCACACTCACCATCTGCACCTTCTTGACACAGAAACATATCAGAAGTTTAACATTACTCCCATATTCTTTGTACTGAAGTAATAAAATATTCAACTGGAAAACAACAAACCTGCTTCTGTATTTACACAACTTATATGACACAATAACTGCAAGTAAAGCAACTGACAAATGCTCTCATATTCTCTGAGTATGATTTACAAATGTTTATTTTTATTTGACCTTAATACCTGGAATATTTGTCTCCTTCAGCTGCCTAGTTACTTATACCCATTACACTACTACAATTCATATCATAAAACTCAAATATGGTGCTGTTTACCAATGTTTATGCATAACCATTCATTACCTTCAGCATGTGTACATGTCACAAAGTTTATATACAGTATTAAGGTCCTTATCTTTGAAAAGTCATTAACTGAATCACACAATTAGTCCACCAATTATTCTCTGACTCACAAGGCTATATATCTATATGATGATACTGGGCCAAGAAACAGACCATTACTATCAGGGTAATATAATGCAGGCAACTTAGTGCCATAACAGATCATAACCTTATATGAATATACGATCTTTAGTAAACAGCAAATAAAATAATAATAATAATAATAACTTCATAAATATAAACTGTGAAAACATATATAAATCTCTGACACTGATTTAAAAATAAATACAGTAAAACCTACACAATCCACATGAAAAAGTATCATAAAAAGTACTGGCAGTTAAGATTGCTTTTGAAGTTTGACATAAACTCAGCCACAGCTTCAGAAGAGAATGATGTTAGTAGAATGCATTAATATGCTCTTCTGAGAAACAGAAGGCTCTTCATGAGACACTATAGCCTCTTAATGAGATGCAAAAGGCTCTTATTGTGATGCTAAAGGCTCATGAGACATTGCTTAAATCAGGCAACAATTCCTCTCTAGGTGTCAAGTTTTACCTTTCAAGAACTGTGTATTTTGTAACTGCTAGGTCTGATACAGAAGGAATTTCCTAACTAGGGGCTGTAAATAAAACATTTAACTAATACATTCACATGAGTCAAGGGACACATAACTGGTCGGCAGAATCAAGTTTGTTTCTAATATTTTACTTTCTTGCAATACCTGTCATATGTTGACAAAAGCCATTTTTATCTATACTCTAAGGCAGTATATAGGACACAGACTTTGGCATTAAAAATTTCCTGTCCTATTCAAAAATACTCTAAGATACCCTACCAGACGGCAGAAGGTACCACGACAGTCATCAAAAATGTATTCATAATTTCACAATACTGCATAGTACTCAATTCTTAGAAAGTGTATGAACATATGGGCAAATTTTTCATCACAAAGAGTTATGTTCTGATTTCCATAATTAGGGCCAAGGTTCTTATACTCTATACCTGTGTGGTTTATATAGTTCTTGCAATGATGCCACCTCATTTCCTAATTCTGATGACACAGGAAATCATACAACAACACAAAAAAAACTATACAAACCACACAGGGTGAGTACAAGAACCTTGGCCAACTTCAACTGCAAGTCACCAAACCACAAACACACAGCAACACATTCACATCATACCAATGATGATCTTCCACAATATTTAAAAAAACTAGGGGTGCTGAAATCATTAGCATAACTGAGTGACAACAGGGATTCTTCAACATGCATTTTTTATCAGATAAAATATTTTATAACTGTCTTAAATATTCAAGCATACATGAACAACTTAGGATTCCTAGCTACAAAGTTTACTGGCATTATAAGTTGGCTAATTATGTACACAAGTGAATAATGACCTGCCCATTGATGGTACAAAATCAAAACATGGCAAGTGCAAACACCAATACAAAAAAAGGAATTTGTAAAGTTATGCCCACTGTGCACCAGCCAGGATAGCATAGTTGGTAAAACAACTGGCTACGGGCTGGAAAATTCGAGGAATGAATGCCAGTGGTGGCAAAATTTTCAACCCCCATCCAGACCAGCCCGGAGGTCCACTCAGCCTCCTGTACAATGGGTACCTTATCTCTTTCTCCAGGGTGAAGCTGCCAGGGTGTGTTGTTGACCACCCACCCCTAGTGCTGAGGTTAAAGAAAGGGTACAGCTATACCTCTACTCTCCATCTGGGCTTTCATGGCCTATTGCAGGATGAATTTCACTTTTACATTTTATGCCAAAACAATAATCATTTTAGCACGTATCTCTGTCAAAACTGTGGGTGTGAAATTAAATGACTATTAATTACTACCATCTAAATTCTCACAGACATTATGAATGAATAAGAAAGTATTTTTCAATGTAGTATTATCAGACATGTTCAATATGATGCATCTACAATGTGTCAGCTGAAAACTAGTGTTGTAATTTTGTTCTATACCGAACTCCCTCTTCAGCCACTTCATATCTGTGTAAAACATGACAGGAAATATATCTGTTAATGCAGTCCTTATCCTCTCAAAGAATACCTCTAAAAGCTTAAAAAGCTCTTTATACCATTAGGTAAGTTCTGTAGAACTTCTACAAGAATCTATGGCAATTTGAACCCTAGGAAATACTCATGTTCACAAAACAGTACACATGCATGTGATAGTAAATCCATATGGGCTAACTGACAGATATATGCTCAATGATCTTTCATATGCCTGCTGGAAATGGATTCCCTTCCAATCCACCACGGGCACACACTTGTGGAAAGGTTTTTTTTTTTAAAACAAGAAAAGGCACTTTATGTTCCCCAGTTTCCAAACATAAATTCACTGATATGAAACAAGTGTTTTGCAGGGCTACCATGCCTAAGTCAATTCACACCTGAAGTAAGCCGCCTGGAAACAAATGTTGTATCTACAAGATGATGATATCCAGGATACCCATTTAACACAATACAGCAGCACAAGGTACAAAGGAAGAGTGCAGTCCAAAAATTAATTTATAGACGTAGCCATTAGAAAAATTTGCCTCAAACTAGTCGGCATCTTCTCTGGAAACGTTTGCCTTTGAAAGCTTACTTGCTTCAGTCAGTGCAGCTGCTAAAACTGAACTACAGATGCAAAAGATATGAGATCTCCTGTATGCATCAAGATAAATTTGAAGGGGCCGGTGTGATGGCACAGCTTCTTTTCAGTGTTGACGCCACATTTCACTGAATGGCAAAGTCAACCAACAGAATGTTCATATCTACAGTTCTCAAATACTCTCACCAAGTCATCAGGCATAAAGATGACTTCACAAGAGCAAGTATGATTGTGCCATTTCACATCACAAAATTTATGGCCCACTCTCTTGTGTAGATAAATCAATTACAAACTGGCTTATTCCACACATTCATGAAGCTGGTGATTTCATCACCCAGCAAGATGGTATGCCTCCTCGCATTTACTTGATGGTGTGAGAACATCCGAATAATACAGAACCACAGCAGTGAGTGTGAAATGGTCCAAAGAACATTACATAAAGTGTGTCAGAACTACCAAATAGTCATACACTGTGTGGCGCTCACATCAAATACCTGTGAGGCTCACAGGAAACCTTCAAAGACTCTCTAATGAACAGTGCCCCATCAATAACAAGTACTAATTCAATCCCTATGAATTTTTGAAAAAGTTCACATCTTTTTGAATTGCCCTGTACATAGTGGTATTAGAACTAAATTAACAAATCATGTGGCCCTGGCTAATAGTATGATTTTAAAATAACTGTTATGGGAGATAAAAATATTGCACATGTATATTCCTGAAAGATAATGAAGCACCAAACAACACAAAATGTTGCTCAGGTGGCTGCTGAAAATATAACAATTCTCTTGTGTAATAAAATGCAAGCCCCACAATGAACACACTGGACTGACTAACTTTCAGATCAAACCAATAACGTACTCATTAGAGATCACAGGAAGGTAATGGGAATCCCTCACCATGACAGCCAACACCTGAGACTTTCTACAAGGCACTTTAGTGAGACGCTCTGTTGAACTGGAAAGGCATAGTTAACAAAGCAGAGTAACATTTATTGCAAGACAAAGCAACAAGGGAAAAAACCTGCAACTGATGCCAGAACTGACAGAGAGAGAGAGTTTGTGCTCTGAAAATAGCTAAAAACTGTACCACCCAAAAAGCAGCTTATAAACAAGAAAATTGTCATGCCGAAGGAGTGTGTATGCCGAACAACTAATTATGAAAGATTTGAAATGTGTCACAGTAAGCAACCATATTAACTACATTATGGGACTGTAAATACTGCAGTATTACCACACTCAGGATTTCATTCCTGCTTGAAGGGTTGCATAAATCTTTCCCAATACTCCCTCAGGATGACCAAGCCTGGTATTAACTTACAGAAAATTGGGCTCACCCCATGAAGGCAACAAGACCATTCACTTCAAGCACACTTACAAGTGGAATGACTGAACCTCAACAAATATGTTCTCTGTTCACTGAAATCTACCAGTAAACAGTGCTGGACTGTGAAGGTTTTACTGTTAAGGTAATATACATAAGTAATAATGTTTCTATAATATATTAGCAAGCACCATCTTAAAACATAATCGACTGATCATGAATCTGTCATGTGGGAAGGTTACCTATGCTTTAGCCACACAGTAGAACCTCCTATGAGTATTGCTGTTGGGCAGGAATATGATATATTGACACATCTATTAAGAACAAGATGACCAATATCAGACATTCTGAAGAAGGTTTGCAAAAGCAACAAGAATTGACAAACTGTCTTCATAAAAACAGATGATTATGTTTCCTTGTGCATCAGAATGGTGCATGCTAATATTAACATGTAACTTCCAATCACACTTGAACAGAATGCTGTTTTATAAAAACAAATGATTCATGTTCATAAATTCATACAATCCCTGCAAATCTGTGATATGTTACAAACATAACAAAAATGTCTTTTACAGCCTTTAAAAACCAAGATAAAATTTAAATAATCCAGTCTTTAAAAATGAAGTACCAGTAACAATAACATCACTACTCTGTCTGGTGCGCTGTTTCAGCTCTCCAGTTTGTTGATACTCTGACTTTCCTTCAATCTGGTTTTGTTTCATTTATCAAGAACCATCTTTCCCTTGCCAAGTGTTGTATTTCCTTCCTGGAATTTTGAAAAAGAAGAGTAATGTGTTTCAGAGTCATCTAATTAAAGGCACAATGAATTGCTCAGGCTGACTTACAAGGACAATTAGTTAGCTGACAAAACTCTCAACTGCATCAGTCTGTATATCACAACTATATGGAATACAGAGTAAACTAGTTTCTTCAATTCATTCAAAATTTATAAAAACACATGTTAAGAATATAGTGCAACAAATAATCTATTGATGAAGACAGTTTGTCAAAGTATCATCATTACTTACGCTCACGAATAAAAACCATAGCAACTTACCTCCATCTTCTTCATCGATACTGAAGACAGGTGCCATATTGCGATAAGGTTTGCCAAGTTTATCTGCACTGCTAACATGTCGTTCCACTGCACTGCTTCCAGTTGGATTCACAATATAGTCAAACAGCTTTTCTTTGACCTCAGCAGATTTAAGCTTCATAGCCGCACTACAAGGAAATTGTAACATGGCTGTCCACATGATCCACAATAAAGAGGCAGCATATTTAAAATGGAAACTTCAAGCCCTTGTCAGGCATGATAGGTGCCTTCTGTTATCAAGTGTCACATGGCAAGCACTCTTCACAGACAGGAATAAGTACATGATCAAATGGATAGGTATATATAGTAGTAAGAAATCCTAGTTTATATCAGGTCCAAAACTCCAAATTATTCAAATGGTCTGAGACTGTTTCCTTATATGTTTTCCCCATTCCAAAACCCCACTATTCGGTGCTTCACAACCTATGCAAGAGAACAAGCTTTGCTAAAAGCAAGAAAAAACAGGTAACAAGGTCAGTAAGTACTTCAAAAACTCACAAACTACAATTCACTACACTATTTCGTTAAACTACAATTCACTACACTATTTCATCTTAATTTTAAAAAAAAGTTATGAAGGCTACTGCAAATGAGCTTTCAACACAGAATTCAATACCTGATTTTTCCAAAAAGATCTGAAGAACTTCTGTTAGGTCGAAAAGTTTCAGAGTCTTCACCAGCAACGTCAGGGGTGCACACTACACAACTCTGAGGATTATGTTCATCTAAATTGTTGCTAACATCTTCACCAAAGTTTTCATGAATTGCTGCAATATTTAAACATAAGTTCTAGTTATAAAATGTGATAAATTGTTAAAGTCACAAACTACTAATATATTACAACCCTCAGAGAGAGAGAGAGAGAAAAAAAAAATGCTTAAAGAACAACACGAGAACTGCGCTATTCTGAGCTATTATGCAGCATAAAGTGGTAATTCCTTACCAACGTTTCAGGACAACCTATTGGTCATATCTTGAAGGGTCAAGAATTCTTGACTGTTGAAGATGGGACCGATAGGTTGTCCTGAAATGCTGGTAAGGAATTACCACTACATGCTGCATAACAGCACAGAAGAGCGCAAGTCTCATCTACTTCGCAGCGGAAGCCTGAAATCATGCACTAAACCTCAATACATTTCAATCATAATCGGCTATCCTCAGTGGGCACACTTTCAAACACAAAACAGTTACGCTTCAAAGGCTGTGGTATAAATTACTACACATACCAGGTACAGCTTTCCTCCCTTCTAGTCCTAGGTTTCCCAAACAGTTTCTTCCCATAGGTTTTCTGACTAAAATTCTATATACACTTCTCATTTCCTCTATATGTGCTACATCTTCCAGTAACCTCATCCTTCTTGACACGATCACCTTAACTGTATTAGAAAAGCAGGACAAACTAAGAAGTTCCTCACATATTCTCTTTCTTGGTTTAAATGGTTTCAAATCACTTTTCTCCCAAGTACACTCAATGTATGTTCTTTGCTTACAACAAAAGAATACATTTCACTCCCATACAAAATCATGCACAAAACTTTACTTAAATATACTGAACTTTCAGGCATTCAGTGAGGACATGGAAAGACAGACAAATCCAGACTGATGAGTAGCATGCTTTGCTAAAATTTAGTTTGTTACTATGGCCTTCATGAATAATTTTGGATTGTTTGTGATGTTCACAGGTATCTGAATTTCATAACATTACACTATGGCAGGATTACTGTATCCACTACCTCCACCCTTCAAACACAAGGAGAACTAACAGAGTAAAACATACATTTGAATATTTACCCTGATACCCTCCAGCAAGCATGCTAACGTAATGAGTGTGCTTCTGCAGAAAGGAAGCAACAACCATAAAACATACATAGGTGTATCAAAAAGTTTCGAGACTTGTTCCATAGACCGCCAACCGATGGCAGTACGTGAATGCGTGCGCTGTGCTTGGGAGCAGGGAACGTCGCCACTCAGTATGCCGAGTGGC
>Ga0123357_10009385_pt1 | contig 12351 bp, 5 predicted proteins | sample TergutEmb28metaG_FD_89873 | JGI IMG/M metagenome (GOLD analysis project Ga0123357, IMG submission 89873) | Embiratermes neotenicus P4 segment gut microbial communities from Petit-Saut dam, French Guiana - Emb289 P4 | ecosystem: Host-associated > Arthropoda: Insects > Digestive system > Gut ... | reverse complement strand
TTATTTTTTTAAATTTTAGCACACCCTGTATATAAAATGTGAATAAAACAGGAACCAAATCCGTTAGAATTATGAAACAAACTGCATTTTGAAGAGGAAAAAAACTGAGAGTATAAACCATGTTTAAAATATTCAGTACCTATATTTGTTGAATAAATATATAAAATGCAACATTTAGAGGTTAGTGGTGCGGTACGACCACTATAGTCATCTTTAGGCGCCAAAAGGTTAAGTGACTCTCTGACTCTGATTGCTACTTTATTTATGTCCTTTGTACAGCACCCAGTTCACTATCTTCTATCATTTTCATCAAAGTTGATCCGCCTCATGGTATTGTGTCCTGATAAAAGCAGGTTATAAACATTCCATCTGATAGTGTACTGATTCCTCAAAATCTGCCCATGTTCCATGCCTTGGGAACAGCTTATCACCACCTGTTGAGGGTCTTCTCTTGCACCCACAACAGCATGATAGATTCTGACTTCCCACCTTAAACTTCTGTAGGTGGACAAAGATAAATCAGAAGCAGAGTCAAGCTCTGATGTAAAGCAAGAGAAATTTTCTCAGGTGAAATGAGGTTTTCCGGTCAGCAATGTTGATGTTGTCATATGAAATACTACTGTACTTAGTACCACACATTACTACTTCACATTTATTGGTGATTCACATGTAAATTTTTAGACGTGGTGCACACCATCTCAGATTACCACACTCCCAGACTACTGCCCTTGTGTCTGATCACTGTTTCTCATTCCTGATCACGCATATACCTATCCAATTACTCTTTTACCATCTTTAGATTGGTTTCCTTTCATTCCATCTCCTCTTATCTGAATTTCTGAGTCCCCTTTGCTCCTCCCCCCCTCCCTCTTGTTTTCCAGGGTGACACATTCTACACATTTCTCTCGATCGACTGGTCAGACAATGAAGGAGAGTCTCTGTGGGAACAAAACACCGACACAAAGCATAGCCAAAAAGTCACAAGTGCCTGTACTAAGGTTAAATCCATAAATCTGTCAACACCAACAGAATGCCATATTAAACTCCCAAATATCTGGTTTTTACAGTAAGTTTCAAAGCTGTCATGACTGGATGGACATGGGTGAAATGTGAGAGGACTGAGGGCCATAGAGTCCTTCCCAATTTAAGGCGCAGACACAAAAAATGAAGACAAAAAGTGTTCCTCTTCCTCATGTAGAGGAGTGGTCCAGCTGGGACTCCAACTCAATCAATGTTTGGCTATGTCTTGCATGTCATTATGACCATCTACCCCAAGTACTTACAATATAAAAAATAAAAAATATGAAATACAAACCTGGTAGCTGTAATTCTTCAATATACCTTTTTGCCAGACATAGCAAATCAGGTGTTGGCAAATAAGTAACATTTAAATACAAAGCCAATTTTTTTGCCACTTTGTATAGGGCAAAATATGTGGGTTTTTTTGTATAGCGACCAAAGGTTACAAGATCATGACCTCTGAGTTTCACATCATCTGGGAAGAAATGAGCCACTTCATAGAATGACAGCTCACCCTCTTCCACCCACCTGTAAAAAACATAGATAATAAGAATCTGAAAATTAGGCTTACCACTTCCAACAGTATGCATGTTACATTTCACACACACACACACACACACACACACATATATATATGAACCCACATGCATGCTCTAACTTTATCTTTGCTGAACACACACTTCTACTGAATTTTAAAATGCCTATCACGTGCTGCTGTCTTTGGTTACTTGGTGAACCTAATGTGAGATTGGTTTAAGCTTATGAAATACAACATAGTCAGCTGCACTTCTTGCCACCATGACATAAAAAGAAAGGAAAAGGGACATCTAACCACTGGACAATTTTCAGTAATTCCTAATATATCAGAAATGCTGATGATAGTGACCATGAATGACCACAGCATGGCTTGTCAAACATCTTGAAACAATTTGGGATGCACAGAGACAAAGTCTAAAGTTCACAGACCATACATTACCATTGTATATTATAAGCCCATATTTTGATAGTATGTAACAATCCTTAAAGCATGAAGCTTACATCCATATTATTTATGGCAGGGCTCAACAAATCTCAGGTGCCAGGTCTGTCACAGAGAAGCAAACTGCCAACTGATTGACAATCTCAACACTAGAGGTTATGTTTCCTATTCTCATTGCCTTACTACATGTTTGTGCAGATCATAAGGATTTTTATTTTGGAAACAAACTTTACTGTGCTTTTGAAATCTCCCACCAAAGTTCAATGGAGGAAATTTTTGTGAATATAACACCACCTTACACTTTTGGTACAGTGCAATATTCTGATACAGCCTTTATTCATGTGCTCAAAAATGGTGAAAGTCTGTTGTAACAAGTATAGTAGAACTCCACTTATCCAGATTAATTGGGATAGTGAGCCATCCAGACATGCAGAAAATCTGGATAAGTGGATTTTTCTTTGAAAATAGGCTACACTGGTAATTTGAAGTTTGGCTGTTATTGCTTTATCTGCATCTAAACTTTTCAACCACACCTGATTTGAAGTTCTAGAAGCCATAACACTGTATTGCACTTGATCCAATAACCAGTAATTTCAAGGCAAATTAGTTTTGTAGAATTCTCGACATAAACCTGCATCTAAACTTTTCAACCACACCTGACATGAAGTTCTAGAAGCCATAACACTGTACTGTGCTTGATCCGATAACCGGTAATTTCAAGGCAAGTTAGTTTTGTAGAATTCTGGACAAATTTGCCCAAAGGGTCAAGCAGATACGGATAATTGGCGATCTGGATAACAAGCGTCCAGATAAGTGGAGTTCTACTGTATTTATAATAGCATCAAAAAAATTGTTATAGTAGACTTGCAAATGGTGACATACATGCTGCACCTGAAATGAAACAGGGTGCTTTTACAAGTGCTCTTGATATATAAAAACTGTAAAAACAACGTTCACTTGTGCTTAAGAAGACATTACTCAACAATGACATGCACCACAACCTTATTCCACCCAGGAAATGACTCAGCAGACTCCACTCTATCTACACACAGTGGTAACAGTTTATGCTAGCAGCAGTAGTACCTTCTGCAGTCAGCCCAGATATCCTTCGATGACACCTTGTGTTTGTTTTATCTCTGTGTTTTATTCAAATGAATATCCTGTCTTACCTCAATATATCACTGAGCTGTATATCATCCTGTAAAATCTGCAGCGCTATATACAAGATGGCCAATAACTTGACACGTGAAAGGACAAATGGATTTGATGTCTTCACAACTTTGCTAGTACTTCTGTTCCGATTCATGATTCGTCTGCCTGGAAAGGCTCCATATTTTTTTTTTTGCTGAGAATGTAGTTTACGTGCTTGAAATGAGAATGAAAGTCTGTGAAATAAAATTATTATTGTTATAATAAAACAATGAATTTACATTGTTCCTCTATATTCTTATATTTTGTCTCAGCTTTCCACATGTTTGCAGTGAATGAAACTACTCATATCTACTATACTTCCACTAAATCACATTATTATTATGTACAAACAACTCCACATTATAAGTTATACTGATATTTTTCCGCACCTTGGAAACGTGGTACATGTCTCAACATCTGCCTTCACCTGTCCCCTAGACGATGTCTCCAGGCTCCTCATACTTTCATCAAAATCACTCATTGCATGTTTTGACTGCTGGGCATCTTTCTCATATTCCTCCTCAAAAAGTGCTTTCTGTACATTATGGAAACAACCAACATAGCTTTAAGTTACACAGAAAATTGTAACCTAACAGTATATAAAATTAAAGCATATGGGTGGGTTTAATTGGTCCAGCAGCATGATACATCTTGAAAACCATTCAAACGATTGAAATTAAATTTGATACTGGGACTATATGACTGACATAAAACATAAAAAACAGAATTAAAAAACTGGGTGGGCTAGGATAGCATAGTGAGTACAGCAACTCACTACGTGCTGGATGGTCCGGAGATAAAATTACAGTATGGGGTGAGATTTTCTGCACCTGTCCAGACTGGCCCTGGGGCCCACAGTCTCCTACACAATGGATATCGGGTCTTTCCCTGGGGGTAAAGCAGCCGGGGCGTGGCACTGACCACCCACCCCCATCTAGCGCCAATGTTAAGGAAAAAGTAGAGCTGTACCTCTACTTCCCTTCTGGGCCTTCGTGGCCTGTTCTAGGGTGAACTTTATTTAAAAAAACTGGAGGAAGAGAAGACAGTGATTGGCAGTATACAGTAAAAGCTGTCATGTGAATTTACTTGTAGTTCGTACAGGTCCAATATAATTCTTATAACCTTACATGAAGTTCAAGTCATAAAAATGCTCATTATACAAAAAGAACTGTACATAACATAAAAAATACATCCCTCGTGTTAATACCTATAACTTTCATTTGTAGCAATGAAATGGAGTAAATATTTAATACAATATAAGGAAAAACAACCTTCTGGCAGGCAGTACAAGTTCTGTTGTATTTGCAGCAACCAATGCACAGCTGCAATAAATGAGCATCAAGATGGATGATATATGCAAAACTAAAAAGAATACGTTTGGAAATGTCGCACACCTCCCCAATCTTCCTCAGTCTGCAAATGTTCTTGTGTCCTGCAAGCTGTCAATACATGGCAGCAGCAAAGAGGTGAAAATGAATGCTAAGTGTGCATCACCATATATTTCAGAAAACATCAACCCTTCCACTACCTTCACAGTTCTAGCTATGCAAGGTACCAAGCATCCACAATAGTTAATGTTCTTCGTTTGGCTGTCGCAACAACAGCAGGCTGCTCCAAACATTACACTGCCTGTGCCAAATGTATTACAACCTGGGAACTTGGGACAACAGCTCTCAAAACACATGGTGAGTGATTGATTGATTAGCAACTGGGTTCGAGACCTTATGATCTCAACGCACCTAGGCCTTAACTGACGGGCCTTTTGTGCCCCATATCGATTTATGGGAGCCCTGTTACTTTGCTAAAGTTCCAGGTGGCCTCCATACTTATACTCTTGATGTCCTCTGGCTCCAAGAAGGAGTCCAGATACACGTGTCTGTGTGAAGCCAAAGCTTCACATTCACAAAGAACATGGGCCAAGGTTTCTTCCTCTGCTCCACATCTCCTACAAAGTGGACTGTCTGTCAGCCCATTAGGTGAAGATGTCTCCTAAGGGTATTATGTCCAGTGAGAAGGCCAGTAACAGCCCTGGATTGTGTCTTTTAAAGGACAAAAACCTAACCTTGGCACCCAGACAGGGTCCCAAAATTAGTTCTTAAGTCTGTCTTGGGGTGTCACCAAGACCTTGCCACCCTGCTCATTGCTAGTTAACCAACCAACATCTAATCCTTCTTCGTATATTTTGGCTAGAGACTCCCAAGGCCAGCTCAGGTCCATGAAACCTTAGAGCGGAGCCATCCCTTGCGAGCTCGTCGGCGATCTCATTTCCTCATACTCCAGCATGTCCAGGGACCTAGTACAGCCCCACTGCATGCTGGGTAGAGATATCATTCAATGTCTTTTGGCACTGTTGGACCAATGGAGACATGGTTCTGACAGCCCGGAGAGCTTTCAAAGCTGCCTGATCACATGGTGATTACTGTATGTGGCATTCAGTGACTGAGAATAATTTATTACAAGACACTACTGTATGGTATGACACATTTGTAACAAACCAAAATATCATACTACAAAACAAAGTTATATTTCATGCCTTACTTTATATTTACGAAGATTAATCTTAGCTGGGTGTTCGTCCGTGCAACTGGAGATTACTGATGGAGCTGTCACAGCTTTCTCTGGTATGGCTCTCTTGAATGCCTTCATTCCATACCGCCTTCTCTCCTCAACATCACAGCCGTATACCAATTTTGCATCTCTAGAAGGAATTATGAAAACGAAATTCATTTTGTAACATAATCTGAGACTGCGGTATGTGTTCAAATCATGAGGCACACTTGTACATCTGTAGAAGTATGTGGAGGACAATTAGTCATTTGAAGCATGAAATCACAGTGAAACCTCACAGGAGTAAGGGCAGCAGCAATGATGATAATGACTATGATGGGCTAGCAAGTACATGACCATAAGGTCTTCTAACTTCCACACAAAGCAACATAAATACATACAAATATTTTTTTTTTGTTCAAAAATTAAATATGTCATATATTACCTGGGATGGTAGTTAATTCCTAGCTTTGGCAGTCTTGACTGTTTCTTTGATGTAAAAGCTACTTCAAGCTTCTTGAGGTATGTAGCCCATAATTGTAGTACTACTATTTTAACTCTCTTCTGGGCTCCCAGGCCTATCAATTCATCCACTAAACCTTTCAGTATAAAGTTATAATACTCCCATGATGTCCATCCATTTGAATCATCTAAAAGGAAAATGATCAGTCAGTAACAAATGATAATGTTGTATGGATCATCAGGCATAATATTAAAGCTAACATCCAAACTGAGTAATAAGGAGGGCATAAGAGTTCTACATATTTCAGTATGATCATGAATAAAAACAAGTTTAAGTTCACGCGTTTTCAGGATTTCATGGTGGGGATTGCTCAAATGATAGTCTTCTGGGTAATTACACTACGTACAATTGTAAGCTTGTTCCACCATTGTGGATGAACATGCTGTCTCCATCCTTAGAGTTACATTAGGACTACAGCCAGGTAGTCAGTCAGTCATTCCACCTTTGCACTGTGCCATTCACACACTTCAATCTCTGTAGTGGACAAGTGTCGTATTGTGCTGCAGCACCCTCTGAGAAGGTTGCAGATCTGTCCACTGTCAGAAGTCACCATCTTTGTTTGTTGTACATCTTTAAATATTTACTGATTACATGGTAGGGAACAGGCTTAGGATAAGGACTGGTGCTGGGCTCTTTTGAATGCAGTAATGAACCTACAGATCCCATAATATGCGGGGAATTTCTCAACTAGCTGAGGAAATGTTAGCGTCTCAGGAACAAATCTGCTCCATGGAGTTAGTTTGTAGTAGTCTATATACATATCTTTCAGAGCTTAACTCTCTTCATGCTGGGTGGCATATCTGTGGGGTACCAGTGTCTTGCAAGTTATGCTACCAGGTGATCTACTGGCCACCATTTTAGTTGTGTTAAGTTTCTACCTCAACCATGAATCTACAGAAGCAATGACATCATTGACAAGCATTACTGTTTTACTCACCACCTATTTTAATATTCTTCTATTTTAACACATTATCAATTTTTAGCAAAACCTAACCACACAGCCTGGCACTAATAGTCATGTTGTAAGATGTACAAAAACCAAACTGGCTTACATCCAGCAAGTTTCTTTCTTCAGTGTACGTTTGGGCTATTTTTAAAATTATCTTCCTGAACAGCTTGGCCATTGTGCAGGAGGAGGCAAATTATGGTCCTTGTTGACTTTGGACAAGGTCATTATTTTTGCTTCCCTCCAGGATACTGAAATGTGACTGCAAAATACAATAACCAAGAAAATGTTTGAGTGTATCAAAGGTTTCTTGGAAGGTGGATGAGGCATTTTTTTTTAAGTGAGCAACTTGACAGGTCTTTCCCATTTGGCTTTAGTATGTCCCAGGGTTTCATTCTTGTGGGGGGCTGCTATCTACAGCTTTGGGCTCAGCTTAGGCTGTAGCCTCCACCCACCATTCATAATCTTTGTCACACTAGTCACCAAATGTAAACTGGTCTTCCAAACATCAGCAATCACTGCCTTCCTCTAAGTCAAGTTCTCATTGTTTTAAAGAACCAGTTAAGTGCAGTTTTACATGCTGGATCCAGTATTGCAGGCCACATTTTTCTTAGCCTCAGTATCTACTTCAGCAAGTGATCTAAGCCAGGCAGATCAACATGTAGGTCTAAAAGTATAATTTTCTTGCTGCCAACCTACATGCTGGGGCTACAGAAGTTCATGCATAGCCTTATACACTTCTTACCTGATCTAGTTTGGATTCTAGTGTAAGGCTCTGAAACCTTCCCACAGTGAATTTTTCTCCAATTCCTCACCCTAACATAATCCAATATGTGGAAAATGACTAACAGTTGATCTGAGTCCAGACCACAAGAGACAATGACATCTTACAATCACACATTTTGACAAATGACAGTGTTGAGCTTATCATTATTCCATGCAAGAGAGTAATGAGTTGGACACTGCACTGCTGAAGTTTTAAAATCACTCACATCCAACAAATCTAACAGTTGGACAAGTCTTGCTCTCAGTTGTTCCACTTACACCTTGTTTGTCTTCACTATTTCTGCAGATTTCCAGCTCTCCTCTAGTTAAAGCTCTTTGCAGCAGGTTCTTCACATCGCATAACATTGCTGCATCTATCCTCTGCAGTGCACTGAAAGACCTCTTCCCTGCACGAAGTTTGCACAGGTTTACCCATTTTTGCATCGTACTATTCATTATTTCAGTCCAGTCATTGCTCTCTCGCTCTTTGACGGTGTACAGCCCACAAGAATGGCAACGTTACCTCTTACATTATACAAGTACCTTATCATAAAATCAGAAATCCAAGTTTGTGTATCCAGCAATTATGAGGAAAAAACAAGTAGATTATAAAGGAAGCATGCATGGACAGCAGGCAATCAGAGGTACAAAAAGGTATGAGCAAACAGACTTTGTACTAAGTGAAATTGAGCGATAACAGTAGCTGACCCTTCACTGGTATCCAGCAGCATCAACCATTATTTCTACATGATCATCAAACCACAATTTCCCATGGGAAAAGAGAAAAAATGTGAATGTCACAGACAATAATACCCTATCACTAACCACATACAGTAATATACACCAGGCCAAACTATCTTCGGTGCAGTAACTGAAGTGGTAAATTTCCTTTACAGCAAATTGGTTTTTTTTAAAGATATGGTGTTATACAAGCAATTTTTTAAATTAAAAAGTCCCCACAGTCAAAAACATTTGAGCAACACTGGACAGCCCCAATTTATATGCCAGCATATCTTCAAACCAAAGACACAGAGAAGAAATAAAATGGAACCAACAATCCCAAATATTCAGACGATAAGAAGTATCATAACATGAAAAATCAAGATTAACAAAAAAAATGAAATAATGTATCTTACTTCACTTTTAATAATGCTTATTAACAATTAACTCACCTTTGTACTCACTGACAACAGTCTGTACATCAACCTACAAGCAGTTGTGACATACCATAAGGGTGTATATAAATATGGTTATCAATAGGTAACATTGTAATGCACTGCACATGTTACTTCTCACAGGCCAAATTCTTTCTGCTATTTTAGAATGCTGTCACAGAATCTCCTGCAAGCATATTTTAACCTATACTGGTGTTTACTGATTTTCTAATGAATCAGGAAAAATAATGAAAAGTTGCGCAACATAAAAAATTTATTATTTTTAAAAATGGGTGATCTGGGTAATGACAGTGTGTAATCTGGTCAGTGGGAACCAATATTTCAGAGAAACATGGTGCCTTCATCTTCAGGGTAGTGTTCTGCTTCCATTGTTGGGGTAGAAGTCTTCTATCTTGAGGTATGTTTGTTTGACCCTTCGGTGTCAGAATTAGATTTGTGGTTGAAGGGGGTCATGAGGAAAAATTCCGATAAAAAATTATTCTCACATTTCAGCAATGCATAAAAGCACTATATATCAGCTCAGGGCTGTGCAGAAAGTGCCATAATCAACACATAATGAGCGATGACTTCAGCTGTCCTTCATTTTGCTGAATGTGGCACTGTGTGACAACTACAGTTGTCATTACACACCAAAGGGTTAACTGCTGGTACCAAATAGCATACTACAAGGTTACACAACCTAGTAAACAACTCTATGAGTCTTTACAACTATGAAAAACATACATATCACATTAAAAGAAGTTCAGAGCATTTAGAATATTGTACTATTGTCATTGTGCAGAATCATATTTTGTGTAGTCATACACACAATATACTCACCAGACTTCTCTTTTTCTGTATTAGTATTATTATTTTTAGCTCTTGTACTTGCTCTTGTAGTACTGTATAACTCATGAGCATGTTCACGAAGTTCCTGAAAAGGTACAGAATTATCCAGTGCTTGATAGAGAGAAGTTAATTTTAAACTGCGTACTCACTTCCACAATCTATAAGCCACACATACAGACTACTTTCCATCAGTCACATGATGGACGAACAGATGCAACATGCATTCTGTCTAGTGGTGGAGCTTGGTTTCATAGCAGTGGACAAGTAAACTCACAGGATAACAGATACTCATCTGCATAAAATCCCATGTTAATCTACAAAGTGTCACTGCATGACATTAAAAGTGATGTTTGGTGTGCTATGATTGCAACCAGGATTACTGACCACATTAATTCACAGTAAATTGGAATAACAGCAACAGACACACTACCTACTGCCAAGCAAAGCAGTCTGTGAAGTGAACAGTATAGACCATATAAAGTAGTTATCCTGTGGTATCACCTACAAATATGACAGGTAAGGAGACTGTGTGTTTGCCAGGTTATTAACATACAACAGAAACAAGAGAAGGCATGAGGGACTCCATGTTGAACTCACCCAATAGGGAATAAACATTATCATGCATGTTGGGACACTTTTTAAACATATCTGTTCTCAGTTTCTAAGACAATGTATTAATGAAATCATTTGCAGCATTTTCATCTTGAACCAAGAGTCACTAATATGTCGCTACAAGAACGGTCGACAACTCTGCAAGATCACACCAAATTCCTGACATACAATTTTTATTACTGAATGCACTTAATATTTAGACGTGTCTTATATCCAGTAGGTTTTTCAACCTCTTAGGATCAATTTGAATTGACATTTACATTACATACATTTCATGCATCCATCATACACACAGCCCACATGGTTTAGGATATGAAACATGTCATTATTACAAAGTATGACTGCACAGCAATTGTGTCATGTTGAAAAATACAAAAAAAAATCACACATGACATAAAATAACACTTGAATACAAGACAAACACACACAAAAATCATGTATGACATAAAATGGTATACACGTCAAATATGCAATATAATGTGATGTGGTGTAATATAATGCAATGTAATATATAATAGATTATACTATATCTTTATTGTCAAGGCAAGCTACACAAAATACACAAGAATGAACAGTCCTAATTTCATCACTAAAATAATACAAATACCCAGTCATAAAACTCTCAATACAGTACCACATTTCTTGTTATTCACAGGTCAGTATTAAACTTAAAAGGTTTCCTGCTCTCATAGTAAGCATCCTTAACCAATCAGATATGTGATGCAGTCTTGATATGCATATAAAATTACAATAAATATTACTGTTCACAATGCCAATAATGTGCACATAATTTGTTTCATAACTCAGCTTCTAGATTAGATTCACAGTAATAATCCATGAATTCATTCACAGAATAAAATGAGTGGTCATTAAACAACGTCTCAATTACTCTACAAATTGTTTTTCTCTTTCACTGAGTCAGAAATATATTTGGATATGCCATTTGGGATATTAACACTTGCATAATAAACAATTTTTTGATACAGTGTCAAATTTGCTCATGGCATATGAAGGTGTAATCTTCTTCGTACACGTTTTCTTTGAATTCTATAATTAAAAGTAAGATAATCCAATCTGTTAGCCAGAGAAGTCACTCAGGACAACATGTATTGGAAAGGTAAGGCCAATATTTTTAATTCTTAAAAATTTAATAAATAACTATTAAGTGGTAATTTGCATGTAGCTTTGTTGGTGGATAAGTTGTTCTCTAAAACCAAACACAACTACATCTCGCATAATTTGACAAGACTTAAAAGAAAATTTGGTCAATAATTTAAAGTTTTACTCATCCCCTTCTTGTACTCTGGTTCTAAAATCGATCACTGAGTCTGTGTAGAAATGAATGACTGCATTTGTGACTAACAGACTGAGCACGTTTTTATCTTGCTAGATACTTCGTCATACCTGCGACTGTGTCTGACATTCTGAACAGAAATAGAACCCACATTCCTTATAGTACTCCGAGCCACCACACAATGGACAAGTTGCTGATATCGTTTCCATTGCGAAACGCATTTAAGAGACGAGCTACAAAAATGCCCCAAAAATTCCTTCCCACTTCTTACCACCTGCAGCACAACAACAGGTAAATTAGAACTTCACGTTTCAACCGACCACTCATCCTCCTGCGCATGGATACGCACAACCACAGATCATACCTATATAGATACGAAACTCAATGATATAGGGTGGGCAACAAAGATTGTACTGCCATCTCTGTGTGATTACAAGTATTAAAACAACGATGAGGCGACAATGCGGGCCC
>Ga0123357_10009384_pt1 | contig 12353 bp, 6 predicted proteins | sample TergutEmb28metaG_FD_89873 | JGI IMG/M metagenome (GOLD analysis project Ga0123357, IMG submission 89873) | Embiratermes neotenicus P4 segment gut microbial communities from Petit-Saut dam, French Guiana - Emb289 P4 | ecosystem: Host-associated > Arthropoda: Insects > Digestive system > Gut ... | reverse complement strand
TTGTGTCTATTGTGTGTATTGTGTGTATTGTGTGTATTGTGTGTATTGTGTGTATTGTGTGTATTGTGTCTATTGTGTGTATTCTATACTACAGGCTCCACTCTTATTTGTAATGAGAAGTTTCAAAAGTGAATAGTTTTCTCTCCGTCCAATTCAACTACATTTCATGTAGAAATAGCTATATGTTTCGTTAGTTTGCGTCCATCATCAGGCCATGAATATTGTATTTTAAAATAAAATAAAATACATTACATAGGTCTACATATTCACCGTATGGTTTCACCACGTGCAATTGCGCAAGTTTACGACATTTATTAAAATATAAAATTGTAAATATCTGCTCTTAGAGTAGTTGACATTTGTAAAAAATTCTTGCAGATCTGGTTAAGATGTATAACGTTGCAGTTAAATATTAACCTGTAACATAAAAGTACGTAGATGGACTGATAAGTTTTGCCTCCACTGTAATATTTTATTTACTTTAGACATATCTGGACAAAACCGGTTCTGTGTAGTCGCATGGTGTCTCTCTTCCATCATACTTCACCTGGAACACACAGATGCTTACAGTCCTCACCCAGAGTACATCGAAATGGAAGAGTTTTCAGAAGTTCTTTCCAAACCGCGTGCTGTTATTGAATTCTTAACCGCGGAAAAAGTTCCTCCAATTGAAATTCACAGAAGAATGTAAGCCGTTTATGGTGATCAGTGTGTCGATGTGAGTACAGTAAGACGCTGGATAAGGCGGGTGAAGGAGTGAAGTCTGCAGTGAGGAAATGGTTTCAAAAACAAAATATCAATTTCACTACGGACGGATTTCGAAAACTAGTGCAGCGTTGGCAGAAGTGTATTGAAGTGCGCGGTGATTTTGTAAAAGAAATAATTATTCATCTTTGAAAATAATTGAAGTAGGCATATTTTTTTATTTAATTAAATTATCTTTCCCGTTCATTTTATATTTAAATGGAAGCAAAATTTATCAGTCCGCCCTCGTATAAAACAACATTTATTTATAAATAAAAATCATAGTCGAGGCGTCCACCACGTGATATAATGTGAGGTTGGGGATGTAAAAGTCTTGAACATTTTTGCTGACGTCATATGTACCTTGACTTCACATGAACTTCATCACTGTATCATTTTATGTTTCTTGTGGGAAGTTCTCGTTGGTATATAGTGTATTGTGAGAGTACTGGCGTGTTTGTTTTCACGTAGCGACTGTCAGCTTCAGCATATGGGTTTAGAGGTTGACTTGTAGCGTAAAGTGCAGTAAGTAAATCCAAAGACCGCGTAGCACGATATTTAAATGCTTTAAAACACATATTTGTTTGTTTTTGGCCCTCAGTGGGCCTGGGCCTCCTCATTCACGAGGTTTCTAGATCACACGCGACGACGGACCACAGTCGGTAGGAATCCTTTGGACAAGTGTCCAGCTCGTCACAGAGACCTCTACCTCACAACACACAACACTCACAACAGACTTACATCCATGCCCCCGGTGGGATTCAAACCCACAATCTCAGCAGCCGAGCGGCTCCAGATCTACGCCTTAGACCGCGCGGCCTCTGGGCCCGGCTAAAATACATATTTTTGACCCCAAAATCCGAACGACGCACATAATTAGACCACATAGTCTCACTTCTCACCTAAGGGCCAGTCAGGTGAAGCAGGATTTGCTCTCTGTGTATGCGATCAGAAAACCCAATACAGTTTACACAATATCCCGCCACTGGCACAGATTTATCTTTTACACACTTCAATATCAATATTTTAAAATTCGTTTCATATTTCGTCCTTAAAATTTAACACTACCGACATATAAGTCACTCAAACTATCTTCATAATATTCTTCTGATTAATTCTTAATCTTTGATTGTGTCCGCCACAATACATTTTTGGCCCACTTAGTATTTCCGATTTGACTACTCTAAAGTCACTCAGATAAGCGTAAAAATTGAGGCCTCTCAACAACAGACAATTTTTCCACCCGTTGTTGCTGTGCCTGTCTAGACAAGTTGTCCCTAGACGCCTCTGCAAGAAGCACTGATACAAGATAAAAATACGTACAGAACCACAGGGAGAATTCCAAATTTGTTAACTCTTTTCAGTCTTCACGTTTTTAGACAGCCAACGGGTAGACATAATAAACTGAACTTAGGAGCAGCAAACATTCCTTGACTTCAGCCTTTCCTTAAATATTTAATTCACTTAATTCATAACTTCTTTACTATTAATACTTATATTTATTATATATAAATATTATTCTATTTGGGGACTTTTGGCATGCACGACCTCTTTAAGTTCCTGTTTGTGTATTAAATTTTTGTAATAGTTTGAGATGTTTGGGTTATAAAATTCCCAATATTTAATAAAATTAGCACCTTACTTGTCAAGCATAAAATCAAGACAGCACATATTTACTAGTAGTTAAAAATTATCATAAACGCATTAACACTGCTTCAGTATATTTAAGGTCTCGAAAAACCGGAGTGTGCTGCACGCCGTGCAGGTGTGCGTAGGACAGACCAAAAATTATACAAAACCAGGTATAAAGAACAAATAAGACACATCACGGCCAAGCCTAAAAATTAACTGTGGCATAAGACATAGCAGAGACTGGCATGAAATTCGGTTCGGCAGTACAAACAGACTGAGCAAGGCTACGTGTACCGCTTGGTAAAGGAGGCACTACAAATAATTTATGCCCTAGAACTTCAACAGGGGGAAAAAAAACTTCACGTTACGTCGAACGTGACAGCCCTTTACTAAATTCACACAAGATAGGCAATATATGTACATCGTGAAAATGAGAAGCGTTCGTGCAATCATTGTTACAGTGGAACAGCAATGTTTATTACACTACCTCAGTGCGTGTATTTGTAGCCCCCGGTATCAAGCCGCAGTGAGCATGCAACCTGTCACCTGTGGCCTGCTCCTCTCTGCATTGTTTTTCCACATTATCTCATAAAATGCACGATTTTCGAAAAAAAAAATATCGAGCATAAAATGTGAGTTTCAAGTTTCTCTTTAACGTCTGCCCACAACATTTTTCATTCTAAGAATAATTGACCGCGATATGATAAAAAATATATATTGGTCTCCATGTAAAGTACCCGTTATATTTACCCAATTTTAATGAAAATAGGATTTTCTCAACAGATTTTCGAAAAATATTCAAATATTAAATTACATGAAAACCTGTCAAGTAGGAGCCGAATTGTTCCGTGCGGATGGACGGACAAACATGGCGAAGCTAATAGTCACGTTTTGCAATATTGTGAAAGGGACTAAAACGGCAAAGAGAGACATCCAAGAAGAACCAAGTTGAAGAGCAAAGATCGATAGACACCACGCAGGAACACTACTGTCTCGCGTTCTTACATGATTCCTGGAATAGTACTGCTAAACGTTCCGGACAGACTGTATGTCAAGTCACGTCACGACCGTGACATTGGAGAAAGAATCTCGCTCTCAAATACTGGCGGAATTCAACATCCTGACATGACTGTCAGCCCGAGAAAGTCTTACTGAATTTTGTCGCCGCTAAACTTCAAGATATGTATCAATATTTAATTTATGTTATTATGGGGTTCGGAAAAGGATAATACTGTAAAGGATTCTGCAGAAACAGTTTGAGAACTAAGATAGAATGAAACGAAACAGCTGGCCTCCTTCTTTCCGGAGTTCATTAACTTTGAAAATAAAATTTTCTTGTAAATTGGCTGTGTAGTTCAATGACTGTAAAAGACCTTTGTATTGTAGGTTTAACCTCTTAGAGCCTAGTGGTTAATTTACGTAACACAAGGTTCAACATTCTAAAACTCTCTATTTTGATCTCACACAGTGTATTTATGTGTTTTGTTGGGTTTTTGACCTGAAGAGGGATTACTTTCCTCTACAGCAACAACTGCTTTGCTTTTATACCCAAAAGTGAAGGTGTGCTGTGCTGTACTGTGCAGTATGAACTAATTCTTTAAATATCTATTTCAAATTAAATTTAGTACATAAGTGTTAATTATATGTTATGTTGTTTTTCAGCTTAGCTATGAACTGAAAATCCATCAACCAGCTGTTGACACAATCAAAATAAGACAAAGCGACTTCCCTGCGACAGCTACCTGCACTCTCAGTGGATGGGGATCAAAAGAGTGGGTAAGGAATGCAGTTTTGTGGCAATACTAATGCTGTTCGAATTTAAGGACAATAATGTTAGAAAATATCGCCTGAAAAGTTGAACATTTAGGGGTTAAAAATGATTTAAGTAACCCATTGAAGCACGGTCTTTCTTGGGTATGATGGTTGTCTATCGCTGGGTCAAAGCCTTACATGCGTTTTATAGACTACGGAAATAAATTATCGCCAACGCATCTTACGAGCCACAATAATCGAGTTTATTTCCTAAAAACTCCATTCGTATTATTATTATTATTATTATTATCATCATCATCATCATCATCATGCTTATCAGCTTTATGCAGGGTATTGACAATTATATACCCGAAACAAACCATGTTTCTAGGGTATAGAGTGTTGCAGATGTTCTGTATGTACAATTTGTGCTACATGTAATGTTATTTCGCATTATAATAATAATTATTATTATTTATTATTATTATCATTGTTGTTGTTGTTATTGTTGAAGTGAATCATCAACTTCTTCTCCTTCCCAATTAAGCCTACATGTCTATAGAATCCATCCGATTAAAGGAAACTCTTCTCTTTCCGTTACGTATTCACTTACTGAAATTAATGTTACAGAATGGCTTTCCGCCCGGAGTTCTTCAGAGATTGGAGCTGTCTGCTGTGAACTACGTCATGTGTTCATGGATACTCAAACAAAAAATTGAAGTTTGGCAGTTTTGCGCTGGAGGAAAGGAAGGCGAGAACGCGTGTTTTGTACGTGTTGAAAACACCTGACAGTAGGCCTGAACCTAATATCTTACTTCCTAATTCACTGACAGTTTTAAGAAAGGAATAATCTAAACACTCGAATGTATAAACACCTACTTTAATCTCACAGAAAAGGCACATTATACACGAGAAGTATCAATCGCTCTATAGTTACAGAAGTGACTCACAGTCTGCTGGTAATGAGATACACGTACGTATCGAAATTTACGGAACTTCTCACTAACATCGCTGGAAATCTACGGACCTTAAACTTACAACTTTCGGAACGACAGTAACCTGCTCTATTTACTTTAAATAATTCTGTTATCTCCTCCCGACACTCTTATGTCTAGTTTATCGTTAAATTGTTACTAAATGGACCTTTCTCATACATTCTGTTCGCACTCGTATAGACTGTGTTGAAGAAAGGTGAAGGTGTTGTTGTGCACTCAACGATGTTATGTGAGGGCAATGAAGGTGAAAATTAACTCATTCTTGGCCTCAACATTGGGTGGGGTGAGAGGGCAGCTTCAGGCCCAGGCCGTATTATCCCCAGCGGAAATGTCACGTGGCACTCATTGACTAGGAGGTTGCATAGACACCACAGTCGGTCTGAAAACATGCGAGGAGATAAAAATCTGAGATTTGAGGTCCAACAAGTGTGTTTATGGAGATCAAAGCCTATTCGAATGCTACGCTCTGTCGATTGGCGAGTAGAACTCGACGTTTCGAAGGACTGTAGTGCCTCCTTCTTCAGGGTCATGCTACGATCCTAAGAAAAGTCGGGAACAATTCGATCAACGACACAGCTTCACATTATGTAAGACTTGTATCTTCAGGTGTAAATGTCTGGCTCCTTCCGGAGAAATAAAACAATTCTTCGGACATCCAGCCCATAATCTGTTCACTATACCGACTGAGTTATCCCTGGCTTCAGTTCAAACATCAGGTACATGACGTGGGTCTTATGTTCACATTTATTCCAGTAATTCCATTCCGCACATCACTTGCATGTTTCTATTACGGCTGTTCTTCACTTGCAAGGAAACTGATTCCTCCAGAGGCTTAAGAGAAGCTCTTCTCTGTGACATGAAGTTTTTCTTAAGAGGGAAAGTCGTTTATTTTAAAGATAAACTATAGATGTTCGATTTTTGTGTTGATAGTTGTGTAGTCTCAGGCGTCTAATTACCGTGATTTTTTTGCAGCTGGATGAAGGAAATCCACTTGTGTGCGGTGGCGAGCTAGCGGGAATTATGTCTCAGTCCCTCAACTGTGGTGTAAATATGGCACCAAGTGTCTACACTGAAGTGTACAAATACAGCGACTGGATAGAGAGGACAATAAAATCAATGGACTCTGCCGCAATTTCAACTCTGAGCAGTTTCGTAACTATAGCAATGCCGGTCGGCCTTCTATCATACTGGAAGGGCGTAGTGTAAGGCGAACAGAAGGAGCTGTACGACTCAGGTGTCACAACGTTTGTATCAACCCACAAAGAGACAACAGGCTCACTGAAGGAGAAAACAGAGGAAAAACACAATAGTTCCCTTGAAATATTGTACAGAGTGGACCAAAAACTCGGTTAAATGCTTAGAAAAATGTAGCCTAAAATATGCTGTTAATTTCTTGATTAATTACTCAAATTACAAAAGATTCGAAACTAGATCCTCTACATTCATTTCTCAAAAAAGTATGCAGGCGACTTATACCGGTGTTGGGATTTGTTAATTTTGAACTTCCCCGTTGATGTGAGAGGATCTTGCGTTTAAATGCCTTTTGGGTCATTTTGTACTCGCAGCACAACGCGCGGTGGCAGTATTAGACGTTACATCCTATTCACGCCCCATTCCGCATCTTAGAACAATTACTTAAAAAAAGGCTGAAACCTTATACAACAAATATACTTACTTAATTACTCCATGGTGCATAGTCCTTCTTGAGAAGCTTGTAGCTAGTCAAGAAATTCCCCGCATTTCACGGAACCCGAAGGTTCATTACCGCACTCACAAGCGTCCGCCACCTGTCTCTATCCTGAGCAAGCCCAATCCAGTCCACATACCCACATTCCACCTCCTGGAGATCCATCCTAATATTATCCATCCATCTACGCCTAGGTCTCCCCAGCAGTCTCCTTCCCTCCGGTTTCCCCACCAAGACCTTAAACATCTCCCTCACCTCACCCTTACGCGCCACATTCCCAGCTCCTCTCATGCTTCTCGATTTTATCACCCAATATTGGGTGAGGAGTACAAATAATTTAGCCCCTCGTTATGCAATCTCCTCCATTCCCCCGTTACCTCGTCATACAACAAATATATCATACACAAATGAAGCGCGTGCATCGTTCACAATCCATTCACAATTTTTTCTTTTGTAATAATAACTATTATTTAAACACAGAAAATCATACAAACCATTAAGTGTATGCAAATCTTGTTTTTTTATTCAGAAAGACACATGCGGCATTTCTAAGCCCAATAATATATGAAGTGTACGTGTAAGGTAAAACTGTGTGGAGTTCGCGTAATATTTATACCGCTTCGGTTACTGTGACATCCTGATACCATTTCATTCGAAGAAAGCGCGTTTATGGAGAATTATTTTCGCTGGCAACAAAACAAACACTTAGGTAATCATGTAAAGTGCTTCAAATTGTTTTCCAATGTTAACCAAATTTGGTATTTCTCAACAGATTTTCGTAAATCCTCAAAGTGAAATTTCACGAAAATCCATCCAGTGGTAGCCGCAATGGTATATGGTATATGGTATATGCGGCCAGAGAGAAGAACAGACGGTTGGTCGTAACGGAGGTAATATGAACTTCTCGCGATTACGCAATCGAGCCTAAAAACCAGAAGATCACAGCGTGTTGACGCCATGTTTGCAATCGTTACAAACATCTGTTTATTGTTAAAATATGAACAGCCTACGTAGTTCCACTGCAAGGTAATTACGCAAGTCAAAACTACCGATAAACAAATAAAAACTTTCCATTTCCACTATAAACCATGTTTCTGAACCAAATTATTAATACTTTTCCAATCAACCTATGCTACGAAATATGCGAGTATTTATAAGTTTGTAACATTTTCTATCTACGCATCACAAGCTCTATCCGTACGAATAATTCGCACGTAGAAAAAAATGAAGCGTTTTATCAATAATATGTATCTTTATTTTTGAAACATTAAAGCACTTCCCGATATACTGTATCCGACATTTCTAAAAATGCCTCTCTTGAAAGTGTCTGTTCCGTAGTTCAGCAGACCACGATTTAGTAAACTTACGTTACCGTGATGATGATGATGATGATGATGATGGTCGTGGTGATGATGTCATTGTCTCTTTATGCCACACAAGCATAAATGACACATGTAAAGCCACTAGATACATATTAATATTATATTTTAATTTGTAAGAGCGGAGTATGAAATTGTTCTGCAATTATCCTTCGCACAGTGACCCATTGGTGACTTACAGACGTACACATGGAGAAGATTCATGGATCGAAAAGCGTTTTTAAAAGCACACGCTCATGAGTGACGCAATTTATGCGCAAACCACCAGATGATGCTGAAAGTGTTAATAGGTCAATTTAATGTTCTTTCCAGTAAAAAAAAAATACTTCCAACAACATTGCAGCTACTTCCAACCCTTTCTCGCAGGTTCGAAGTACCGTCAGGTTTATTATGCCATGCAGTCTATTCATATATACCAAACCACACGATATGATATCCCAGTAAACAAATATCTTCTTCATAGTTATCGCAGTGATAACTTCATATTTCACTTAGCATTTGCGTAATTAAACTTCACACGCTGTTACTGCAAATCGAGTAAATATGAACACAATAATACCGATCAGGAGACATTCTACAGCAATAACTTAGCTGTAATCGGCAGATTAAAGTAAAGCAATGTAAAGTCTCTCTTAGACTGTAATGCTGTATATCTAAAAATCCGGTCTCTCTTTATAAACAAAGACCATATGTCATTAAAAGATACAAAAGAATACGTCTACTTACCTATTCGAAGAGATGTTGCAGATTTTATTTCCATGTCGGTCGGCTGTAGTGCCTGACAGGAAATATTAGTCGTTGTCTTTGTCGTCGCTGGACGTCTCTTCAACCCTATCGTCATTATTAGTCGGTAGATAGCACAATATCACTGCGATAATCCTCGTCCCACACCCTCAATTTCTGGTTTACAATAAGCCCCACACATCTTCACCAGCTCTCTCAAGTTATCACTGCTAATGCCGTAGCAGCCTACTGAGGCACCAAAAACCTTGAAGGTTTTGTAACACTACTCAGCACTTCATTTGACTGCAGACCAGTTCAATGGCATTCAGAGTGCTCTCAAATGCCAGCAGTATTGCAAGAGGTAAACAGTTCCACCTTTCGTGGCAAGATTGTCAGTAACACACTTGTCTGAATTACTGCAAGCATGGATACGTGTTGGGTCTTATAAACTAAACTTTCAAATTATTCTAAGAAAGCAAGAGAGGTGATGTACGTAAAAGTTAATATTGAGGCGCGTTCGCGTAGCCATTGTTGCTGTGAAAAAGCAATAAGTATCACATATTCTGAGTGTGATTGTAGCCTTAGTTATCCAACATGTGAAGCACATGCGACCTATTATAGTGTCAGCTATAGCCCATCTCCCTGCACCATATAATTCCACATTATCTCATTAACGACACGAATATCGGGAAAAAAGTTATTGAACATAAAATACATATTTTGACTTTCTCTACGGCGTTTGTCTAAAACATTTCTCACTCTAAGCAGAATTCAGAAAGAAACTGTCATTAATTTACATAAGTATTCATGTAAATTGCCCTTTGTTCTTGTTATATTTTAATAAAACTCGAATTTTCTCTTCAGAATTTCGAAAAACAAAAGTCAGATTTCATAAAAATCCGTCCAGTGGAAGCCGAGTTGTTTCATCCGGTTGGACGCACGAAGAGACACCACGAAGCTCATAGTCGCGTTTCGCAATTTTGCAAAAGTGCCTAAAAATTCGTCATAAGAATTTAACTCCTCACCAAATTCTTCTTTGCGATACGTGTCGGGTCGATGTCACAGACTGCCGCCATGAAACGGACCGTTAAACATGTAATTACCAACCACGGCTCCATACCTGGCAGAAGTGTTTCGACAAGTTCATGGACACGTTCATTATCATGATAATCCATATGCTTCGAGTCACAATTTGGCGATCCCCCCTCAAAATAAATCACTGCTTACTGTGAAGGCTACGAAAATCAACGTCTTCGTATGACGCAGGCTTCTTCATTTCGGGACAGAAGCCTGAAACAAAATCATGTCCCATTCTTGGTGGTATCAAAATTTGCGATGCAGTATGCACTTCATTTACATATGCATTTCATATCACGCTGCACGTTTCACAAAACTGTCGCACTTTCTCACCACAAGTTTTAACAAGTCTTCTCTTTCCATGAATTATAATTATATCGCTGTCGTACGTTCCCGCGCACTAAAAACGCGACACACAAATTTCAATTCCGACGTTAGTTCTGCTCATTTGTAACCAACAATACTCAAGAGAAACGTTCAAAATGATCCCCATTTCACCACCATTGTCTTGTTATGTTTCATTACCCTCAACGGTCTCGCCACCGCAGCTGTTGCTAGGTGCACTGCTAGGACACAGGACGCAGCCAGAGAGCAGGAACACATCACAGCAACATGTGCACCGGTACGGTATATTGCTGACATGACTGTCAGCCTCTCTACACACGACAGTCTATATTAATGTTGCCTTTTGTTTTATTTTTCACGTGTGTTAAGATCGCTCATACAAGAAATTTAACGTTCAATGCGGGATTACTTCCTGAGTCGCATTAGTGTTCTTAGGCCAGAAACCAACAGAATCACTCGTAGAGCACTCCGTTGTTTAAAACCGGTTTGAAGAAAGAGTCTTTTGGTTAAGGATCTGACCGATTCTAAACAGAGTGTATTCATTTAATTAGCACACCAACTAATGCACATATGTAAATTTTTTTACATTAAAATATTTAAAATCGCTCCAAAATGTTTCGATCCCAAGATCATCTACATGGAGCTACGCTTTTCCTTGCAAAAGTCACATTTTTAAAATACACTCACTGATTGATTTTCTTATATTAATTTAGTGTTGTGGCAGCATGTCATATTTTGTAAGTCGTACGCCACTGAGAGTGAGCCAGGCGTAATCTCAGTGGCCTACGACTTACAAAATATGACATGCTGCCACAACAATAAATTAATATAAGAAAATCTATCAGTGAGTGTATTTTAAAAATGTGACTTTAGCAAGGAACAGCATAGTTCCCTGAAGATGATCTTAGGATCGAAACATGTTGGAGCGATTTTAAATGTTTTAATGTAAAATTTTTACATATGTGCATTAGTTGGTGTGCTAATTAAATGACTCAAGGAAATGCACGGTGCAACGATGAAGGTGAAGAGAGTGTATCCAGTCACACTGGGGTGGCCCTTACGGTACGCAGTAACTTGGTCATCAGTATTTATTGTGCACCATATTCTGAATTGGCTTTATTATTTATAATGTTACTCATGTGTTCTTCACGTCAATGGTCAATGAAAGTTCACTAAACATCAGATATAAAAGTCAAATATAAAGAATCGAATACATAATGAAAGAAAATAGAGGACTCAGGTTGTGCAGCCTACGTAATAAGTAATAAGTCGCGCAGCAAAATTTCGAACGCTTAATGATAGATATAAATTTTACAGACGTATATCATAAATAAATAGGCTTACGTTCTGGCCGAACAGTGGCACTCATCGTTAAAACTACAAACAACGGTGCTCGACTGGCATTTGGCAAGTGTGTAGCTTAAGTTCGGATATCAGAAAGTTTTCATAAGATCGGCACCATAAAACGAACATCGAAAATACGTAGCTTAAAATCTCCCCCTGATGAATTCGTGCACTCTTGGTCCATTCTGTAAACAAATTTCATTGTTGCACTCTTTTACACGTGTTTATTACAATCCAGCATTTTGTTATAAATTCTTATGAATTATTAGATGGTTTTAAACTTACCGGTTGTTAGCCAGATGGCGGAGGTCTTTACTTGACATATTATATCCACACAAAAAAAAAGTAATTTCCTATTTCATTTACAATAAGTAAACAAATCTTATGTTTATTGGACCGTGCAACATTGTGATAGTTGAAGAATAAAAGACCAACTTGATGTCACTTGCTATTTTATTTCACTTCTTATGTGCTCAACATGTTTCGTACAATAATATATCCATCATCAGGAGCTTACGAATGTTCTGTTGAATTACCACAATGGTCGTATTGTTCTTTAAAGACGGAGAATATAGCATTAGCGTAAATTATGGTATGTAGTGGTGTGTGTTTGATGTGACGTGCTTAGTCGCTTTGTTGTAGTTGGTAAGCGTATTTCTGTTGATACTGACTGTT
>Ga0123357_10009383_pt1 | contig 12353 bp, 8 predicted proteins | sample TergutEmb28metaG_FD_89873 | JGI IMG/M metagenome (GOLD analysis project Ga0123357, IMG submission 89873) | Embiratermes neotenicus P4 segment gut microbial communities from Petit-Saut dam, French Guiana - Emb289 P4 | ecosystem: Host-associated > Arthropoda: Insects > Digestive system > Gut ... | reverse complement strand
CTCAATAAGACTTCACAAAACAATATATATATATATATATATATATATATATATATACAACACTGCGGTTTGTGTATTTAAACTTCATTATAAAACCACCAAGTGTGAATGTGTGAGATCACAGGCATCTAAGGTGGTTCTCTGGGTAACGGTGCTGAATAGCCTGTAGGCGGTTTCTGACCAACCTGCTGCCTCCACCTTCAATTCGACATTGAAGGTGAAACAATTTGTGGACGTAATCACATATAAGACTATACGGTATCACTAACAAGAAGACGGCAATCTAAGGTGCATAGGTCTTTCCTAAGCATGTCAATGCAATTCATATCCATTTTACAGTGAAAGGTAATTGAGCCCTCTTGTCAGTCTTCAGTTACGACTGGAATGTATTCCATAAATCGTGAGAATGTGACTGTTTAAATAGGTCGGCTTATCAACATGGGGGCAAACACTGACTCCAACAATCCAGGAAGTGGGTTGGTTGCCTACACTGCAGTACGGTATGCAGTTGAAGGAGCAAGTAAGGCCTTACGTCATGAGATGGCACCACATGGCATTCATGTTATAACTCTGCAGCCAAATGGAATGGCATTAGAAAACATATTTGCAGCACCAAGAATTGAGTAAGTAATACACACGTTACATTACCAAGCAATTAAGGAACCTTATGGGGCAACTTGAGCCCAATGAACAAAATAATAAACAAACCCAAATACTATTCAAAACAGCGAAAAATTCGCCAGTAGGTGTCATACCTTGTAATTCAGTGCAGGTACCGATATTCTGAAGGAACCTGCTATAACTCTTTTCATCCATCAAATTCCACAAGAACAAAATCTTCATATATGCCACTGTGACAACTTCGAACTTCACAATGTTCTGGTATAGTTACAATAAATAGAGGGAATTAAAGACAACTAATATAAAAAGGCAAGGAATCCAAATCTGTTGTTCCCTTAGAATGAAATGTCAAAATAAATAAACACCAGTAAATAAAAACTTGCACACAAGATTTGTATATGTTTCAGGAAAGAAAAGACCAATTACCATAGTAAGACTAAGACACACAGAAAATACTGAAAAGCAACAGGTACTCATTTCATACAATGAATTTATGAATAATCACACCTAATCATTATCAACTGTTGACAGCCTCAGCCAAACAACAACATTTAAAGTAATCAAGAAACAAGCATATGGAAAACCACTACATAAAAAAAGGATATGGAATACTGTTTGTGTACAGGAATATATATATGGACCTGTAAAGAACAGTCAGCAGTTTAGCATATTCCCATCTATTTGCCTTTTGTTCTGCATGTAAATGGAGTGTGCCAGTGACAAATTGTAGGATCACAGTAAACCCATTTGTTGGCCTCCAAATTTACCAGAAAGAATGCTCATAAATATCGGTGTATGTGGGTCCACAAACAACAAAATCTGTAGGGTCAATGCATAACAGCAACTGATGACCTCAAGACAGAAATTACCATGCCTTCATGCAAATCACATTAGTTGTGCTTAATGTCAAAGAGGAAGAAATGGCCTCATGCTACAAACTCTGCCATTTTGGCAAAGGGGTTCACATTGAGGCATAAATCTCATACCTTTGTATGCTATGCACCCCAAAATTAAGCAAACAATATTTAACTGTTTGTATTCACAATGAGTTAAATTTATCCACACCAATGGGTCACCCTGTAAATTTAAATTAACAAAGACAGGCACCTAATGAGATATCTATAGTTTAAACGAAGAGGTACATGTGTAACGTAAGTTGTGAGCTTTGTGCATGTGTATGAACATATGTGCCAGATTTAGTAGGCTAAAACAATAAATAATGACAAAATATACAACCCTTTTGCTGTGGGCCAGGATTATATTCCACATATTACATGCTCAATAGAAGCCTCATTTTGCAGTTTGGTGGGGAAAAATATACTACCACGTCACATTAAATATATTACATTCACAAAGAACATTATTTGTTATTTGAAAGCTATTAATAATGTTGCAGTCAAATGTGATTCTTTGGCAGACTATTAATTATCAATTTCATTCCATGCTGTAATGCTCTTCATTCTCATAACACTTGTATAAGAGGAAAAACTTTTCTAGACAGTAAAAATTAGGCTTAACATTGCGCTCAGACAAATGTATATGAGGGTTTAAGAAGAATAGATTTACTTACTCAAAATTAATATAAATAAACTGTTTTACAAAGATAACAAATCACAACAAAGTACTTTGTTCTTTTGTGTCCAAGTCTTTAATCTAGGGAACTACCACAATTTCTTTGCAACTGTATAGTGAAATACTGGTATCTAGCACAAAACACCTATAAGAATTCATTTTACTGAATAATCCTGAAACACATTTCCAATACCATTCTATACACTTATCCCTTTTGTATTATTCTCCTGCTGTCATAGATGAGACCTGCAAAAAACTTGTGTACTCACCTACAATGTATGAAAAACCAAAGTTGCTTTATGGATCAGAATATCTCACCAGTTTCGAATAAAACAAGGAACAAACTGTATACATGACTGTGAACTAAACAAATATCCTTATTTCTGTCACAGTCTTCTGAATTTCTGTCAAGGATTAAAGCATTTTTAAATAAAAACAACAAAAACACAGTGTAAATTATACACTGTAGTTCTTTCAACAATTGCTGGAAATAAGGACAGGTCATTCTCTTAATGCATAAACTTGACCCACTTTATGTATTTCTGCTTAATGTCACTAAATTGAACATTTAATATTATTTAGTTGCTGTGAGAAATATTACCACTAAACCAAGTGGTAATTTTAAACTGATATTTTTAACTGCAAAACGTAGCATGTGTTGATATACACAATCTAACCTTAACCCAAACCTGAGTAATCATATATGATGGCAATCCTCACACATTGCATATTACACATTAGTATGACTAAAACATGGCAAAGTGGAATGGCTATACACATAGTAACAATTCCTTTCATTTCTATTTCAGTGTGCCTGAAAAACCTGAAGATCAGACTACTTTGGTGATTCAAAATCCAGCACACGCATATCTGGACTACAATCCATCAGTCTTACCTTCACCAGCAATGAGAATACTTGAAAAGGCTTTACTCTCTAAATCGCCTAAACAAAGCTATCAACTCCTGCCACAGAGCAGATTCAATTCTTTAAATAATACGCTGGCGACTATGAAGAAAAACATAATACCTGCACAAATGAAACCTACACAGATGGCATAAAACTTTGATGGCTGGTGTAGATGTTTCACAATCACAATTACTTCCTACAAAGACACATATAAAAACTTACCACAAAACCAATCCACTACATCATCATTTCCTGTGGCAGATATTATCTTCCGTGTTCCACAACCACCACCACCACCACCACCAACAGCAACAGTCAAAACTTACTTTTGTTGACTTTATTACACCTCATCGTTTGCCTTCAAAATAATGTAGAATTTACTAACCTCCACACAATATTCGAATATGTGCTATTTTAATTTGTACTAATCTCATAAATGTAAATGAAATAAAGCATTGTTACGGAAAGGTGTACTTGTTAGCCTCTGCACCGAATTTCTTACACATGACGTGTAGCACAATTTCCATTCCCCACAAAGTTAGAAATGTGATATTTTAAACTGTAACGTAATGATCGCAAATGAAGTGTTTAACCTGTGCACCGAACTTATTACGTATACACCATTTAAACTAACAAAAGCACTAATTTCCGCCGTTTGACACATACATTTATTTCCACACTTATTTTCGTAATTTCCTCAATATTGTCAAGGTGGCCAATATATGCCGCACAATATTACCACGTGCTACATACTAAAAATGCATTTACCCTTAACCTCCTTAGAATTTAAGGGAAGATATTTAAAGCCGCATTCATTGGATATAGTAATGGAAAGTAATTCGAAGTACATAGTATTCATAATTAATGTTAGTTGCCAAATACGTATAGTTACTTTATATCACTATTGGCTACGCTGAAAATCATACCCCACTACACACATAACACTTGGTATTGCCCATTCTGAAAACATCATTCCCTTTAAAATATTTAGCAATTTATTCCCTAATGTAAACAATTCACATTCGGTATTAGAACAAATTTCGCTCACTCATTCATAAAAAGGGTAAATTTTTCTCCGTGATATGTTTCGTAGCCAATGCAGTAGGATGCCTGGGAAGCCGATACTTCAAATTTAAATCACCCATCACCTTTCACGTTATGTTCTCAGTGTCCTGTCCACAGGATTAGGGTGAAGACAATGAGCCCCAGACATCGAACACAACTGCGAATCAATGAATAAGCAACTCCATGATTACACAACATCCCCTCTTCATAAAAGATCAGCATGTTACAGTGTGTTACGACATTGCCTGAATCCACAATATTCATGCAATGTCTTTACATGTGTTTTGAGGCCACTTTATACAACCATTCTACTTACCGTCAAATTTACTTATTTCTGGGTAACCACAATGGAAGCTAAACTAGAAATCAGTATCCTCTGTACATACATCATTCATCATGTGATATGACTATTATCCCCGCTATCAGGGTGAACATTTGTGTCTAATTAGAAAATCAGCCGCATTTTTTCTATACAACAGGTAATATTCAAACCTGCACTGGAATACATAAACTGCTTACCCTTTATTTTCTAAATTCGGTTTCCTGGTCTCTGTCATATTTCATATCCAAGAGTTGTAAAGGTTCAATGCAGGGAGACAAGAAAGAATGAAGAGGAAGTTTTCTCACTTAAGGCATCTTCATAACATTACAGCTGACCAACAAACAATTCACACTGCTCTCCTCATTAATCACACCACGTGAATTAAAATAATGCCATAATTTATAAAAAATATGAATTATTTTCAATAAACTTGCATTTAGCACTGATTCACATTTTATACCGAAACATATTATCTGCAGTAGAAATACTTTATGGTTTTGAGGTATATATTTAGGGATATGTAAATTAACTTTAAAAATGTCAACCGAAAGGAACTGAAAAATTGAAGGAAGACATCTGAGACAATGGAAACATTGTATATTGTCCATAACAGGTTTCAATAAGGCAAACAGTGGAAACGATGATGAAGTCAGCTACTAATTAACAAGTCTATAAATTTTGAACATTCAAATGTTATGTCACCAACTATATTGGTTTGATTGGACCTCACTTTGTATACAGTTTTAACTTCCACTTAATAAAATCATGATATCACAAAACTACCACTTTTGACCATCTGTCCCATAATCAGATCTTGTGGGAATATCTTTATTTTTCTAAAGTTTCTGAATAGGATTTACTGCGACTTTTCAATAATAAATGCACACATGAAACAAAGTAATGCACAAGATAGAAATTTGTATCATATATTAACCTATCAAAAACATCCAAAAATTACAGTTTCACTTCATGCACCAGATAACTACTTTATAGACAGAAGTATAAAAAAAACCTATACATGTCATGAAGGTATATGGAGGAGCACAGACATACCTCTACTCAGTCTTAACTTCAGCCATTTTATACCCAGGGCAAAAACCTCTAGTACTGACTGAATAGTAGGATGGGTGGGCCCTGTAGCTGGTTTGGACATTTTGGGAAAAAAAGACAAATCTCTTACCCCTGCGAACATTTGAGCCCTGGGAACATCTTGCCTTCAGCCTAGTCTCTGAACTGACTATGCTTTTGTGACACACCAGACACATGTGGGCAGATGTTCACACTAGTACCATGAACACCTCCAATGTAACAGCTGCTGCAGCTTACTGTCTACATATTCTACATCACAGAATTTCCAGTAATTCTTCTACATGCAACAGACAAACGTATTAAGCAATCGTTTCATACAATTATCAAACTCCCTGATGATGGATCACTAGGTCCAAAACATGTAGGAGTCAGTGGTTTTTCTAATATTATTGTAAATCTAATATAATTGTGTGCCTTTTTTGGTCTAAATTATAGTAACTGAACTGTAATGCATGGAATGGAAAATGTGAAAAACCTACCATCTCTTGTGAAGTTACATTTCACTGCCTCCCTAGACAGTAACTTGTACAGACAAATAATTCCAATCTTTCTCTCTTTCTCTCTCTCTCTCTCTCTCTCTATATATATATATATATATATATATATATATGAGACACCGAGGTCTTCAATAAAGTCAGTTGTGTAGATTTATGTACCACTTAAATACCTCCTATAGAAATGTATGTATTTACCAAGTAACTCCATCCTACAAAGAACTGCCCATGTCAGAAGACATCAGATGAATGCCTCTAAATGCCCTCTTCTCTACTCTGAAGTACAGCAGAACTCCACTTATCCAGATGTTGGTTATCCGGACCGGCTTGGCCCTTCAGGTAAATTTGTCAAGAATTCTACAAAACTAACTTGCCTTGAAATTACTGGTGAATGGATCAAGCACAGTACAGTGTTATGGCTTCTAGAACCTCAAATCAGGCATGGTAGAAAATTTTAGATGCAGGTACATACTGTAAATAGTAACAATCGAACTTCAAATAGCCAATGTACACCCTAGTTTCAAAGAAAAATCCAATTATCCAGATTTTCTGCATATCTGAATAGCTCACCATCCCAATTAATCTGGATAAGTGGAGTTACACTGTAATATATAAGTTCCGTTTTTGATATGTAAAAGCCGTAGTTTCTTTTCCCGATCTGTAAAAATACATTACTTTGTTGATAGCATTTATTTTCGTCTGATATCTGTTGCATAGCTGCAACAAACTGATCACAGTTTGCATGAATCTGAATTTGAATATGCAAAATCCAGTGCACTTTAGAAGTTAAAAATTTGGATTTACAGATGATACAAAGTCAATTTCCTAAAAGTCTGGCTGGTAACACATTTTCATGTTTTTCAAGTGAGCTGTATGCATGTTGAAATATTTTACGATTTGCTGCAGGGTTCACTTACATTTTATCTCCTTCTATGAACACTGTTATAAATGATAATTTTTGGACATTAAACAGCCTTAAAGATTATACAAACATTCTACATTTTATTACATTATATCTAATTTCTAAGCCTTGGAATGGTAAAACAACCCAAACCCCCTTATCCACTTCTTTGTGACTTTGGATACTGTCTGCAAGAAATAAATGATATTAGAAACAGGAATATTTTTAACAGTTTATTTACAAAAAATATGTCCATATTAAAGAGAATATATGTGTATGTTTACTATTTCTCCGAAAAATTGTGATGACCTCTTCATGTTCTGCCATACAAGGTCTATTCAACATGAAGCACAAATCTGGATAAAACATGAAGCAGTTCATCTTTTCTGTGACATTCTGGAGAATGTTCTGCCACTGATTTTTCATAATTCCCACGATTTTATCATACTTCTATCAGTCCACAGTCATTTTGTTTTCTTTCACCACCCTTTTAGTATACTTCATTTCGTGACATTCTTAAGCATGATAAAAATGACATATTTTCACAACTCCAATAGTTTTATTGTATACTTTTCCATACATTTGTCTTTTATGTTCCTTTACTACCTCTTTTTCCAAGTATGCTTTATTTCATACTAGAGAATGTTGATCTTATTCCCAGATTTGATAATATCACAGCAGGTTTTTTCCTCTCAATCCTTTAGTTTCTTTTCCTTTATTTTCTATCCTTTTACATAGGTTCATATGTGACATTGTGAATAATGTTCCAGCCTCTTTGTTTTCATACTGCATTGCACATTTATTCACCAGCCTCCTTCTGCTCTCCCCTTTACTTCTCTCACACACGTGCTATAATCAAAGCATCCACTTGCGTCCCTGCAGGCAACACCTCTAATTGTTTAGTTCGGCCAGGAAGAATCAAAAGACAATTGGCAGATGAAAAACTCAGCAGTCGACTACTTATCTGATTCCCTGAAAGTGAATTCATAAGATTCTTATTTGGGTACACTACAATTCCAAACACTAATGCAGTTCAAAGCAGTCAGCTAATGAAGCAAGAGATTCTAAAAAAAGACATTAATCAGTGCAGGAAAGTATATCTACATACAATTCAATCATGCAGATCTAAGAAGAGAAAAAAGATAAGCATGTATTTACATATCTACAGGTAAGGCAAATGTATCAACACCTACATGCTGTGAAATACACTTCATATACATGTTACACTGTTTGAAATGAGACGAGACAGACACGAACGTAGATGGTTCCACATAAATATATTTATTGTATTGATAAGAATATTAGTTATTAAACCAAGGTTCTTATTACGAAAAAGTTTGTTCAAAAAAATGTACCACCAAAATACATCCCATTATTTCAGTACCCACTAATAATGGTGGTCCTTGACTTCAGACATTAGACTTTTGTACAACCCACACCTTTGTACATTATAAATTCTCACCTCTAATCCATCTTTGTATGCTGAATTCAGTCTTTTGTACACGGCTGACAAACAAACTTTCTGAGCTATCACAAGAGTGGTGCTGTAAAACTGAGCCTCAAACTGTATTTTGTGTCCACTAAATAACACAAAAGTGCCAATCCCAGTGGCCATGTGGTCTAAGGCAAGGGTCTGCCTCCTGTCAGTGTTATGTGTTGTCAGGTAGAGATCTCTGTAATGGGCCCGTCACTTGCCCAGAGAAATCCTACCAAGTGTGGTGCGTCTGAGTGTGATCGTGAAGCCTCGACAATCAGGAGACCCTGACCCACTAGGGGCTGTTGTGCCAGATAAAAAATAAAAAATAATAAATATAAATAAAATAAAAAATAAAAAGAAAGGAAGAAAAAGAAAGTAAAGGTATGTGAGATAACTAAAATTTGGGACAAGAAATAACTTTAGCAAACATACAGGTATTGTATATATTTTGTAATGCAACCGACAACTTTTATGTTGGTGGCAGGGATTGAGTGTTCATGTTGGCTAATTTTGGTGAGATCATATATACTCTGTTGTTGAATATTCTGGCCACTTAATCAGGTAATATAAACTGGTGGAAGAAAGTTGACACATATCATGATGGTGGCAATATGTATTTTGTACGTGTAATGAGCTGGTTATTTTACTGTAAAGCATACATATGAAAAAGCTTTTAAGCAACACTGTCAATGTTTGCAACGGCTTACAAAACGTGTTTCATTGGCTATCCCTTACAAAGCCATCAGGAGTGTGCAGGATATGCACTTGTGTGATGGCAGGAACGATAACAACTGCGTTTGTTTGAATGCATGCATGAATGTACTGTAATTGTTGGTACAACTGTTTTGTTGTTTGCCATTAAAAGGGATTTTTATACATGCTCAAGCAATGGAAAGGGAACCCACCTTATACCACACAAGTCTAGTGCTTGACTTCTGTACATTTCAAGTTTCATGCACATATTCAGGAACAAATTATGTACAAAAGTTGGAGACTGCCCGTACATCTAACATACATTACCAGCAAAAGCAGAATCTAAAAAAAGCTGCAGAAAATAATGTCACATGGAACTTCATGAATGGTGGGTAACATCAAAGGATCAAAATAACTATAATCATAGTGGATGCAGTACAGTACAGAGTAACCAGGAGCACTAAAACTTATAAAGTTCGCATTCTCCTGTGCCATTATACTACTCACGTATCTGCCACAAATAATATCTAGATCTCAGTGAGATGCAAGGAATAAATACTTTTACAGACTGCCTTTTAAAAATTCTTTAGAAAACTACCCTTAAGTATTTAGAAATTCTAACAATAATACTATAACCACTACAGCACTCACCTGTCATTTGCAATTTTATTTTCAAAACTACTACCCTAAGGAATGATTGCTCCCACTCATATCATAATTTTTCTAGTAGCTATCTACAAGCATAAATATCATAATAACCTGTTATTCTGTAAGATTTCATGCTGCCACTACAATGTAGGTGAGGTCTTCACTCTTCTGGGGTGTTAATCAATATAGATTGGCAGTTGCTTACTAATGTTTCAGGACAGCACGTTGGTACCATCTTCAATGCAACCAGCAAAAAATCTCAAAATTTTGATAACAAAGTCCAACCTAAGCCACATAACAGACCAGAAAAGTAAAGTCCTCAACCAGTTGTTCTGTATTGACACGGAACTCTGCCTCTGAAATTAGAGGATGAACACAGACTCTGGATATTTTCAAATGGGATACTGAGAAGGTTTGGACCAATGTAGCAGTAACATAGAGCAGAAGAAAAATGCATACTGATGAGGTTCTTCATTTGTAGTCTTCACCAAACACTAGGGTGATGAAATGACGGACATTAACATAGGGGAGCCATAAAGCACCCATGGGAGAAATGAAATATACAAACAAAGTTCCAACTGAAAAATTTCAAGGGACGAGAACACTTGGCAGGAACAGGCACAGGCTGGATCGTAAAGAAACGGGGTGTAGGAGTTTAAACTGCAGTCACATGGTTCACAAGAAGATCCAGTGGCAGGCTCTTCTGAATGTGGTAATAAACCTCCATGATCCATAAATGTGGAAAAATTTCTAACTATCTGAGCAACCATTAGCTTCTCAAAAAGTACTTGGCTCCATGTAGTCAGTTAACTGATGTAGCCAATACCTGTGCTCACTGCTAAAGGAACTGGATTGTCAGGCAGCCAACTCAACACTGCTCTGTGATATTCTGGTCTCAGATCTAGGACTATATCTTCATCAATCTATAAACACAAATTTTAAAACAAACTGCAACTTTTGTATACACAAATATTTACTAATATAAGTTCTTTAAAAGAAATTATAAAAACAGAAAGTGAAATAAATTAATGCAGGTTTTAGTTAACTTCACAACCATTGTTAGCAGTACTGTAAAACATGGTGGCTAAAAATAATATGAACCATCCCTCACATGCACCAAGTTGGTTTCAATTTTCTTTCAAGTAGTGATAATAAGGTAAGGTACTGAATACTGCCCCACAAAAAGGAACTGTAATCCAATCTCTGTTATAAAAAACTAGCAATGTACACAGAAGAATGTCAGTTCAGGTTACCCCAGACAAAAACAAAGGCAGACATTGACTGCACTGTATGTTGAAGTTAATGGGCAAATTGATGCGAGACACCTGGTTGTGGTGCAAATACATCTATAATGAACAAGTCGCAAACAGCAGTAAGAAATGGCTTCATGAACCCTCCACCCTCAAAGAAAAAATCAGTCTGATGAAATGAGGAAGTGTGTGGACTTTGACAACTGGACTAAATCTGAGGTTTCACAGTGTTCTGCATACAGGTGCTGTCTTCTGGGTCATGAACCCACGCAGTTTTATCAGTGGACACCAACACACAGAAGAAATATACTGTCTCCATCTTCACGGTCAAGGTGGCATCAACACTAAGGTCTAACAAGTGTAATATTACTTTGCCAAAAAAGAATAGCAGAACAGTTTTCTATTTTCTAATCTACCTTGGCATAAAAAGTATTCTGGATGAAGAGACAGATCTGTAACTGTCACAAAGTGGAAAATACGGCTCCTGTAATGTAGGCGATACTGTTGCATGAATTGAGTACAAGAGGATGTGATACAGCACAAACAGAAAGATCTCTCCATGTCTGAAGCTCTTCATGACATTTTACAGCATTCCTATCTTTTAGTAATTTTGGGTTCAAGCACAAAAATGCTGTCAAAACAAAAAGCAAATAATGTATACTAACGGACAGTTTTGAAATTTGTTAAAAGTGAATTACCCTCATTCTAGGAAACACCTCAAAAAAGAACCCTGTTATGAGTTACATATGCCCCTAGAAACTATACCTCATCTTTTTAATGGTACACTGAAGAGTGAAACATATTCCATAACACAAGGGAAATTATAACACAGCTGAGGTGCCAGCTGTGTTATAATTTCCTTCAGTCCTCATCTGAAATGATAAACAGTTTTGCTTTAAATCAAAACCACTATTTTCTTGTTCATTCAGACATTTCAATATACTTACAGTTGCCTTGACTATGGTCCCCAGTGGTGAAGTGTAACCAGACATCTTCCTCATTGCAGGCAGGACATATAAATGGCTAGTTACTGTCGCTGACACAGGATTGCCAGGCAGACCCAACACAAGCTTGTTCTTCCCTTCAAACATGCAAGTTGCAAATGTAGTTGGTTTCCTGGAAACAGAAATACAATACTCAATGGAACTATACCCAATAAGCCGTCTACTTCTACCACCATTTCCCTCTTTCATGCGTCAATGGACTAAATGTATGCAATCTCTTCTCTCCTGCCACTTTTTGTGTGTGTGTGTGGGGGGGGGGGGCCAAGCACTATACCCATTTGATTTTGAATGACCCCCCCCCGTTGTGCAT